>FWWL01006938.1_pt1 | contig 15922 bp, 15 predicted proteins | sample 2228331 | NCBI WGS metagenome assembly FWWL01 (sample SAMEA103939775, study PRJEB20133) | metagenome
GATGGGAGAGGTCCGACCAGTTTTCAGCACGCCCGTCAGAATTGCATAAGAATGAGTCAACCCTGGCCCTTGGGTCGGGGAGGGAGAACGGCCAGAGCGGGCCCACGCAGGTGGATGGTTGCTGGATCGGGGCACGGTTCACACCCTCCTGGCAACGGCGTGTTGGCACGCTGCAAGGGCCGGTTGTCCTGCTCCGCAGTCTGTGGTATAATGGACTCTGGAATCCGATACATCTTTTCGCATCATAAGACGCCGAAGGATGCACAGACAATGAAACGGCCGAACTACGATGTGCAATCCGTGAACCGGGCGCTGGACATCCTGGAGGCGTTCGGCCCGGAGCATCTGGAATGGGGCGTCTCGGCCCTCAGCCGCCAGTTGGGCCTCCACAAGGCCACCACCTACCGCCTCCTTCAGACCCTCAAAGCCCGCGGCCTGGTGGAACAGGACCCCGTCACGGGTAACTACCGTCTGGGCCTGCGGCTCTACGAACTGGGGATGCGCGTCATCGCCCCCGCCGAACTGGTCTACGTGGCCCGAGACCCCCTGCGGGAACTCGCCTTCACCGTGGGAGAGTCGGCCAGCATCGCCGTGCTCAACGCACGGGACGCCGTCACCATCTCCAAGGCCGACGCAGCACGCTTCGGGGGCGTGGTCCACACCCTGGGGCGCTCCCAACGGGCCCACTCCACGGCCAACGGCAAGGTTCTCCTGGCCCACCTCCCTCCCAGCCTCTTTGATGCCCTGATGGAGGGGGTGGAACTGGAGCGCTTCACCGAACGGACCATCACCGACGTGGACCAACTCCGGGCCCACCTAGCCCAGGTCCGGCGCCAGGGATACGCCCTGGATAACCAGGAGACGGAGGTGGGCCTCCTGTGCGCGGCGGCTCCCATCCGCGATCACACCGGCTGGGTGGTGGCGGCCATCGGCATCTCCGGGCCGGCGACCCGCCTGGACTGGACCAGGGACACGGACAAGGTGGAGGCCGTGGTGCGGGCGGCCCAGGAGATCTCCCGCCGCCTTGGCTACTTGCCCGAACTGGATGCCGCAGCCGCCCTCTGAGCCACGGCCGGGGAGACTGCGGCGCCCCCTTCTTCCCCCTTCGTCCGACGAGAGGTCACCCCCTGCCCCGAAAGCCCCTGGGCAGGCTGACGCCGCCCGCGGTGCTCAGGAGATCCGGTCCTGCAGGTCCCGCAGGAAGGCGTCCACTTCCTCCTCCGGGAGCCGGGCCCGAGGGATGACCAAGGCGTACACCCCATCCACAGCGAGGAAGGCGTGGGCCGGTGTGAGGGCCACAGGCCCCAGGCGCGCCCAATCCGTGGTCGCCGCGGAACCTTCCACCACCTGGACCAGGCCCTCTGGGGCGATGCGCAGACTGCGCCTGGCGAATGCCTTGGGGTTCAGGCGCGCCCTTACGATCTGGCGCAGCGTCCGGCCGGTGAGCCAGCGGTAGTACAGGGGGTAGAAGACGAAGAAGAACAGGGCCAACCCGGCGAAGTAGAGGGCGAGGGAGACCTTGCCCCCCGCCGCGCCGGCCACCAGGGCCAGGGCGAGGAACCCGAAGACCAGGCCGTATTTCTGAAGTCGGTACCGCTTCCGGAGGGCCGGGGAGTGTTCCAACTGGTACCGAGCCAGGGCTACCAGGTCGTCTTCCTCCAGGGAGAAGGTGATCTCGGTGGCCATCGTGTCGTTACCTCCCAGGCACTGGGGGCACAGGTGGGGCCCCTGCCTCCCAGTGGACGGGCCGCCCCGCCACCAAGGTCGCGGCGACCCGCAGATCGCGGTCCAGGAGGACCAGGTCCGCCAGGCACCCCGGGGCGACGCGCCCCATCTGGCCCTCCAGGCCCAGAAGGCGCGCCGGGTTCAGGGTCACGGTCCGCAGGGCCTCCGACAAGGTACAACCGGTGAAGGCCATCAGGTTGCGCACCCCCTGGTCCATGGCGAGGATGCTCCCCGCCAGGAGGCCGCTGGGCACCCGGGCAGACCGTTCGTCCACCAGGACCTCCACGTCGCCCAGCCGGTAGCGTCCTGGCGGCATCCCCAGGGCGGCCATGGCGTCCGTCACGGCGCAGATCCCCTCTGGCCCCTTGGCCCGCCAGACCAGGCGGACCACCGCCGGGTGCATGTGCACGCCGTCGGGGATGAGGCCTACGGTGGCGCGGGGGTCCGTCAGGAGCGCGCCCACGATGCTCGGCTCGCGGTGGTGCAGGGGGCGCATGGCGCTGAAAAGGTGGGTGCCGAAGGCCACCCCCAGGTCCAAGGCATGGAGAGCCTCATCGTAGGTGGCCATGGTGTGGCCAGCGGCGACGACGATCCCCTGCTGCCGCAGGTGCTGGATGACGGTGCCCGCCCCAGGGAGTTCGGGGGCCAGGGTGAACAGGCGGACTGGGCCAAGCGGCCCCAGGTCCGCCAGGGCCTCCAGGGAGGGCGCTCGGAGGTGGTCCGGGTTGTGCGCACCGGGCTGCTGAGGGCTGAGGAAGGGGCCCTCCAGGTGCAGGCCCAGCACGCGCGCGCCCGCGGGTTCCGGGGGAAGGGCCTGCACCACCTCCACTGCCCTCCGCACCGTCTCCGAGGGGGACGAGATGACCGTGGGCAGGAAGGCCGTCACGCCGAAGGCCGGGAGGCTCCGGGCCACCGTAGGGATGGACGCAGGGTCCTCCGTGAAGTCGCAGCCGAAGCCCCCGTTGACCTGCAGGTCCAGGAAGCCTGGCACGGCGCAGAGGTCCGGGAGGTCCACCACCGGGGCGCCGGGCGGGATGGGCAGGGCCTCCTGGGGGCCCACGGCGCCGATGCGCCCCCCTTCTATGCAGAGGACGGCCCCTTCCAGGGTCTCGGTGGGCGTGCAGAGCCGCCCCACCCGCATCCAGTACGTGGGCGCTTCGGGGAATGGAGAACCTGTCATGGTGCTTGCTCCTGGTCTGCCCGGAAGTGGCGCTCGGGGAGGGCACGCAGGCGGGCTGCGGCTTCCTCCGGGGTCAGGTCCCGCTGGGGTTCCGCCAGCATCTCGTACCCCACCATGAACTTGCGCACCGTGGCCGAGCGCAGGAGGGGCGGGTAGAAGTGGGCGTGCAGATGCCAGTGGCGGAAGTCACCGGGGGCGGTGGGCGCGCCGTGCCACCCCATAGAGTAAGGGAACGAGGTCTGGAACAGGTTGTCGTACCGGGTGAGGAGCCGCTTGAGGACCTCGGCGAGGGCGTCCCGTTCAGCGTCGTCCAGGTCCGGGAGGCGCAGGGTGTGGCGTCGGGGGAGGAGGAGCGTCTCAAAGGGCCACACCGCCCAGAAGGGGACCACCGCAAGCCACAGGTCGTTGGCCACGACGAGCCGGTCCTGGGTCTTCTCTTCCAGGGCGGCATAGGCCAGGAGGAGGGGTTCGCCCTGTTCCTCCCAGTAGGCGCGCTGATGGCGGTCCTCTTTGGCCGCCTCGTTCGGCAGCGACCCCTGCGCCCAGACCTGCCCGTGGGGGTGTGGGTTGGACGCGCCCATCATCTCGCCCTTGTTCTCAAAGACCTGCACCCAGGTGTACCGCGCCCCCAGGTCCTCCACCTGTTCGGCCCAGGCATCCACCACCCGCCGGATGGCCGCCACGGGCATCTCCGCCAGGGTCAGGTCGTGGCGGGGGGAGAAGCAGAGGACCCGGCAGGTCCCCTGCTCTGGAGCCACCCTCAAGAGGGGATGCTCCGTCTCTTCCGCGAGCGGCGTCTCAGGCAGGAGGGCGGGGAAGTCGTTGGGGAAGACGTAGGTGTGCTCGTACTGAGGGTTCCGCGCTCCGCCGGCCCGGACGTTGCCCGGACAGAGGTAGCAGCGGGGGTCGTAGGTGGGGCGGGCCTCTTGGGGGACCCGCTCCACCTGCCCCAGCCAGGGCCTCTGGGCCCGCTGGGGCGAGACCAGCACCCACTCCCCCGTGAGGGGGTTCCACCGCCGATGGGGGCGCTCCAGGAGCCTCTGCAGCGTGCGTCCCACGGGCCTCACGCCTTCCAGACGATGTGCACCCGGTTGCCCGCCGGGTCCGGCTCCTTCAGGTACTGCAACTTCATGCCCGGGAGGACGATGGGGTCTTCCAGGTCCACGCCCTGCGCCCGCAGGGCCTCCACCGCGGCGTCAAAGTCGGCCACCCGAATGGCCACATGGCAGCGCACGGGGCCGCTCGGGGGCAGGACCTCAATGCGGCCCCCCTCGGGGTCCAGGGCGAGGAACTGGGTCCCGGAGGGGGTGGCTGTGGCCCCGAAGCCGAAGCGCTCCCGGTACCAGGCCGCAAGGGCGTCCACGGAGGACTCAGGGGTGGCGTAGAGGCCTACATGCTCCACCCCGAGGAAGAGGCGTTCGCCCCGCGCCTCCCGGATCCAGCGCAGGACCTGGGCCACGCGCTGGGTCAGGCCGTCGTAGTCCTGGGCAGCGAGGGTTTCCGCCGTGATGAGGCTTGCGCCCATACCCAGGCAGGCGGCGCCGGCCTGGATCCAGGCGCGGATGTCCTCCCTGGTGGCCCTCACCAGGGCTGTGGGCATGCAACGGGTCCTGGGGCAAGGGCCGAGGAGGGCGCGGAGGAAGTCCGGCCCGCCGAGGCCGCTGGCGGGGAAGATCTTGACGATCTCCACCCCCAGTTCCTCCGCCTGGCCGATCTCCGAGACGCTGCCGCAGCCGGGGATGTAGGGGACCCTGCGGCGGTTGCACAGGCGGGCCACCTCGGGGTTCAGGTCCGGCCCCACGATGAAGGCCGCACCGTAGGCGATGTAGAGGGCTGCGGTGGGCGCGTCCACGATGGTGCCTGCACCGAGGATGACGCCCGGCAGGTGGTCCGCCACGTGCCGGGCCAGTTCCGCGAAGACCTGGGGGGCGAAGTCGCCTCGGTTGGTGAACTCCACCACGCGGCTCCCGCCCGCTGCGCAGGCCTCCACCACCCGCTTGCAGACCTCCACGTCCGGGTGGTAGAAGATGGGCACCAGGCCCGAGCGCAGGACCTCCTGCAGGACGGTCAGACGGTCAAAACGTGCCATGTTCCCTTCCTCCGACGAGATGCGCTCTCCAGGGCGCACAGCCGTGCGCCCCTACAAGGGTCTGCGGTGCGCCACACCAGGGCCGTCGGTAGGGGCGACAACGCATAGGTGTCACCCTGGTTCCCCCCGTGGGCCATGGGAGGGGCGTACCCGGAACACCCGCGCGTGCAGGGCTGGGAGGGAGATCCCCCATGCGCGGCCTTTCTGCACCACCATCCCTTCCTTTCCAGGCGTTCCGGGCTGCCACACGTCCTCCAGCACGGCCCCATCCTCCACGAGGGAACGCAGCCGCAGGTCCACCCGCGCCGGAGTCTCCCCTAGGTTGAAGAGGGCGACGATGACTTCCCCTGGCGTGCGGCGGGCGAAAGCGTAGACGTCCTCCCGGGCGAGGAGGGGCAGGTAGTCACCGCGCCGAAGGGCCACGTGGGCTTTTCTGAGGGCGATGGCCGCCTGGAACCAGGCCCGGAGGTCTTGATCCCATTGTGCCTCGTCCCAGGGCATGCCCCGGCGGCAGTCGGGGTCCGGGCCGCCGGCCAGGCCGACCTCGTCCCCGTAGTAGATGCAGGGCGCGCCGGGGTAGCACATCTGGAACAGGGTGGCCAGTTTGACCCGCGCCCGGTTCCCCTTCAGGAGGGTCAGGAGGCGCGGTGTGTCGTGGCTCCCCAGGAGGTTCAGTTGGACCAAGGTCACCTCCCAAGGGTAGAGGGAAAGGAGCCATCGGATGCGTTGGGCGAAGCCCTGCACCGTCAGGCGGCGCAGCCGGTAGACGCCGTAAGGGAGGCCCTCCTCCAGGTCGGGTCCGCCGAAGGCCCCCAGCGCGGCCCGGCTGAAGAGGTAGTTCATCACCGCGTCAAACTGGTCCCCTTGGAGCCAGCGGCGGGCGTCGTCCCAGACCTCCCCTACAAGGTAGGCCTCGGGGTTGGCCCCCTTCACCCGGCGGCGGAATTCCTGCCAGAAGGCGTCGTCGTCAATTTCAAAGGGGACGTCCAGACGCCAGCCATCTATGCCTTCCCGGACCCAGTGTTCCCCCACACCCCACAGGAACTCCCGCACGCCAGGGCAGTCGGTGTTGAACTTGGGCAGGGCCGGGAGGCCCCACCAGGCTGCGTAGTTGGGCTTGCGGCGGGGGGAGTAGGCGTGGAGGGGGTACCCTTTGATGTGGAACCAGTCCAGGTAGGGGGAGGCCGGGCCGTTTTCCAGGATGTGGTGGAAGGGGAAGAAGCCGCGGCTGGCGTGGTTGAAGACGCCATCCAGGACAACGCGGATGCCGCGGCGGTGTGCCTCGTCCAGAAGGGCCCGGAAGGCCTCGTTGCCCCCGAGGAGGGGGTCCACCTGGTAGTAGTCGTGGGTGTGGTAGCGGTGGTTGGCCGCCGACTGGAAGATGGGGTTGAGGTAGATGGCCGTGATGCCCAGGTCCTGGAGGTAGTCCAGATGGGCGAGGACGCCCCAGAGGTCGCCCCCCTTGAACCCCTCGCGGGTGGGGGGTGAGTCCCACGGCTCCAAGCGGACCCACGAGGGGAGCCGCCCGCTGCGGGCGAACCGGTCGGGGAAGATCTGGTAGAAGATGGCATCCTTGACCCATTCGGGCGTCCGAACCGACGGTCGGGCTTCTGCCATTGCCATGAGGAGGACCTCCGTTAGGTGTGGGACCTCCCCCTCCCCCCAGCCCTCTTCCCTCCCTCCGAGCCGGAGAGGGGAAAGGGGACGGGGGAAGAGGAGAGGTCAGATCAGTTGCACTGAAACGGCTCCCTTGCTATAATGCACCTGCGCCCCAGGGAGCGGTCTTCCTCTCGCCGTGCAGTCACCCGGAGGGAGGAGGCCACGGAGCAACCGGTTCCCCCAGAGGGACTCTATGGCTTCTGCGCCAACCTCGCCACCTGATACCCCTGCCTTCCGCCGGGTGCTGGCCGCCCTGCGGGGCGAGCCAGTGGACCGCGTGCCCTTTGCCTTCTGGCGGCGCTTCCCCCGAGAGGAGGGTAACCCAGAAGCCCTGGCGCAGGATACCTGGGCGTTCGCCCAGGCCCTGGAGACGGACCTGGTCAGGCTGATGCCCGGGCCGTTCTACGCCGTGGAGGACTGGGGCGCTGAGGTGCGCTACCCCAGCCGCGGGGACGAACCCTCTGTCCTCCGGCGGCCCCTCATCCGAGCGGCCGAGGAGTGGCGTGACCTCCTCTCCCTGGACCTGGAGGCCGGCGCCCTGGCCCGCGAACTGGAGGCCCTGCGCCTGCTCCTCACGCTGGTGCGGAAGCGGGTTCCCGTTCTGATGACGGTCTACAGCCCCCTCACCCTGGCCTACCAGATGGCCGGAGACCGCCTTCTTGAGCACCTCCGCAAGGCACCCCAGGCGGTCCACTTCGGCCTGGCTGTCATCGCCGAGACCACCGCCCGCCTGGCCAAGCGCGTGTGCCGCCTGGGGGCGGATGGCATCTTCTTCGTTGTCTACCTAGCCCCACGCGCCCCTCTGACCGAGGCCGAGCACCTCGCCTTCGGCGAGCACTACGACCGGGTGGTCCTGGAAGCGGTCCAAGGACTTTCCCTCTGCACCGTGCTGCACCTGCACGGGGAGGGAGCCCCCTTCCACCTAGCGGACCGCTACCCTGTCCATGCCGTGCACTGGGACGGAGGAGGGGACGGTTCTCCCTCCCTGGACCAGGCCCTGGGCCTCACGAGCAAAGCCCTCGTGGGCGGGCTGCGGCCCAAGACGCTCCGCAAGGGCCCGCCCGAGGAGGCCGCCCAGGAAGCGCGGCACGCCTTGGAAGCCACCCGAGGCCGTCGCCTCATCCTGGCCCCCTTCGGCGACCTCCTTCCCGACACCCCCGAAGAGAACCTCCTGGCCGTGCGGGAAGCGGTCTACGCCTTCTCTCCCTGACCCCCTGGGTCCGCCTCCTCCCTCCGCAAGAAGACCCGGATGATCTCCGTATCCCGGGCGCCGAACTGGTACTTGTAGTCCTCTGCGCCCTGCAGGAAGTCAAACACGGCGCGGCCCGCCGCGATGGCGTCTTGGATGGCGAAGGCCACCGCCGCCACCCCGGGGCTGATGCGCTCATAGCGGGGGTCATAGCCGGAGTTGTACACCCAGATGCGGTCTGCATAGTCAAAGCAGAGGAGCCCTGCGGCCGGTTCCCCCTCCACCTCCAAGAGCGAGAGCCAGAGCCACCCCCGCTGGAGGAGGACCTCCGCCATGGCCCGGAAGAAGCCAGCCATCTGGTCGTCCATGAAGGCATGCTTCGCCGGGCTGCTGGCCCGGTGGAGGGTCAGGAACGCCTCCACCGCGGCCGGCAGGTCCTCAGGAGAGGCCACCCGCCTCCAGTGGAAGGAGGCCTCCCGCTGCAGGCGCCGGAGTTTGCGGCGCAGTTCGTGCCGGTCTTTCTTGGAGAGCATGGCCAGGTACGCGTCCCAGGTCTGGGGCAGGGGGATGATCGGGGAGACATCCTCCCGCATCCGCCGGACGTCCAGCCCCCGCCGCGCCGCCAGAGCCGGCAGGACCTCGTGGGTGCGGGAGACCTCGGGGAGGTTGCACAGGTCCACCACATCCCAGGGCGGGGCGTCGGCACTCACGAGGAAGTCCACGAAGGCCTGGAGGACGGCCTCTTCCGCCCCGGCTGGGGCGATGACATCTAGGTAGTCGGAGACCTCTATGCACCCCACCAGGTTGAAGCGCCGCTCGTGGGGAGAACTCTCCAGGTAGAGGGGCACGATCCCCACCAGGTCTCCGCCGTCGCGCACCTCCAGGATGTAGAGTTCGCCGGTGCCCAGGTGACGCCACCAGGTGGTCTGCCACTCCCAGGTCATGAAGAAGTTATCAAACCGCCCGGCATGGACCAGCGCGTTCCACTGAGGACGCAGGAGGTCAAAGGCGGCAGGGGAATCGTGGATGACAAAAGGCATGGTCCTTTCCTCGTTCGGTGTCGGGGGATTATACACTGCACTGGCTCCCCCGGCAAGAGGGGGGCCGAGTTCAAGGGCTGGCCCAATAGGCCTTGCGCTTCAGGATGTTTGGTGATATACTCTATATAGGTCTCGTTTATCTCTTTGGCACGTCAGGTCTCCTCGTTCATCGGCCCGATCGCGCCTGGTAGGAACCTAGCAGTGGAGGTGAGCCATGTCCGATGAGGTCAAGCGCAAGTTGAATTTTATCCGCTACGGCCTGGTGGTCGTGACCATCGTCGTCCTGGCCATCACGCTGGCCCTCCTTGCTCCCTTCGCCTCTGCTGGCCTGATGGGCTGGGGCGAGGTGGCCTGGCGGACCATCCTCTACACCGTGTTGACCGCTGCCATCTGCACCGGGGTCTACTTCGCCTACAAATCCTTTGTCGCCAAGTGAGGCCCGCACCACAGGGCCGAGAGGAGACGCGACGCCGCGGGGCAGGACGCCCTCCCGCCCCGCGGCGTGCCTTTCTTTCCTTCAGCGGTGGTCTACAGCCGGCCCAGGACCTGCCGGGCGATGACCAGCCGCTGGATCTCCGACGTCCCCTCGCCGATGGCGCAGAGGCGCTGGTCCCGGTACATTCGCTCCACCCCGTACTCCCGCATGTAGCCGTACCCGCCGTGGATCTGGATGGCCCGGTAGCAGGCCCGTTCCGCCACCTCGGAGGCGAACAGTTTGGCCATGGCCGCTTCCTTCGTGAACTCGCGCCCCTGGTCCTTGAGCCAGGCGGCGCGGTAGACCAGGAGGCGCGCCGCGTCCAGTTCCGTGGCCGTGTCGGCCAGCATCCACTGGATGGCCTGGAACTTGGCGATGGGCTGCCCGAACTGCACCCGCTCCTTGCTGTAGCGCACGGCGGCGTCAAAAGCGGCCTGGGCCAGGCCCAGGGCCATGGCCCCGATGCCGATCCGCCCCTCGTCCAGGGTGATGAGGAACTGCTTGAACCCCTGGCCCGGCTCCCCCAGGATGTTCTCGGCCGGGATGCGGCAGTCCTCAAAGAAGAGTTCCGAGGTCACGGATCCCCTCAGGCCCATCTTCGCCTCGTCCCGGCCCGGGCGGAAGCCTGGCGCGCCCTTGGGGACGATGAAGTTGGAGATGCCGCGGGTGCCCGCGCTCTTGTCCGTCACGGCGGCGATGAGGACCACATCGGCGATGGAGCCGTTGGTGATGAAGCACTTCTGCCCGTTGATGACCCACTCGTCCCCGTCCAAGTAGGCGGTGGTCTTGCAGGCCGCGGCATCGGAGCCTGCCCCTGGCTCCGTGAGGCCGAAGGCCCCCAGCCACCTCCCCTGGGCCAGGGGGACCAGGTACTTCCGCTTCTGCTCCTCGGAGCCGAACAGGAGGAGGGGCTTGCAGGCGAGGGAGACGTGCGCGGCCAGGGTGATGGCAGTGGAACCGCAGGCGCGGGCGATCTCCTCCACGGCGATGGCGTAGGAGACCGTGTCGGCCCCTGCCCCGCCGTACTCTTCGGGGATAGGTAGCCCCATCAGCCCCAGGGTGGCCATCTTCTCCACGATGGGCCAGGGGAACTGGCCCGTCTCGTCCGTCTCCGCCGCCCGGGGAGCCACCTCCTTCTCGGCGAACTCCCGCACCATGCGACGGAACATCTCCTGCTCTTCGCTCAGCGCGAAGTCCATGGGTTCCCTCCTTCGGGTGCCCCCTTCATCGGGGGATGACCATGCCCGTGGGGTCAATCTCCCGCAGGATGCGCCGCTCTTCCTCCGTGGGGGGCGAGGTCTCGCCGATCTCCTCGGCCATGAGGAGGGGGAAACCGGTCGCCTCCTGGACCTGCTCCGGCGTCACCCCGGGGTGGACGGCGAGCAATTTCATCCGCTTGGTCTCCTCGTCAAACCCCAGCACGCCCAGTTGGGTGATGACACGGTAGGGTCCCCCGCCGCTGGGCAGGCCCGCTGCCTCCCGGGCGCCGGGCCCTGAGAGGTACCCCGGTGTGGTGATGAAGGGCAGTTTGGCCATGAAGGTGCGGGGGCTCTGATGGCGCATGATGTAGATGAGCCGCCAGCAGAAGGAGCCGATGTCGTTGGCCCCGCCGCTCCCGGGCAGGCGCACTTTGGGCCGCTCCCAATCGCCGAAGACGGTGGTGTTCAGGTTCCCATAGGGGTCAATGGCCGCCGCCCCCAGGAAGCCGTAGTCAATGTACCCGGCCTGGCAGGCCGACATGACGTCGTGCATGCTGGAGGCCATCACGGCACGGTGGAAGGTCCGAGAGTCACCCACGGAGATGGGGAGCACGGGCACCTGCGGCCCGACCCCCCCGGCTTCAAAGATGATGAGAAGGTTGGGGGCGTGGGTCCGCTGGGCCAGCATCGCCGCGATCATGGGCAGGCCCGTCCCCACGAAGACCGACTTGCCATCCTCCAGGAGGCGGGCGGCCACGCAGGCCAGGAGTTCGCTCTCGCTGTAGGCACCTTGTGGGGCCATTTGCGCACCTCCAGAGCGCCCTTTGGCATCCTCGGTCTAGACCATTGGAGCGCGGTACTGCTCAATGCGCCGCAGGAGGTTCATCTTGCGGATGCCGCCCACCCGCTCCAGGTACTCTTCAAAGTCCCGCACGCTGAAGACGTACCGGTCCATGTATTCCTGGACCCCCTCATCCGTGGTGGAGAGATGTAGCCACTCGCGGATGTGCTCCTCGTCAAAGTAGTAAAGGTAGGGCATCTCGGTGGGGTGGGCGCCGAAGGGGACCTCCACCACCGCGTCCACCACGTAGTAGGGGATGACGGTGTGGCGAGGGTTGGCGCGGATGGCCTCCTCGTCCACGATCTCCTCGGTGGAGACGATGACCCGCCGGGCGGCGCGGGAGAGTTCAAAATCCTCCACCAGGATGCCATCCACCTGGGCATTGCCGTACTTATCGCAGCGGGGGACGTGGAAGAGGGCGACATCGGGGTAAGCAGCGGGGATGAGGACGATGGGCTTGCCGCTCCAGGGGTCCCGGACCAGTTTGGCCGAACTCTTCTCAAACGTGTCGGTGCCGGCCAGGTTGCGGGCGGGGATAAAGGGCAGCCCCATCGCGGCGGCCAGGAAGCGCCACTGGTACCCCGCGTTGGAGATCTCGGCCACCACCTTGACGCGGCCGGACTCCACGGCGCGCCGCCCGGCCGGGGAAAGGCCCCGCAGTTCGTGGCCGAAAGCGTAGGCGCACTCCACCTTGCTCACGCAGCCGCCGCCGATGAGGATGTCAATATCATGGACGGCTGTCTTGCCGGCGATGGCCAGGTTCCGCTTGCGCTGGCGGATGATCTCGTAGAGGACCGCCATGGGGACGCGGATGTGGCCAAACCCGCCGATGGCCACATAATCGCCATCGTGCACGAAGCGTTGCACGGCCTCCTGGACCGTCATCCGCTTGTCCACCAGGGCGCGGGATTTGTTCTCCCGCACCCACTGGCGGTTCTCGTCCGGGTCGTGCCATCCGAGAAGTTCGCCCTTCCCCTCAGCCAGGACCTCCATGGTCGTTCCACCTCCTCTGCTAGTTGATCCATCGGACCCCGCCCCATCCCCCTTCCCCTCTCCGAGCCGGAGAGGGGAAGGGGTAGGGGGAGGTCTTGTCACTGGAACACGATACGGCGGATGCAGTGGTTGAGGGTATCGGCCACCAGCAGGTTGCCATCCCTGTCAAAGGCGAGCCCCTGGGGGTTCTTGAAGCGGGCTTCTGCCGCTGGACCGTCCACCAGGTCGCCTGGCTCGCCGCACACGCCGGCCAGCGTGGTCACCGTGCCGTCCGGGGTGATCTGGCGGATGCAGTTGTTGCCGGCATCGGCAACGTAGAGCACGCCTTGGGCGTCCACCACCAGGTCTACCGGGTATTTGAAGCGGGCCTGGTCACCTTTGCCATCCCGGTAGCCGGCCTGGGTGTAAGCCCCGGCCACCGTGCTCACGGTGCCGTCGGACGCGATCTTGCGGATGAGGTGGGAGCCGGCGAGGAGGCGGACGTTCACCCCTTCCGAGACGAAGATGTTGCCTTCAGCATCCATCCCTATGCCTGAGACGAAGGAGAAGCGGGCCTCCTTGGCCGGGCCGTCGCGGTAGCCGGCCGAGCCGCTTCCGGCCACTGTCTCGCGTTCCTTCGTCTCCAGGTTGAGGCGGATCACGCTCTGGCGGTCCTGGCCCCACCCGGCGAGGATGTTCCCCTCGGGGTCAAAAGCCATGTGGTAGGCGTGGAACCGGTCGGTGACCGTCTCCACCTTGCCTTCCTCGGGCAGCACCACCCGCAGTTTGGCGTTGTCGGTGTCGGCCACGTAGATCTGGCCCTCGGGGCCCACCAGGATGCCCCACGGCGTGGCGAAGCGTGCATCCTTCAGGGAGCCATCGTTGTCACCGATGGGGTTCCCCCCCGTGATGGTGGTCACCACCCCGTCGGGCGTGATCTTGGCGATGCGGCGGTTCTCCCGGTCAGAGATGTAGAGGTTCCCTTCGTCGTCCACGGCCACGTCAATGGGCCAGTTGAACTGAGCCTCCAGGGCCGGCCCGTCGGCCATGCCTGGCTCGCCGGTGCCGGCCACCGTCTCCACCGTGGCGTTGGCTGCCAGGTGGCCCACCGGCTGGGCCTGGGGCTTCTCGGCCTGCGGCGTGGCCTGGGGGCCGCCGCACCCCCCCAGGGCTGCCACGAGGAAGAGCACCACACAGACGGACAACAGCCTTCTTTTGCCCATGCGTTCCTCCCTCCTGTTCTTGCTGGATGGTGGTGAGCCCCGCCCTCTCCCGAAGCGACTGCAGCGCGATCGGGGCAGGTGAGGGTCCGAGGCTCTGTTTACTCCGCGGGCACAAAATACACGTCCGTTGGTTTGAATTTGGAAAGCCGCCGGTACCGGGGCTTCACTTTCATGCCAATCCAGTCCACGCTGGCCTCCGCGGGGTCCACGCCCAGGAGCCGTCCCAGGAACAGGGTATCCACACCCTCAAACTCAATCAGGGCCAGGACGAAGGGGCACTCGGGCAGGAACTCCTCGCTGCCGAAGTGGCAGACGGTGAAGGCGTGCACCCGCCCCTCGGCCGGGATCTCCACCCATTCCGTCTCGCGGCCGGTGTACATATCGTGCGCCCGCGGATTGGCGTAGGTGTAACCTGTCTGGGGCTCCCGGCAGACCAGGAAGCGGCCATTGGCCAGGCCTGCGAAGAAGGGCGAATCCTGGCCGTAGGAGTGGATGTATTCTATGTGGTACGGCTGCTTGATGATGATGGGGGCCATCTCCTTCAGGCCACTGAGGTCCTTCCCGGTAGGGAAAGGCACGTTGAAGAGGACGGTCCCCTCTTCCGTCTCTTCCATCTTTGTGGGCAGTTCGGGCTTGCTCTCTTCTACCATGGCCGCTTACTCCTCTCGCTCCAGGATGGAGACGGTCACGTAGGTGCCGGTTCCGGCGTGGCTGTGGATCGCCCCTCGCCGGGCGTTGGGGACCTGGAGGGTGGCGTTGCCGAAGTGCTTGGCGATGGTCCCTTGCAGTTGCCAGATGGCGAAGACGGCCTGCATGAGGCCTGTTGCGCCCACCGGGTGGCCACAGGCGATGAGGCCCCCCGATGGGTTGACCGGGCAGATTGGCTTCTCTGGGAGGTCCAGGCCGTAGTCAATGCCGGGCATGAAAGCCCTGCCGCTGGCGGCGAAGGGCCCTCCCTCCCCGTAGCGGCAGAGGCCCATGTCCTCGTAGGTCTGGATCTCGCTGGAGGTGTAAGCGTCGTGGAGTTCTATGAAGTCCAATTCGTGGAGGGGGTCGTAGATCCCGGCGCGGGCATAGGCTTCCTTGGAGGCCATGCGCCCTGCCCGGAAGGAGTGGACGCCGGGGTAGCGAAAGCCCCGGTCCCACAGATCCTGGTAGTAGGCGCGGCTCTCGGGCGTGTCTTCGTGAGGGAGGAGGTTGTACTTCAGGAACTGGTCAAAGGATTGGTGGGGGCGGTCGGCCATGCGCATGGCGTCGGTGCCGCGGCCGATCCCCGCCACCCGCACCCGGGGAAAACGCTTGCCGGCGGCCTTCTCCAGTTTGGCCAGGCCCTCTTCGCTGGCCAGGACCGTGCAGGCCGCCCCATCGCTCATGACGCAGATGTCCAGGCGGGTCAGGGGCCAGGCCACCATGGGGGCGCTCCGCACGTCCTCCACCGTCAGGCGCATGTGCTTCTGCGCGTAGGGGTTGAAGGTGGCGTTCATGTGGTTCTTGATGGAGACGTAGGCCATCTGTTCTGGGGTGGTGCCGAACTCTTTCATGTGCCGCGTCACCATCATGGCGTAGTAGCCGGAGTAGAAGCCCCCCACCGGGTAGTCAAAACTGACATCCGAGGCCAGGGCGATGAACTCGTTCCCCTTCCAGGTATTGACGTGGGACATGGTCTCAAAGCCATAACAGAGGCACACGTCCATATACCCTGAGGCAACGGCTTTGTACCCCTCCTGGAAGCAGATGCCCCCGGTGGCTCCACCGCCTTCCACGCGGTGTGAAGGTTTGGGACACAGGCCCAGGTAGTCCTGGACCATGATGCCAGCCATGAGTTGCCGGGTGAAGTGGTCCGAGAAGTACGAACAGACCGAGCCATCCACGATCTCCAGGAACTGGGGGTGCTCCAGACCTAGGTCGGCGAGGGCGTAGTCGTAGGCTTCCTTGACGATGGCTTGGAAGGTCTTGTCGGGCCGGGCTTTGGTGAACTTGCTCACGCCTCCAGAAACCGCATAGACTGGCCGCATCGCTCCATGCCTCCTTGCATTGGGTGATGACCCGTGGCACGTCCCACGGATGGCTCCTCTGGCCCGCCTTCGGGCCCTTTTCCCACCTCCTTTCGTCCCCCGCGGCTCCGTCGCCACTCGGTGGCTCCCGGTCCTCCCACCGGCCGCTCAGAGGTCTTGGAAAAAGAGCGGGGCACGCCACCGCGTCCGGCCTCGCTCCGGCCAGCCTCCGTTGGCGTCTCCCGCTCCAGGTGAGCTGGGTCTATGTCGGTTCGGTGGTCCGACGACATGGAGTGCCTCCCTTATTGGGAAGCCAGAACCACAGGACGACCGCCA
>FWWL01006942.1_pt1 | contig 15915 bp, 12 predicted proteins | sample 2228331 | NCBI WGS metagenome assembly FWWL01 (sample SAMEA103939775, study PRJEB20133) | metagenome
CGGTTGCAAGACGATCTCATTTCCGCATTTTCCCACGAAATGCGTACTCCATTAACTAAGATTCGGTCAGTTGCAGAGCTCATCCTTTCGGGTATACGAGGAGACGATAACCTCGAGGACTACGAAAAGTACCTTGGTTTACTGGTCTCTGAGAGCGATCGCCTTGCGGATTTTTTGGACCATATATTGGATGTGTATGCTATGGAAGCCCAAGAGTATAAGGTTGAGTTGCGTCCCATGCCGGTGGACTACCTGATCTCAGATATTGTTGCTCACTGGCGTTTGATCAACCCGGAGCGGGAAATCCTTGTTGAGGGTGTATCGGCACCGGTTTGGGTGCTGGCTGATGAACGGGCTCTCTCATCGATTTTGAATAATCTTCTCGAAAACGCGATCAAATACACATCCGAAGCAAGTCCGATCCGAATCGTGGTTGAACAAACTGAAAAAAAGTGGGCGCAAATCAGCGTTATTGATCAAGGGCCAGGCATCGCGGCAGAGCATCAACCTTATTTGTTTGATCGGTTTTATCGAGTTGATGGGGGAGATGCTCAAACGGTTTACGGCCATGGTGTGGGTTTGTATATAGCCAAGATGCTTGTTGAAGCGATGCAGGGTACAATATGGGTAGAGAGCGAACCCGGCAAAGGAAGTTGTTTTGCTTTCACCCTTCCAATTGCCGAGGAGGTGAGCCATGAACCCTAAAATTCTGGTGGTTGATGACGATCCAACCCTTAATGAATTGGTGCGGCTTAATCTTGAGCGGAAGGGTTTTTCAGTATATTGCGCCGAGGATGGGGAAGAAGCGCTACGTCTGGCATATGAGACTCACCCCGATCTCGTTATTCTGGACATTATGATGCCCCGTGTGGATGGTTATGAGGTTTGTCGGCGCCTCCGTGCCCTTACCGATGTGCCGATTTTGTTTCTTACCGCTAAGAGCCGGGATACTGATGTTTTGCGGGGATTTGATGCAGGGGCGGACGATTATGTGCGTAAACCTTTCAGCCTGCGCGAACTGGAGGCTCGGGTTCAGGCTCTGCTAAAACGAAGCAGGCGCAAAGAGAGCTCACAGCAAGCGGATGTCTTTGATGATGGTCATTTGCGAATTGATCTGAATCTGCAGGCGGTTTATCGGGGTGGACGGCCCGTTCGGTTAACGCCTACAGAGTTTCGACTGTTAGCCTGTCTGGTAAAGGAGCGTGGGAAGGTGTTGACCCATGAGGAGTTATTGCGTAGAGTGTGGGGGGAAGGGTATGTGGACGCAGTACCCACCCTGTCCCTTTATATTCGATATTTACGAGAAAAAATTGAAGACGATCCCGGGTGTCCTCAATACATACGCAATAAATGGGGCGTGGGTTATTGGTTCTCGCGGCCTGGTGAGCAATGATTGAGGGAAAATGATTCGTACTAACTCGGGGGGTGCAATGTCGGTAGATTTTGCTGCACTAGAGACCGCTATTCGGGATTTGGAGCAAAGTTATTTAGAAGCATGGTTATACAGCGAGGGGGGCTGCTGGAATAAACCCATATTGGTTGTAACCCCTGATTGGCAGATTGTTTTTTCAACGCCGTGGGCGGAGCAATTTTTACAATCTGCAGGATCCCCCCTGAGAAAGTACTTGCGGATTCTCAGCGGTGCCGAAATAGAACAGCCCGTAAACATATGCAGCTTGAAACCACGTGACATGCCGTATGAAATCCGTTTTCAGACCCTGTTTTGGCAGGGGAGACCGGGTTATTTACTTGAAATACGCTGTGCGCAAGATCTGGAAACTCAACAAGCCGCCTATCCTTTTACTACGCAGACGGTTCACTCGGTTGACTTATTTCCGGCTTTGTTAAATTTGCCTGAAGAAGGCATCAACTTTTTGTTAGGCCAAGTGGGAGAGGTCCTGGGAGCCGACCGTGTATCTCTCTTTTCATTATTCTCTCGAGAAGGGCGTTTACTGATGCGCCGTCAGTACGGTTGGCAAGCGCAGGAAGTAGATATGGCACATGACCTGGGTGCCTGGGGAAAAACGGGTCCCTTGGTGGCCCACGGGTTGGATCTATGGGAAGACTCACTTAAGGGGGGTGAAATATCACATGCTCATGTGCGCGATCTTCCGGCGCGACAGAGTGCGATCTTGCGTGCCTTAAATATCCGTTCGTTAATGGTTGCGCCGGTGTTTGTGCGTGGGGAATGGTGGGGAATATTACAAATTGATGTTTGTCGTCAGGAACGGTTGTGGTCAAAAGAGGATATTTATTTTATGCGAGGAATCGCGGGACTCTTAGGCGCCATGCTCTTGCGTCAAGAGGCCAATGACACGGTTTCGGATCTATTGCGCCGTGAAATGGAGGCTCATAAAAAGGCAACTGCTCTGTTCGAGGCCTCATTGGAACTGAGTTCTGTTATGGATTGGGATGTAACATTGGATCGAACCCTAGGACTGCTGCGTGAAATTATTCCCTTTGATATAGGTAGTATTGTGTGGTGGGGGGGAGATAATTGGGTCGTGCTACGGATTTGGGATACCACGAAGGGATCCGGACGAATTCTACGTAATCCTCCATTGCCAGCGCTCAAAATTGATAAAGCCAGTTTCTTTTTACCCATTCTGAAAGAAGGGAAACCGCTCATACTCCGGGATACCACTGCCGAACCCGGGTGGATTTCGCCAGAGCTCAACCCCCGAGTACGCTCATGGATGGGGGTGCCCATTTGTTTTGAGGACCAGGTTGTGGGTTTCCTTTCGTTGGGATACAATGAGGCATTGGTGTACACCGAAGAACATTTGAGGTGGGTTCTTGCCTATGCTCAGGCGGCTGCACGTGTGTGGCAAAATGCGCGGTTGTTTGACGAGGTAGCCCAAGCACTGGTTGCCGAACAACGATTGAATGAAATCTCTCGGGTGATCAGCGGTACCTCGGATATGGGGAATATGTTGCAGGCTGTGTTGAGGCTGACTACGCAATTGGTGTCTGCTGATATGGGAACATTGAACCTGTATAACCCAGAAGATGAGGTGCTAATCGTTGCCAATTCTTTTAACACGCCACGTCCCCTGTTTCAGACCCGACTGACAAAGGGGCAGGGAGTGGCTTGGGAAGTCCTTTTAAGTAAGTCCTCGTTGATGTTGCGAGAGTATGCTGAGCATCCGCAGGCTTTGGCAGAGTGGGTGCAGATGGGGGCCCATGCGTATCTTGGGGTGCCGCTCATAGTAGGAGAAGAGGTACTGGGGGTTATTAATTTATTCAAACTCTCGCCCCAGCGCACCTTTCAAGAGAGGGATCGTATCCTGGTGGAAATTGTAGGACGGCAAATCGGTGTGGCCATTCAAAATGTGCGTCGTTTTGAGCAGGCTCAACGACTGGCAACCCGCGACTCGCTGACGGGTCTCTATACCCGCCGCCATTTTTTTGAGATTGCGCGAATGGAATTCGAACGAAGTCGCCGCTATCAACGTCCAATTGCGATCATTCTTCTAGATGTGGACAATCTGAAATCCATTAATGACATCTATGGCCATCCGGTTGGAGATTTGGCTCTGCAAAAAGTTGCACAGGTTTGTTTGCGGTTGCTACGTCAAATGGATGTGGTCGGAAGGTATGGGGGTGACGAGTTTATCATCTTACTTCCTGAGGCTTCACGTGAACAAGCACTACAAATCGCCGAACGCCTTCGAGGTGCTGTTGAGGCGATTTCTCTCTCAACTGATGGAAAATCGGTTCCTATTTCGATTAGTCAGGGAGTAGCCGCCTTTGAAGGGGAGTATATTTCTCTGGAACGGCTGGTGGAACTTGCGGATCGGGCTTTGAACCAGGCCAAACAAAAGGGTAAGAATCAGGTCATGCTTTGGAACCCTCTGGAATGAATAATCTGCAATCGAGGAACTGGGATAGGAGGAACAGTGGTGGAGGTGAAGCCGTTAACAACCAGTGTCATTGGCAGTTATGCCTGGCCTTCGTGGTTTGTTTGGGCGGTGGAAGCAATTCGGCGCGGCGAGTTTGGCTCTCGGGATGTTGAGGAAACCCTTAATGATGCTGTGGATTGGGCATTACGTGAACAGGAAGAGGCGGGGGTGGATATCCCGACTGATGGCGAGATGCAGCGGCTGGGATTCTTCACTGCCGGCTTCTATGGGCGCTTAGAGGGAGTGCAGGAATTAGCACCGGAGCGACGTTTAGGCGTTCCGGGGCATGATCAACGGGAGCGGTATGAAGCCCCTCGTTGCTCCTGAGGGTCTAGGGATAGTGGCTGAATTTGCTTACGCCCGTCAGCGAACCCAGAGGTTACTTAAGGTAACCTGTCCGGGACCCTTCACGCTGGCCGGGCGGATCTTGCCTGGAAAGGTGTATCACGACCGGGTGGACGTAGCCTATGCCCTAGCCGATATTATTAATGCAGAATTGCGTGCTGTTGTTCAGGCAGGCGCAAAGTTTATACAGCTCGATGAACCCAGTATGGTGGTGCATGGGGGTGATCCCAAAGTGTTTTTAGATCTGCTCACGCGGACTCTGGATGGAATCCATGTGCGGAAAGGACTTCATCTTTGCTTCGGGAACTTCATGGGTCGCCCGGTTGCCCGTCGGCACTACAAGCCCATCTTTCCCAGCATTTTGGAGGCCAACGTGGATGAATTGGCGCTGGAATTTGCAAATCGGGAGATGGCGGAAGTGGAAATTGCCCGAGAAATAGCGGCGGCAGGAAAAACGCTGGCGGCGGGAGTAGTGGATGTCAAAAACTATTATATTGAAACTCCTGAAGATATTGCTGAGCGCATTTGGACGCTATTGAAATTTATTCCACCTGAACGTTTGGTAATTGTCCCTGATTGTGGTTTCAGTCAAACGGCACGTTGGGCAGCCAAGGCTAAACTTCAGGCCATGGTTGCAGGAGCGCACCTGGTGCGTCATCAGTTGGGTTTCGTGTAGCCAATATATTATCAGCACAGGTAAAGTCATCTCAATCATCATCCCTCATGCATCATTCCTCATGCCAGTACGAGGTAAAATTAGGTCATGTTGCGCTACCCCTGGATGACTTTCCTTTTATTAATTTTATTAGTAGTGTTTTTGTTTTCCTCAATTGCCTTTGTGGCCATGCCACCGGGTGGACTCGGCAAAGGGTCTTCGGGAACATCGTCGTATGGTGAGGACATCGTCCCGGACGAGGTTCTGATTTCAGTAAAACCGGGCTACCTGCCCTCTATGCGTCTTCAGGATCTCCGACCTACCCATACGGGATTGCTGGCCCTGGATCGGGTGAACAGGACTATACAAGTCCAAAGCCTGGAACCGCTGATCCGACCGAGAATAGGACCGTTAGAGGGACAAGCCGCGAGTGGGGCTCTGGCGCGGGTTTTTCGCGTGAAATTGCCGCCAGGGACTGAGCTGGAAGGTGTACTGCGTTTCTACCGTCAACAAGAATTCATCGAATATGCGGAGCCCAATCACGTGGTTCGGGCTCTCGATTTTAATCCCAATGACCCAGAATGGAATGAGCAATGGGCCTTACAAAAAATCCAGATGCCCAAGGCTTGGGAAATTTCTCAGGGGCGATCTGAAGTAATCATTGCGGTCCTGGATACGGGTGTGGATTACACCCACCCGGACCTAGCCGGCAAGGTGATCCAGGACAGAGATTACGATTTTATCAACAACGACGATGATGCCATGGACGATCATGATCACGGCACTCACGTGGCTGGGATCGCCACGGCTGCCACAAACAATGGTATAGGAATAGCAGGGGTGTGTCCACAATGTCGGATTTTGCCGGTAAAAGTGCTTAATAGCCAAGGCGGCGGCTCGGATGCGACAGTGGCGCAAGGAATACATTATGCTGTTAGTCAAGGTGCGAAAATCATTAACCTAAGTCTGGGGGGGAAGTCCTGTTCTCAAACCCTTGCTCTGGCAATTAATGAGGCTTTTGAGAAAGGGGTCCTGATTGTTGCGGCAAGCGGCAATTTTTGGGACAAGACCACCATGATGTACCCGGCGGCATCGCCCCGCGTGGTTGCGGTTGGCGCCACCGACCAGAATGATGGGGAAACCACGTACTCCCAGCGCGGTCCGGGGCTGGACGTGCTGGCACCGGGTGAGGGGATCTACAGCACAGTTCCATCGAATGGATATGACTCCTTATCGGGGACCTCCATGGCAGCCCCCCACGTGGCGGGGGTAGCGGGGCTGCTGTGGAGCCGAAACCCTGCTTGGCGCAGTACCGAGGTGTGGTGGGCTTTGCGTTATACTGCTGACCCGGCTTATTTGATGAGTATCACCAGCCTTCAGGATGCGAATTCAACCTTCGCGGTTGATCAGCCAACGGGGCTCTGGCAGTTATTCCTGCCCTTCATTGCGAAAAATTGGTGGCAGCCCGGGCGCCTGAATGCCTATCGGGCGCTACTGGTGAATAGCCCCGGCCAGGTGGAAGCACCGCTTGATGTTTGTTCGCCCTGAGCCTTGGGCCAGGCTAGGGTTCAACCATTGTCTGTGTCAGCGATTCACCCTCGGCTTCTACCTGTTGGGAGCCAACTTTTAAGGTTGGATTGACCGAGAAGCGCCAGGTATATGTCGAGATCTGTCCTTCGAGATCAACCTTTATGGAGACGGTATAAGTGCCTGCTTGAAGTGGCGCCTGGGGGATGAGCACCACCGCATCCCGTGCATTCAGGATGTTGCGTCCTAAATTTTGCTGGCCAGGGTCAGGGTTGTTGTAAGTGCTTTCCGTGTAGACACAGTGGGGCAGGGAGCGAGTTTGATCGTCATAAAGGGCGCTCTCTAATACTTTGGAAGTCTGCTCACCGCTACCGAACTGCATAAGGATTGGCAGCCCACTGGGAGCCGTAAACCCACATGAAGCAAGAGGGTCGGGAGACTCGCTGCCATTGTAACGATCAAGGGCTGTGGTTTGGCCCTCGCCGGGCCAGAGGATAGGGTAGCGGATTGAAGACGTGGGTGTCGTTGTACGTCCGCGCAGCACATCCAGGGTGGCGCCGGTCTTATAACTTCCAATATTCTCATGGTAAATCCCGAAGCCCGTCCGTTCGAGGCGAGGGTCTAGAATGCCGAGTGCATGAAAAGGTCCTTGCATCCACAAATCAATGGCCTGGGTTTCAGAAAAGGCAAGCGATGTGCTAATCAGAACGTTACTATTACGACCTGCGATATCTCCTTCTGGAGAATACCACGACTTTTGAGGATTCTCCTCATGGGCAATAATATCGTTTTTAACCATATAGCGAGCGTGTTTCCAGGCTCCGTCACTCCAGGCGGGTTCTTCTTGGAGGGGCGGTAAGTTGGCCTGAGCGCGGTATTGGTTCAAGTACTGCAACCATGGTGGGATGGGGGGATAACTAACGTTGGTAGGTGCGGGGTTTAAGATAATAGGCAGGTAAACTGGCGGCGGGCTCTGAGCCAGCACTGTGGCTGGGTGAGGCCCTGGCACCAAGATAACAAGCAAGACAAAAAGAATGATCCCTATGGGATGGTGTCTGACTCTGGAACGAAAGAGCATCAAGCAGAAATTCTCCCTTTGGGGATGATATAAAGACATTATACCCTGCAATTTTTAGGGATAAGGATCTTGGGTAGTCTCCCTTTTAGGTGTGTTTAGGACAGGGTAAAGGGATCAGAGTCAACAGTTCTTTAACAGTCCAAATATGATCAGTTAATCCAGCTGCCATTGCAGGCGTTCGCTTCTGCCAGCGTTGGCGTGAGTCATCCTCAACGGGTAAACGCAAGGATTTGTGTGGGCGGATCAGATTGTAATAACAATCCTGCCAGATAGCTGCCGCGCGATGCATGGATAGGTCTTTGGAGAAGGCCAGGGTTTTACGCATCAAGCGACTGTTGAACAACCGAGCTGTCAAATGGCTGCGTTCCACATAAGCGGTTCTTTTTCCCATCAGCGCGATCAGGTCGCTCTTCTTGCCAAACACCGCCCGGAGGTAAATCCCTTCCAAATGACCATGCGCATCGCGCTGCTTGACCATTTGCAGGTACTGCCAACCCGGTTGCGGCTGTTTGCGGGTGGGGGGACGCCCTTTGCCGCTATATTCTGGCACCAAGCCGTATACTTCGATCATCGCATCATCAATGCCGCCCCACCCATCGGAAATTGTTGGTGGTGGGCCATCCGGATGCCCACGCTGTTTCAATGTTTGGAAGACTTCGATGCTGGACTGGGTTTCGTCTGCCCCAATGCCTCGGGCCGCCCGCAAGCGGCTGTCCATGTCGATCATCGTCGATTGCCAGACTTCACCTGCCTCATCCTCCGGGCTAGCCTTTTTTTCGCCCAACATAGGCCCACAGCGCATCGAGTTGCCCACGCTTGACTTTGAAATCACGCATCAACACGGCTTCGACTTGCTCGGCATGCGCCGCCGCTTCTCGCAGCCATTCCAGGATCGTATCTGCTTTGTACCCTTTGGCGCGGGTCAAACTGCTGATGCGATTGCCCTCTGCCAACAATGCTAGGGTTTCCAAGATTTGATGTTCGGGTGTGCGCTTACGGTAGAAAATGGTCCCGCGTGTCTCCGTGAAGGTGCCGTTACAGGTTTTGCATTGATACCGCTGTACCCCTGCTCGAGTAAAGCCTATCTTTCTTAGGTTCGGTTTCGACTGATCTTTCTGAAGTTTCCCGTAATCCGGGCAGGCTTCATTTGGACAAAACTCGTTAGGATGGGCAAAGCCTTTCATCTGTCTCCCTCAATGTGCTTTTGCCCGTAGTTTACCAAATTCACTTAACACTCTCAAGAGGGAGACTATCTAATCTTGAATGTGGCAGCAAATGCTTCTTCGTTTTTGATGGTGACAATCACCCCTGTCGTTTATCAAATACCAACATGTGAACTGACACTCGTAGTGAGTGAGGTTACTCTCAATACGGACGGGAAACCCGAATTCGATGTTTACATTATGGAGGAAGGAACCATTACCTCGGTTTATTACGGTTTCAATTTCATCGTCACAGGGCGATAGAAGGAGGGGGAGAATGTTCCCGCGGCGATGGTTTAAAACCAGCGTGATCCTTGCCCTTCTGGTGCTGATATTGACCTTTCAGGGGGTTCAATCCGGAAACTTGGCCCTCGCTCTACAAGGACAGTGGGTAAGCGGAAGTGGTACCCCAGCCTCGGAAAAGTGGGCTCTGACTTTCACTACGGGCGAGCCGTTTGATCCCGTCCCTATGCAGGGAGAGCGTTACCGCCTTGAGAGTGGCATTCCCATTCAAGCCTCTTGTCGAGGCTCTGTGCTCTTTCTGCCTCTAGTGGGTCGCTAAGTCAAAAGGCCCGTTTGCGGGCAATCTGGAGAAGCGCCGAGAACCACTCGGCGCTTCATGCTCTTAAAAGGGTTTCTTAGAAAAATCAAAGAAATTCTATTTGGATTCTAAGTAACCAGAGCGGTCAAATCCTTTACGATAAAGATGCGCTTTCGGAATGCACGGATGTCCCGAAGCTGTAGGCTCACACAAATTTGTGGGATGCGATAACGACAAAAAAAGACCTGATAAGTAATTAAATTCTACAAAATAGAAGGGGGATTTTTCTAAATCATAAGGCGGTGTCTCTCCTTTGCGACAAGAAATCTTATGTCGAAAGGGCGGAGCATGCCAGGACCATTGAGACGCTCTATTTTCCCCTCTCAGGAGATTTGCTAAATTTGATGAAGACGGCTACCGTACGTTTACCGGAATCTCTCCCCTTGCCAGAAAACAGGGTGGAAGAGCATGTTCATATTGAACCTTATCATGGGCGAATCCCGCTAAATTTGAAGGAATTCTGGCGCTATCGGGAACTGCTTTACTTCCTGGTCTGGCGAGATATCAAAGTGCGCTATAAACAAACCCTGCTTGGAGCAGCCTGGGCCATTATTCAGCCTTTCTTTACGATGGTGGTCTTCTCCATTTTTTTTGGGCGGATGGCTCAGATGGCATCTAATGGGTATCCCTATCCCATTTTTAGTTACACTGCCCTGCTTCCCTGGACGTATTTTTCCGGAGCGCTTTCGTTGGCTGCCAACAGCCTGGTGGGAAGCGGGGGCCTGATTACCAAAGTGTACTTTCCGCGGCTGATTGTGCCAGTCTCAAGCGTTCTTTCGGGGTTGGTGGACTTTGCTTTTGCCTTTCTGGTATTGATCGGGATGATGGTTTTCTATGGGTACGCGCCGACGGTTTATACCATTCTCTTGCCGTTATTCTTACTGCTGGCGTTAGTAACGGCACTTGGGGTGGGACTGTGGTTTGCGGCACTCAATGTGAAGTACCGTGATGTACGGTATCTAATCCCTTTTTTGACCCAATTCTGGCTGTTTGCGACCCCGGTAGTTTATCCCAGCAGTTTACTGGAACAGCCCTGGCGCACGCTTTATGGGCTGAATCCCATGGTCGGTGTGGTAGAGGGCTTCCGCTTGGCCCTATTGGGTGACCGACCGCCAGAACTAATGATCCTGGTTTCGGCGATTGTCTCAATCCTATTGCTGATTAGCGGCGTGTATTACTTCCGGCGCACTGAAGATACCTTTGCGGATTTGATATGAACCCTTCTAAACCCCATCGCGAGATTTCCATCCGGGTTGAAAACCTGGGTAAACGCTATCAAATTGGGCAGGGAGCACAGCCTGCGTATCACACCCTGCGTGACCAGATTTCGACCCTGGTTACCAAACCGCTGCGTTGGATGGGTATCAAGGCAAAGGAGGATTTAGCGCCACGATATGATGAGAACGAGTTCCGTATCTGGGCATTGCGTGGTGTTTCGTTTGAAGTACGCCAGGGGGAGGTAATTGGCATTGTGGGGCGAAACGGTGCCGGTAAGAGTACTTTGCTCAAAATTCTGACCCGCATCACCGTTCCCACCGAAGGGAGTGTGGATTTATGGGGCCGAGTGGGCTCGTTGTTGGAAGTGGGAACAGGCTTTCACAAGGAATTGACTGGCCGGGAAAATGTGTATCTCAATGGTGCAATCCTGGGGATGAAAAAAAGTGAGATTGCCCGCAAGTTTGATGAAATCGTTACCTTTGCAGAGGTAGAACGCTTTATTGACACGCCGGTCAAATATTATTCCAGCGGGATGGCCATGCGCCTGGCGTTTGCGGTGGCGGCGCATTTGGAGCCGGAAATATTGCTGGTGGATGAGGTGCTGGCCGTTGGCGACGCGGCCTTTCAGAAAAAATGCCTGGACAAGATGGAAGAAGTGGGGCGGGCGGGGCGCACCATTCTGTTTGTGTCTCATTACATGCCGGCCATTGTTCGTTTGTGTGAACGGGCCATCTGGTTACAGGACGGACAAATTTATCGTGAGGGACCCGCCTATCAGATCGTTAGCGAGTACCTTAGCGAGTCGTTAGGGACCACCCCCATTCGTGAGTGGCCAGACTTAATGAGCGCCCCCGGGGATGAGGTGGTGCGGTTACAAGCTATCCGTATCCGCAATGCGCAAGGTGAGATCACCGATACATTTGATGTCCGGGAGCCGATTGGAATCGAAATGGAATATGTGGTTCTGCAAGGTGGGTACGCCTTACATGCTGGCTTCAGCCTGCACAACGATGAAGGGCAATGGTTGTTCGCCTCGCTAGATACCGACACGGAATGGGATGCAAAACCCCGCCAACCAGGGCGCTATCGCAGTCTGGCCTGGATCCCCGGGAATTTTCTGGCTGAGGGGACCATGATGGTTGGGCCGTCCATTCGCACGGAAGACCCTGAGATATTGCATCTCTATGAGCCAGAGACGGTGGCTTTTCAGGTCACCGAACGCCCTGGCCTCGGACCGAGCAGTCGAATGGGATTTGTGGGGCATTTTCCGGGGGTTGTGCGTCCGTTTCTCAAGTGGGAAACCCATTTGCTGGATCCTAATCCCTGGAATGGCCGCCCGGGGTTGCGGGTGGAGAATTTGCCATGACCGTTGCATCGTCACCGTTGATTTCAATTGGGTTACCCGTTTACAACGGTGGGGCTTTTTTGGAACAGGCTGTGGACGCTATTCTGGCCCAAACCTGGGAGGATTTTGAACTCATTATTAGCGACAACGCCTCTACTGATGCTACCGAAGAAATTGCCCAGATGTACACCCAACGGGATCGGCGTGTGCGATATGTGCGCAATCCGGAGAACCGTGGGGCGGCGTTCAACTACAACCAGACGGTAGCCCTGGCACGGGGTAAGTTCTTCAAATGGGCGGCGGCTGATGATTGGATAGCTCACACTTTTTTAGAGACTTGCTTGAGTCCCCTTCAAGCGGATGAGACGGTGATCCTGGCCTATCCCCACACCGTTATGGTGGATGCTTCTGGGCAGACCATTGAGATCTACCAGGATGAACTTCACTTGACGGAGGAGGAACCGGGCAGGCGGTTTGCCCATTTTCTGGCTCGTTTCCGTCGTAAAGACAAATGCAATGCGGTGTTTGGACTTATTCGGATGGTTGGACTGCGGCAAACGCGTCTGATTGATCGTTTTACCTCTTCAGACATCACGCTGTTGGGAGAACTGGCCTTGCTTGGGAAGATGGTGGAGATTCCACAAGGGTTATTTTATCGGCGTGATCACCCGGGATCGAGCGTGCGGGCGCTTAAACCGGCCGAGCGAACGGCCTGGTTTGACCCGTCGCTAAAGGGGGCTCGCTCGTATGTTCAATGGCGACTGGGATGGGAGTTTATGCGTTCGCTGGTGAATTTGCCGCTTTCGTTGAGGACGCGATTAATCGGCATGTTAGAAGTGGTGCGCTGGGGCTTATGGCGGCGCAGGCTGCTGGGCGCAGAGGCTCAAATCTGGATGTGGCATCAGGCACAACGGCTTCCTTCCCCGGTGTACGCGGGTTTACGCTCTCTCTGGCATTGGGCGCGAAATTCGGCGCATAAATCTCTGGAGTTGTAAGAGGTTCGCCACACTGATTTGTGATCTTTTGAAAACTCGGGATTTAACTCATCAGGAGGAAAAACATGAAAACAGGTAAGCAATGGTTGGTTAGGGCAGGCTATGTACTGGTTCTGCTGAGTCTGGTGATGGGGGGAATGCTTTTTTCACCTCAGAACATTGTTTTTGCAGATACCAGCGGGCCTTCCATCAACGTGTGGTATGGCACTACCCAGTATTTTGGGGATCCTGGGGTGCCGGGACGTCAAATTTACCTCTTGGGCAATGTAACCGACTCGGATGGGGTAGCGCTCTTACAGTATTCGCTAAATGGCGGTCCATATATTGATCTAAATATTGGACCTTATCCTGCGTCCCCAAATGGCCCGCGCTTGCTCTACGGGACTGGGGATTTTGCGGTTGAACTGTTTGATGGAGAGCTTAAAGAAGGGGCAAATCGGCTTGATTTATATGCCGAAGATAGTGGTGAATATTCTACGACCCAAACCGTCACCATTTATTATGCCCACGACAAGAAGTGGCCCTTGCCTGCTAATATTGCCTGGAGTCCTGAGCCTTCAGTGTGGCAAAAGCAAGCCCAGGTGCTGACGGGTTTGTGGACGTTCAGCCCAAATGCAGTTCGTCCATCAACAATGGGCTATGATCGGATGATTGCCATCGGGGATATGGGGTGGCGAGATTATGAGGTGCAGGTCAACATCACCATCCATGATGTTGACGATGCTAATGGCTTTAACGCGCCCAGCTATGGGCCGGGAGTGGGGTTGTTACTGCGCTGGACCGGGCATACGGACGAGCCCTATACAGACGTTGGGCAATATTGTGATCAGCCCAAATGTGGTTACCTGCCGTACGGGGCCATTGGCTGGTTACGCTGGCAAGATCCCAGCGATCTTTCAGACGTGGCCTTGCAATTGCTAATCAACAATCGCTCGCTCCCAAATTCGCCAGATTTGACCGTTGAGGAAGGGGATACTTTCACGTTCAAAATGCGAGTCGAGACGCTGAGCAATGGACGTCCGAAGTATTCGCTCAAAGTTTGGAAGAGCGGTCAATCCGAACCTTCTACTTGGACGTTATCTGGTGAGGGTGAAGCAGGCGATCCTATTTCGGGTTCGGTTGTCCTGTTGGCCCATCATGTGGACGCTACTTTTGGGAATGTTTCGGTGACGCCATTGAGCCTTGATCTGCCTGCATCCACTGCTCAATCGGATGATTTCAATATGTGTGCTCTTGATACCACCCGATGGACAGTTGTCAACCCGGCTGGAGATGGCAGCCAGGGAATTGAAGAGCCTTTCACTGCCAATGCTCATCTTTCTTTTGTCCTACCCGGCGGGTTTGAGCATGATATGAATGCCCTTAATGAACCGGGCGGGAATCGAGCCGTTCGAGTGGTTCAGCCAATCAATGACACTGATTTCGTCTTTGAGGCGAAATTTGATAGTTCGGTACAATCCACGAGCACAAATCAACGGCCTCTCCAGGGTATGATGGTTGAGGAAAGCGCCATCCCCGCCATGCGCTGGATCCGGGCAGATTTCTACAGTCAGGGCAATGGCACCCGTCTATATGTGGCGACCTATGAGGGGCCGCTTAATGTTCGATCGGGCAGCCAGGAGGGAAAACTGGTGTGGTTTGACGCTCCCGTGATTGAAGGAAATCCTGCTCCTTTGTACTTGCGTATGGAGCGATACGGAAGCCGCTGGCTTATTTCTATCAAAGGCCCTACGGATACTGATTGGCGCACAGTGGTAAATGTGCCTTTCCTGGTTCAAACCGCTCGGGTTGGGTTATATGCGGGAAATGCGTATGGTATTAACTCTCCAGCTTTTACAGCCAAGGTGGATTACTTCCAGAACCTGGCCAGTCCAATCACAGCCGAGGATGCTGCACGGAACACCCTCGAGGTCAGCATCAATCCGCAAGGTGGGGGCACAGTCATCAAGGCGCCTGATAAGACGGAATATACCTGCGGGGAAACAGTTGGTCTGCTGGCTATTAACAACACGGGGTACACCTTTGCGAACTGGAGCGGTGACCTGGCTGGGACATCTCCCTCAGGCACGGTGACCATGAATGGTCCCAAGGCCGTGACGGCTAATTTCAATCCTATCCCCTACACCCTTACTATCAACACAATAGGGAACGGTGTGGTGACCAAGAGCCCTGATAAAACCACTTACACCTATGGAGAGGTAGTGACGTTGACGGCTGTGCCCCAGGCGGGGTGGGGCTTTGAGGGTTGGAGTGGAGGCGCGAGCGGGACCGCAAATCCAGTTGCGATCACAATAACTGGAAACACTACCGTTACGGCCACCTTCTCCGCCAATCGAATTTTCATCCCCCTCGTCCTGCGCTAAACGGTACTGCTTAAGGGTGAGGGATGGGAAAGATCCCTCACCTCAAGCCCTTCGATCTTGTAGTAGTACACGCACAGAAAAGAGAGGCCCGATGCCCGGATTGTTCGGTATATTGAACGAAGAAGCACCCGTCCAAGCCTTTGACCTGCACAAAATGGCCCAATTATTAAAACCCCAGATTCAGGGCATTTCAGAAATGTGGCTTGACGATACGGGCATCCTGGGATGGGGGCGCGAGGTATTAGAGTATGTGCTTCCTCCGGGTCAGCCTATAACCGGGGAGGGCGAGATCTTTATCTTATTGGATGGTGAGATTGCAGAGTGCCGAGAGGCGGGGCTGGTCAATCGCTTTGTGCTCGATACCTACCGCCAGGGAGGCTGTGAGGCATTAGGGCATCTAAATGGAGGGGTGTGTGCAGGGGTCTGGGAGCGCAGGCCTGGCCGTTTGACCCTTCTAACGGATTATCTCGGTTTACGGCCACTTTTCTACATCCATCAGCCGGGCCGATTGGCTTTTGCCAGTGAGATCAAGGCATTACTGGCTTTGAATTGGCTCAGACCTCAGATAAACGAAGAAGCTCTGGCCGAGTGGTTGGCTTTTGAGGTGGTGGATGGAGATCGTACGCTCTTTGAGGGGGTAAAGCGACTACCGCCGGGGGCGATGTTGGTTTGGGAGAAGGGGCA
>FWWL01006944.1_pt1 | contig 15908 bp, 10 predicted proteins | sample 2228331 | NCBI WGS metagenome assembly FWWL01 (sample SAMEA103939775, study PRJEB20133) | metagenome
CAGTCGTCCATCCCAGAACGAGCGACATTGAGGGCAAGCGAGGGGATTCCACTGTTCCATACAATGCCGCTATCAGTACCAATCCTGCTGATAGAAACAGATAGTTCGTAGGTGCTATTAGCGTAAGTGCCAAAGCAAACATAGCAATCAGTCGGTACTCAGTCGGAACCTCGCTTCCCCGTCGCAAAAACAACGCAAGTGCAGTTGCGACACCCAGTAGCCGATTCGTTATGCCCCACTCGAACCCTGCCAGGATGAAGACAATCGCTCCCCATAGTAGTGGAATACCTCCCTCGTTGAGGTGTCTCATTCCAAAACCTCTCTTGGATGACTCTATTTACTCAACATCACACGCGCTGGACAAGTCACGATGGGGCGGTTCCCTGAGAAAAGGGTTATGTGAACTCCATCGCGATTTCGCTCAATCTTGAGATACCCTTCGCTCAAGAGCCACTGAGTGAGGTTCTCCTCTTGAGAGAGCCTCAGTAATAACGGTACGCTTTCTTCGGCGAACACTGTATTGCTTAGCTGAAGCGATTCCTTGAGCCATGCTTTCACGAAACTTGGTGAGAGCTGACCCAGACCATAATCGCACTCTGAGCGTGCCTTTATGCACACATTCCAGTTTGGGAACCCCTCAAGAAGCCGAAATAGAAGCCACTGGCTACCGACGAAATAGATACTGCCGAGATAGGCTTCCATTTCAAATAAGTGTTCTATATTGTATCGAGGTTTAAGTAGACTGAACCAACGAGCTTGAGTTGGCTGTACTTGTCGCACAAATCGTCGCCAATCATCAGGAGAGTGTTGAGAGTGAACCAATTGATTGAGGGCACCTAAGGCAAAGTCTGGGACGCGGTCTACGAATGCCAACCAATTCCGCCAAACCCATACATCTTCTATTTTTTCCACACGCCACGCCCCCGAATCCCGTAGGCGAGCCGCTGCTGAAGCAAAACTCGATTGTGTCTCGTAAAACACATCCGCACGCTGTAGATAAATCTCAGCGATGACTTCCTGATTTGTCTCTTGAGACCACTTCGAAAGGAGACGATAAAAATGTAATGGATATTTCTTATGAACAAGATTCCTGCGCATCAAGTCGTCCTGAACGAGGTTGTGATGTTGGCGAGTCGACTCCATATACTTTTTATAATACTCTGAGTCGAGTTCTGAGAAGAGCCGCGTGAGCTCGCCTTCCTTTGTGTCAATCGTGATGTATTTAACCGACACGGGGATATAGAAGTTATCAACAGCAACCAAACAACTGTAGGAGAAACCTACACTGCCTTGCTCCAGCATCCACCGATATTCTACCAAGCATACTGGCAAGGAGGTTCTAAAGAGAAGTTCACTGTGTGTCTGTCTATCTTGCTCTGCCAGCAACCAGTTCAGGGTATCCCTATTGATAAAATTGATCGGTATCCATTGCAAAAAATAGCCATTCATCATCGCTTCGTAGAGTTTTCCTTTCTCGAGCCGCTGAAACAGCTCCAGTTCTAGAACCTGTAAACGAAAGTATTTCAGTGTAAGCCCTAAAGTGAGAAGAGTTAGCTTAACCTTCGTTTCTGTATCGTGCCCATCAAGTTTGCCCCTAAATCCAACAATCTCTTGCCACTGAGGAAGGCTCACTATCTCATTAGCCCACTTTTTAAGCGCGTCTGAAATGGGAGGCAAGGTGTAGCTTCTAAGCGCATCTAGCATCACTTCATCTGAGAGTGTAGATGGGGTATCCGCTCCCGATATCGAAGCCACGACGCTTAAATGTTGACGGAAATCAGACACGATATTGGAGAGGGACTGCGTTTCCTGAAGCAGAACAGGCACGCTAATCGATTCAAGCAGCAGCTGACTTGGAAATGCCTTTCTTACCTGTTCCCATAAGCGGGTCTCTAGCAGCACTGCAAGCTTCTCCCGGAGGATTTGCTCACGCCTGCTCACCTCAGGATTGCGGGTAAGACGCCAAGTCCCATCTGTTTGACGCACGAACTTCAAATCCAGACTCTGCTCTAACAAAGAGCGCATCGTGTCCCACTGGCGAGGCGCTACCGACATGAGTGCCATCCGCAATTTCAGATTGGGGTCGCAAACAACTTTATGCTCCCCGACCGACATGCGCTGGGCAATCTCTTCAAAGGTGTAATAGTGTGCTTCAAACTGGACTGACTGGGCGCTGGCCAGCACCCAATTTACAAGAGTGGTCACTAGGCAAATCGTTCGCTTCATCGTAGACCCCTCCTGATAAGCATCATCAGGGATAGGAATGCGTGAATATGCAAGATAGTCTCTAACGAGTTCGAGGAGAACGGCTCTATTGCGCTTCGTTTCACTTTTTGACATCGTCGATGGCTTGAGCATCCAGCGGACTTCGTGCACTCTTTGACTGTACAGAATTGACTCCGCGTACACAGAGGATGGCGCGTGCAGTCTTGTTTCGTGCAACTGGAGCCTTTTGTGCAGTTTTGCATCCGCGTGCACGCGTCTAACGAAGTACAGAGGGAACTTCCCGTACATCCAGATTGGAGGGTACACTGCGTTCCGACACTACAACTACTTCCAACAGTACAGCTTCGTCCAGAGGTACATAGATTGCCTGCACTGCAGTTTGTGCCTTTCGTGCAATCTGCCCCGTATGAACAGTTCGCTCCTTTTGTGCACTGGGGTCGTGTGGTGCAAGCACGCCCCTGAGAGCATCGCTCACCAGAGGTACACCACTGGGCAGCGGTACACTGCCCACGAATACTGCAAGCACTTACTGCAGTACAGCCTACTCCATAAGTACAGTTAGGATTTTTTACGGTACAGGCAGAGCCAGAGGTACAACCTTGAGGACTGTTTTCGCCTCCTGCAGTGCAGTTGGGACCTTCAGTGCAGTTGGAGTCTGTGCATTCCTTCCCTGCCGTGCAGTTCTTTCCAGCCGTACACTGCGATCCTTGTGTGCAAGCGGTTCCGCGGGTGCAGGCTATCGTACAAAAATCCGACAGGGTACATCCGCTTCCCCCTGTGCAGTTAGAACCTTTTGTACAGCCAGAGACACTGGTGCACTGTCCTCTCCATCCTGAAGTACACATCTCATAGGCAGTACACTGGTCAGTGGTACAGATTCTGTCTCCCGTACAGCCTGCTCTGTTAGTACATCTGAGCGAGTTTGCGCTTGTGCAGTGGCGTACCGTAGTATCGTCGTTGCACGGCTCGGTAGCCCAAGTTTGCATCTCGCTTGACTCGCCTAACTCGTAAGATTCGGAAGGTTCCAGTCGCACCCTACCAACTTGCGCCTTTATCCCTTGCGCGCTGATTGAGGCGATGTGTTGATAAAGGGCGTAGTCGTTAGCGAAACCCTCTATCAAACTCATCACCCACAGCACCCACACAACAAGCGGGGCACGCTGTACACCGTTATGCATAACGCCATCTCCTGTAGTGCAAAAGCGATAGCATAAGTATGCTGACGAAGATATAAAGCAAATTACTATCAGATTGAACTATATCAAGTGATAGCAAACTGTGCCTGTAGCAACCTGTGGCTCCACTACCAGAACTACAAAGTGGGACGCTCTTAGCACTACAGCCCACAGCAACTGTGCAATTATGCCCAGTGCTACAAGCGGTTCCTACGGTACACTGCCCACGCACACTACAAGCCTGCAAAGTACAGTTAGACCCCGCAGTACAACGCGGTCCGTTAGTACAGCGTTGGCTAGTTGTGCATCCAATTCCTCCTACAGGGTCATATCCTTTTGTACACCCTTTCGATTCAGTGCATGATTCACCATTCGTACATCCCCAACCCATGGTACATCGTGTCCCTGCTGTACATCCATCGCTGGCGGTACAGGTATCATCCCAAGTGCAATGCTTGCCACCAGTGCAACCGTCACCACTCGTGCAGAAAGAACTCCCACTCCCGCCAGTGCACCATGCACCCACAGTACAATTCTTATTACTGTTTCCTGTGCACATTTCGCCTTCAGTACAGACTTGAGCCGAAGTACATTCGGATCGAGTACAGTCATCTCTCGTGCAGAGACTACCAGATGTGCACTCTTTATAGTTAGTGCATTCTGCACCATCTGTACAACCCCACAAGGTACACATAAAGCCTGTGCAGTTAGCTGATGTTGCTACTGCGAGAAACTCGTAACCTGGGCTCTTCAGTCGGTCGTTACTACCTTCACCGATTTCCTTTCTCATCCCGTTCGCGCTCAGCGTCGCAATATGACGATACAACGCCATCGGGTCTGGCTCCTTCGCACTCTCCAAACCCTGAGCCGTTCCACTAACTGCAACGCTCACTATCAGCACCACTCCTAACCATCGGCGTCTCATTGCGTTTACCTCCATCATCTGATTTCTGCAAGGCGGTCCTCATAGGGCACACTCGCCCTCCCCGCCTCTACTTATTAATGTAGCCCCACCTGCGCATTTTGTTAACACCCTCTAACCCATTTTTTACCCTCTACCCTCGCTTTTCCGCCTCTTTTCCTTCCCTTTGCACCCACGCCAACCCTTCGGAAACGGCACCTCCACTCCTAACATCTCACACAACCGCTCCCACGCCCGATGCAATCGCCGATGAACCACCACATGCGAACAGCCCAACCGTTCCCCTATCACCCGCTCACTCAGCCCCTCCCCTATAGACCACTCCAACAACGCCCGATCCCCCTCACTCAACTGCTCCAACGCCTCCCCCACCTGACCGCACAACACTTGCTCCTCTATCGCCTCGAACGCACCCACATCCTCCACTTCTATCGCCTCACCCGTGTCCTCATCACATAACCACGAACTCTCGTTCCGAGAGGCACGCCAAACCCGCTCGCAAAACTTGGCTAACCGCTGGGTAATCACGCGCAGACCCCACGCATAAAGCGAACCCTTCGCAGGGTCGTAGGTGGCTTGCGCCTCCACTGCCCCCACAACCGCTTCGTGATAGAGTTCCTCGTGCCAATCGGACGCATAGAGGCGCGGACGAAAGGCAGGCTGGCAACGCGCCACCGCTTCCTGAACCGCCCTCTGCAGTTCAGTGGGCAGGTCTAACAAGAGTTGATGGTAAGGGCATTGGTTCCGTTTCATCGCCCTACTCCTTCTGTTTCACGGTGTGCCCTACTCTTTTTGGGCAGGCATCACTCACCCGTGATAGGAGCTTCGCTCCAGCCCTGCCGATTCCTGCTGACTCTGACGAACAATCACTCGTAGCATTTCGCAGGACAAGTAGGCGCTCGCCCATACAGTGATACCACCTTTTCTAAGGTTTGCCGTATATTTCATACAGGAGGTTTAGCAGGTACTTTTGTGCCTCATTCGGAATCTCAGAAGTCATCCCTAAAGCCGAATCGTCGAACAGTGACTCGGTAGTGCTAACATAGAGTTTTCCTTTTCCAAAATTGGTATGTCCCAGCACAATCCGATTATTATGGCTCAATATTGGCATGACGCCTGACAGGCTCCCCACTGCGCGAAGGGGTATTCTCGATGCCCCTATGGTCAACTCCGTCTCAATCGGCTTAGGGTCTAAGCTCAGGCCGAAAACTTTGCATGCTTTCGTCATAACTTCTAAGTTGTGCCCACCATCCAGTACAATGAGCGTACCGCCCGATGCAACGAACTGGGCAAGTTCATTCCAATCTGAGACCTGATGTCCGTGCACGACCACTATTCTCGACGCGTGTTTCGCCTGATTCAACTCGAAGACAACTTCAGGGTATTTCCCTGAACGAAGTGCAGCAACAAAGGCAGTTAGGTAACTCCCCGACGAACCCTCATCAGTGGGATAGAGTATCGGAAGATGTTCGGATACTTCCTCTTCATAAAAAGCTATCTTCTCAAGCGGAGTGTGTGGAAGAAGCGCAGGATAAAATCTTAGCAAAGCTAATCCTACTACTATGTGCCCCACTATCGCTCCTTTCCAAGACCACAAAAAAAATACATAATAATTATTGTATAATAAATAAATTGATACCAATAAAAACAATACTCCTAAACCTATGAACAGAAAGCGCAATTGTGGATACCAGTTTCGACGATTAAGGAAGTTTATATAGGCAACCGCCAACTCCATCTTTCCAGGAAGGGTAATCGAAAAGTTAGAGAAAAGTGTGCTATCTGTCCAGATTGCTAAGCGCCCGCAACCGATATAGCACGCGTAAGCCTGTAGTGTCGGACCCACTAACTCAGCAAGGGAAGGACTAAAATCACCAAAGAAAGTGTTTTGCGAAAAATCGGGAGCGTCACGGAGAGTGCGTGGCATCAAGACAACATCATGCCCATTTAGAAACGGAGGAGCGCTCATAGAGCAGCCTGTATACCATAAGAAAGAAGGAAGACCCCTGAGACCGGCAACTATGGGATGAGCCGCGTAGGCTGGGCTGTAGAGCTGGCGATTTCCCACTGGGTCCAATGTAGAATCAGCTCGCAAGTAGATGCCATATCGCCCTGTAATCGAGTTCAGGTAAGTGTTCATCCCAAAGATGTTCGTATGGTCTCCAATGACCCAAACTCCACCTCCTTCCTCAATGAAACGCCATATTGCTTCCTGAACTTCGCGCGGGTAGGGCTTAGTCGGGGTCTTCAGAATAAGAGCGGAATAGTTCCTCAAGGATTCATACGATATAGGTTCATAATTTCTTTCTACTTTATGAAAGTATCTTTTGAAAAACTCGGTCATACAATAGTAATTATATACTGTTTGAACTCCATAAATTTCCGTGTTCAAAGGAACATCACTCCATTCCCAATCGCTATAATACTCATCCACAAGGATAGCCCCTTGCTTGATGACTCCTGGATCGACCCACAACCATCCAATTGTGAGAAGTGAGGCTCCTAATAAGCAACAAATCGGGGCAAACCGCGCAAAAGGTCTCTGGCTAAGCAATCTTGCACCCTCACGAGGTGAGACCATCACTCCCATTATCAAGATAGCAGGGGCAAAAAAAAGTGCAAGATGGGTCTCCTCCCACCAAAACCACTGTTGTTCCATCTGTATCCATCTGTCAAGCGTGTAAAGAAAGTAAAAGAGTTCCGTCACCGCAATCAACATCCATCGCCACAATGTGACTCGGGTGGGTGTTCCGTTTTTGAAACCGATTACAAGGAAGGAAACTGCTAATAACCACGGAAAAGCACCGCCGAACTTATCAAGGCTCAGCAACACAGGATAGGTGATTCCCTCGCTCTCGATAAAGATTTGAGACTCACTTGCTTGGGCTGAGTAGCCTATCAGCGCGACAATTCGAGCCATCAGATAGCCTAAATAGGGTATTCCTTCCACACGCGAAGCAAGGTAGTTGTATACATGTAGCGTCAGAATCGTGATTAACCACACCGCTATCATCTCCGAATAACGGTAGGTGAGTCGACGAGACCACTCCCGAGGCACAAAAGCCAAGAGGCCAGCCAATCCGCAGAAGAGCCCAGCGATACGCAAGGAAGGGGTGAGGGGGAGTAAAGCACCAATCAATGCTATGGCTCCCCAGCGCAGGGCGAAACTATTTGGGACTGAACCTTGCATCGGGAACAGCACTGGCAAGACCATCAATAGACCTACCAACCATCGCCACGCTGGGTTCGGTGAGAACCCCTCTCCTATGAATGTGCGCGGCTCTATACATAGCCCCAAAAGTCCGCAGAGGTAAACGAGCACTGGAACATAGAAACGATTACCATTTTCTCTCCAATATTGCCATAAGTAAGCGAATGTTCCTTTCATTCCGATTGTCCCTCCATCCCAAATTCTCGTCCAAGCCAAAGCGACTGTCGCCTATGAGTACGACACTCCCTTTCCCTATTTGTTTATATTGGACAACTGTATGACCCCAACACTGAACTAACGGCTGCGTCGCATCGTCTCCCCTAACACTGAACGACTCTTTGAAACTAATCTCGGCATCGTAAGGGGCATTATCTCGGAAGTTATCCCCCTTGCCCGACTTCTCTGGAGCCCCCAACAAAAGTTGTCTTAACGAAGAGGAGACGACTCGCGAGTTGTGAGCGGCACCAAGCGGCACTTGGCTAATACTCATTCCAAAACGCTCCAAAAGTGAGTGCACTGAAGAGGCAGTCGCGAAACCTGAAATCACCATCAGGCTACCCCCAGACTGGACATATTGTTCTAGAGCATCTACTTCTTCAGAGGAGTAAGGCACAAGCGGAGCTACTATAACCCACCAACGAGGATTCTTCTCGATGCCCTTGGAGAAATCTTCTGCTGCTAATAATGGAACACGCACTCTCAAGAAAGTCTCGCTCAAGGTGGATAGCCCCTTTTCGTAAGGAGGTTGTGGGTAAAGAGCTCCGTGGGAACGGTCTAAAACAGCAAAATCACTGTGTTTAATATCCACTTGACAACTCCAGAGCCTTGAACCGAGCCATCCTAACCCATGATAACCTACTGCGAACATCAAAGATAGCAAAGCCAATCTGTAAGGACACGAGCGTAGCCAGAACAAGGCTACACCCATCAGCAGAAGCACCACACACCCGAGCGCAAGCCGAGAAATCGATACTGGACGACGACAGGATAACTGATGTACCAGTGAGGCAACAAAGTGGTGATTGTCGGTGAGGCTGGTATCTTGGAAACCTGCTGTATCGCCCCAAACCTGAACTAAACCCTTCCCGTACCGTTGCTCGGCGACTAACACAAGACCGCCTCGTAACTCCTTGCGTATGTTGTACTCCATATCTCCCAGCCGAGACTCTCCAAAATCGGGACGACCAATATCAGAAAATGCCTTCTCTCCCACAACGAGCGGTAGGGCGCGAAGTCCTATATCAAGTGAAGCCCCTATGCTAATTCCAAAATCTGCGTTCTTACGTCCGTGAAAGAGAGGATGCCAACCACCCCGTAAACACGCTTTCCAGCGCCACTGAGAATCCATCGGAATGGCGCTATCGAACCTCAATCGTATGTCAGTGAAACCGATTAGGTCATTGATAGGCTCCATAATCCCGCCTATGTCGGTATGGTCGCCCAATACTAACAGGGCGCCACCCGATTGAACATATTCCTGTATGGCTACTTGCACCGACTTGGGAAATCGCTGGGTCGGATTGATCACGACCAGCACATCTAACTGTCTGAGCGAGGACTTCAGGTCTGCGGGCGCAATCGTATCGACCGCAAATCCATACAGAGCAAGTACCTGCAGAAGATTGCCAAATAGTGCATCCTGAGGTGCTTGAATCTGTTGTGCGGAGGGCAACTCCAAGCTCTTCAAACCGCCTTCCACAACGCCCACGGAAATCGATGATGGGGCGCAACGAAACGAACCACGCATCCCTATCCCAAGTATCAACAGGGCAAGACTCATGCAGGCAATTGCTCCTATGATTTTCCCACTTTTCAGCAAATGTGTAGAGAACAGGCGCGGGCGAAGGGCAAAAATCACCAAAAGAAACATCCATCCATACCAAAACCATTGATTCATCAAAAGAACTATTAGAGATATAACTATTATAACCAACAGAACAACCCATGACCTTATTGAGGCAAGCGATGCATTCATAAACCACACTAAGTAAGTAGGCACCAGCAAAAGGAGATGACTCTGGGTGGCACTCCATATGCCAGGCAATCCCACCATTTGGGTAAGCCATCCTGTTATTGCCCAACTTACCTTGTCGATTTCCGAAGTGAGCCAGCCCGTGTCGTAGACAATCCACAGGACAGTCGTCCATCCCAGAACGAGCGACATTGAGGGCAAGCGAGGGGATTCCACTGTTCCATACAATGCCGCTATCAGTACCAATCCTGCTGACAGAAACAGATAGTTCGTAGGTGCTATTAGCATAAGTGCCAAAGCAAACATAGCAATCAGTCGGTACTCAGTCGGAACCTCGCTTCCCCGTCGCAAAAACAACGCAAGTGCAATCACAACGCCTAATAGCTGATTGGTCAAACCGAAATCGAACCCCGAAAGGGTCAGAACAACCGCTCCCCACAACACAACTGGTTCTTGACTGCCAACCAAATAACGCTTCATGTTTATCTTCTATCATCGCCCTCGCTGGAACGCAAGCGGAAGTAAAACAAACCATCAACAAGAGGCTTATCTCCCACTTCCACAGAGCAAAAGAAGGATTGCCTATCCCGCACCTTGATGCGCAAGACACCCTCACGACTCAACCGGTCTGCCAGCTCGCCAGACCTTCCCAACCAGATTAGTGTCTGCAACACCTCATCATTCGCTTCCAACACACCCGTCTCGGTCAGCAGAGATGCCCATTCTTGCAACAGGTTCGGTGGCATCCTCAAACGGTTCAGCGGTATCTCCAATTCGCCTGAACTCGGCACTTCCCGCTCCCAATCCGAAATCCGCCCCAACAAAGCCACCACCAGCCAAGTCTCCCCTAAACCACAGAGAGTGCCTATCCTCTCTACAGCAGAGAATAGGTGGGCACAATCGCCGAACCCCGACAGCAACATCGAACGCACTTGCGCCAGAGAGACTTGGCGGTAAAACTGCAGATAATCCGAGAATTGCCGACCTGAGCGAACCAGCTGGCGAATCGCAGCCAGCGGATAGTTCGGTACATGATCCAGAAATGCCAGCCAGTTGCGCCAAACCCATACATCCCCGACCCGTTCCACACGCCACGCCCCGTTTCCATCCTCCTCCAGAAGCGAAGCCACCTGAGACAGCGACAGCGCCTCTTTTGATACCCAAGTGGGAGCCCTCTGCGGATACAGCTCCACGATGACCTCTTGCCCAAGTTGTTCGGCAAAACGGGCAAACCAAGTATAGAGGCTAACGCGGATGGGGGCTTCTCTTCCCGACTTTTCTGCAAGTGCTTCAGCAAGGCGGATAGGGGTTTGATAGGCTGGGTCTTGGGTCAACCTGCGGTGTTCCTGCGTCGCCTGTAGATAGTGGGTGTGTAGCTCCATATCCATTTCTTTGAACAGGGCGATTAGCGAATCGGAGTCGACCCCGATAAGCACCGCGCCATTATCGTCTAGAAAGCGTTTTAGCGTCCCCTTCACCATGTCTAACACATACGGTGTGCGGACAAGTTGGATTTGGTCTGGCTCAGGCTCGCTCCGATACACCAGCATGCCCACGGCTTGGGACATCCTTTGGGGTCCATCGCTGGATGCTGACAAGCGCATCGCGACCTCTGGGGGCAGGGATGAGTGCAAAATCACCAAGCCCTGCTCCAGCGTCTGACGAGCGACCTCTCTACGCTGCAAAAGTGTGCACAGGTGGTTTACAAGCAGGATGTCCTCACGATGGAGAAGACCCTCCGAGAGAGCGAGGAGAATGTAGCGCGTTCGTGCCTCTTCATCGAGCGAAATCATATACTCGCCAAAGTAAGTTCCAAAACGGCGTAGGAACTCCTCTTTGGGTAGTTTTGCCTGACTGCGTGCCCAGTGCACCAGTCTGGGCGACGATGGCATCCGCCCAAACTTTTCCAGACGATGACCCAAAAGGCGTCGAAGTTCCCCCGATTCCTCTCCCGCATCTCCCAACTCCTCTCTCTCATCCGATGAACCTTTCAGGAACTCCTCCATCTGTGAACGCCACTCCTGTAAAGCGTGTAGGTCTTCCTCCTTGATATCTGAAGGCAGCGAACGGAGTATCTCGGACCAGTTCGGATAGCGTTGGGGGGTCTTGCCGTTTAGTTTTTTCTCCAGCACCTGCGCCAGCTGGTCTAACAACTTCCTCTCTTGCTGAACTACCTCCTTGCGACGCCGAAGATGCCACGCATCTTGTTCCTTGCTGATGCGCACAATCTCCAAGTCCAAGCCTTGTTCCAGCAGGCGTCGGACTTCGTTCCACGGGCGGGGCTTGAGCGAAAGCAGTGCCATGCGCTGACGCAGGGCAGGGTCGCAGGTCACGGTGCGCCCCTCTACGGACAGGGCGCGGGCGATTTCTTCAAAAGAGTAGTAGTCGGTGGGGTAGGCAACCTGAGCCGACTGCGCGTGTAAAAGCCCAGTCATCCCTATCCCAAACAGCCAGAGAATGCTTCTCATCGCTCCATTCTACCTTGCTTTCTTAGATTGCTCTGGGACACCTTCTTGAAAGTTGTGTTCCATAAAGGGGACAATCAGGCAAATGTGTCCACTCCCAATACACTCTACTTCAGGGCTGTCCAACGAGGTTGAGGCAGGCATAAACAGATACAGCGTCAGGGAGAGTGCCTTCAGCGTGCCCTCCTGTACCCGTTCCACTTGCCACTCAAGCCATCCCACCTGAGCGAAGAGACGCGCCGTCGATTCATCCTCTGTGAATTCACGCGAAAGCCATCCCAGCACAAGATACCAGTCGCGAGGCTGAGCGGTCAGCAAAAGGTCTCTCACTGGTATCCTTCCACCCTGCCGCAAAATCATCGAGCGTCTAACAGGCGATAATCGTGTGAGGAGCCATGCGACCCCATATGAATCGCTATCTATCTCACACGGAACAGGCAAATCTTTGAAGCATTCCCTTGCAAGTTGCCAGCGTTTTTGGAGCGATGGCGGCACTCGGCGCACATAAGCCTGCCAAGCATCCAAAGGCACAGCCATCAGTTCTCTGGAAGGGATGCCTAACTCCCGACTCTCTTCCTCAGAAAGCGAGGCGGTCTCTGTTTTTATCTGGCGTGCCAGCTCGAGGTAGGCGGCTGAAGGAAAGGCGGCACGCCGTCCCCAAAACGCGAACGGGTTGTGAAAAACGACGATTCCCGACTCCTCGTAAGCCAGCCATCTCGCCCCTTGGGAAAAGGCTTGGGCATAGGCGATATTCGTATCGTACCAGAACGATTGTAAGACATCGAAATCGCACACGATGTTCGCCCGCGTCTGTTGAGCAAGTCCCATTAGCCACGCCCAAAAGCCGGAGGGTCTTTGAGGAAAAGTGCTGGGCATCACGGAATGTTGTGCCCACGAGGCATTCAGAAGCGATGCTGTCTGCTTACGCCATTCCGCTACCCGCTTACGAAATCCATCGCCCAGTATACGCTCCTCCCAGTCGTTCCAACTGAGGGACAAGCCTAATCCTGCGCCGATGGAATCGGCACGCCCCGCAGCATGCAGTTTCACATATAACTCAAGCACTAACCCAAAGTGGCGACATTCTGCCCTCAGAATAAGCGTAACGCGCTCGACATCATAAGGAGCCGATTCATTCGATGGTAGCCACCAATCTATGCTGGCTTGGGCTTCGCCCTCTTCCAAGGCTTTTGCTACGACAGTGCTCGTCAACAGCTTTTGAAGAGGAATTCGGCTCATTAGCCAGCGCTCCGCAACAAGGTCGGGGTGAGCAAGCATCATCGTGTAAAGCATTTCACGCTCTTGGGAGGTTAGCCGTTCCCATTCTTCTCCTAACTGGTCATCCCCTACCCCGAACTTGTTGAGACCCATAAACTCAGGCGGTTGAAGCTGCGGTTGTTGAGCGAGCTGACGCACGCGCCTCCCCAAAGGAGTATCGAACCATCCTGCAGGTGGGTTGAGTTGCGACAGCAACAGGGGCAAGTTTGGCTCACTCAGGCTTTTCTGCCTTATTTCTAACTGATGGAGAGAGCTCCATCCCTTTGCCAAAGGCTCCAGTGAAATTTGTACAGCCTCCCACCCTATGTCTTCAAAAAGAGCCGCGTAAAACTTCTGCTGTTCTTCTGCTTGGGACTGGAGCGTTCGGTAGCAGAAATCGACAAGAGCATTCCATAACGCGCGTTCTTCTTCAGTGCGTTTTGGCTCAGCATCCATCAGCCACTGCTCGTTGCCGTCCTTGCTCTGCACTAAACGAAAGCGAACCCCCAGAGCGGACGCTAAAACCTGTTTCACCTTGCTCAAGGGTTGGGGTTGAAGCGACAGGAATGCAACTCGCTGGCTAAGCGCGGGCGCCACGCGGACTCGGTGCGCCTCGGAGCTGAGCTTCGCAGCAATCTCAGGGTAGGTGTAGAACCCCGCTTCATAGCGCACAAAGGCTTCTTGCAGGCTTGCATAGCCCACTGTTAGGAAGTTAGCTGACACAGCGATAACCATCAATCTTGAAAGTACGAACCCCATCGCTTCCCTCCTGTCATAAATAAACTTCCAGTCAAAAATAAACTTCCAGCTATTGATACCACGGATAGCCATAAAACCCACACAGGTTCAGACTCCGGGGTCAAAGGACGATTTGAAGCAAATAAGGGGGTTGTCGTAGGCTTATCTGGACAAACCTGTCCGTTCCTGTTGTTTGTACACTGTAAACCCATAGAGCAAAGTAGCCCCCCTCCTACAGTGCATACAGGATCCACAGTGCAGCTGCCTCCATTGCGTGTGCAGATACGGTCTGCCGTACATAATTGTCCACCTGTGCAACCTTTTCCAGCGGTGCAAACACCACCTTGCCTCTGACCATCCGTACAGTGTCGACCACGCGTACAGTTATCATTATTTCCAGTTGCAGTACAATTATCTCCCAAAGTGCAGCTACCAGATTTCGTACATGCGTTCAGGCTTCTTGTACACGTTCCTGATACAGTACAATTCTGATCGTCAGTACAATAAACTCCAGCCGTACAAGCGTCTGAGCCTGTGCATTTAGACTGGTCGGTGCAACTATTCTGAGAGGTACATACTCCACGAGTACACTCTCCTGTGGTGCAACCGATTTGATTAGTACATTGTAAACCTGTGCACTGATTGTTAGTGGTAGGACTTTGTTGTATAGGTTGTTGTATAGGACTTTGTTGTAGAGGTAGTTTTTCATGGACAGCGGTTCTCATCCCGTTCGTGCTCAGCGTCGCAATATGACGATACAACGCCATCGGGTCTGGCTCCATCGCATGCTCTAAACCCTGAGCCACTCCACTGCCTACAAGGCTTGCTATCAGCGCCACCCCTAACCATCGACGTCTCATCGCGTCTACCTCCATCCTCTCAATTCTGCAAGGCGGTCCTCATAGGGCACACTCGCCCTCTCCGCCTCTACCTATTAATGTATCCCCACCTGTGCATTTTGTTAACACCCACCACCCATTCTTCTACCCTTTACCCTCACATTTCCGCCTCTACTTTTGGAAGCAGGCATCACTCACCCACGATAACAGGTTCGCTCCAGCCTTGCCGATTCCTGCCACTTTTTCACACAAAGCAGGAATCTTTCGGGAAAGGGCGTAGATTTGCTCAGGAGGCAACGAATGCGCATATCGGTAACCTTGTTAGGACTAATCCTGCTGGTGGCTCTGCCTACCATCGCTCAAAAAGAGCCAGCCAAACCCAAAGAGACGCCCATCAAAACCACCATCAGTGCCATCCAGAAAGAGCCAGACAAGTTTGATAACAAACTCGTACAGGTGGAAGGCACGGTGGAGCGTATCGACAAGCGGGTCTCACGAGCAGGCAACGAGTACACCACTTTCCAACTCCGAAGCGGGCGCGACAGGGTGAATGTGTTCACCTATGGGCATCCCGATGTCGACGACGGCGACAAGGTCGTTGTGGTGGGGCGTTATCGCAAGGAGAAGAAGGTGGGCAACCAGACCTTCAAAAACGAAATCGACGCCAGCCCACGCGAGGGAGGTAAAATCACCAAGAAAGGCGACACGAGCGATGAGAAGAAACAGTGAAACTAACGGGCAGAATCGCACTGTCGGGGGTTGGGATTACGCTCCTGCCCCTGAAGCGCGGAATATCGTCAAAATCGAGCCGCGCTACGGGCTGTTCATCAACGGCGAGTTCGTGGAACCCAAGAGCGGGCAGTACTTCCAGACCATCAACCCTGCCAGTGAGGAGGTGCTCGCCGAGGTCGCCTACGCAGGTGCTGAAGATATTGACCGCGCGGTTCAATCGGCACGGCGCGCTTATGAAGAGGTCTGGAGCAAACTGCCGGGCAAGGAGCGCGCCAAGTATCTGTTCCGAATCGCCCGAATCGTGCAGGAGCGGTCGCGCGAGTTCGCGGTGCTGGAGAGCCTTGACGGGGGCAAGCCCATCCGCGAGTCGC
>FWWL01006947.1_pt1 | contig 15895 bp, 8 predicted proteins | sample 2228331 | NCBI WGS metagenome assembly FWWL01 (sample SAMEA103939775, study PRJEB20133) | metagenome
ACTCCACCGCGTTGGCTGAAGAGGTGCTGGTGAACTGCACCTCCAGCGGCCCGCAGCCGCTCGTGGGCGCAGCCGTAAAGCCCGCAGTTGGTGGAGTAACGATGGTTACTGTCTGTGCAAGAGTATCGGCACCACACGGGCCAATGGCTATGAGGGTTACCGTGTAGGTGCCGTCTTCGGCATAGGTATGTTCAGGATTTTCCTCTGTGCTGTTGTTGCCGTCGCCAAAATCCCAGTTGTATTCCGTAGCATTGGAGGAGGTATTGGAAAAAGTAGCATTAAAGCCGCTTGTCGTTGACGTAAAACCGGCCTCAGGTGGTGGTGTAACGCTAATGAAATTGTTCAGCGTCAGCGTGTCGCTACCCAAGGCGTTGGTTACGACGAGCGTTACGGCGTAATTGCCCGGGGTGTCGTAGGTTACGGTTGGGTTTTGGGCCGTGGAAGTGCTGGGCGTACCGCCGGGGAATTCCCAATAGAAAGAAGTGGGGTTGCCCAAGGAAGTACTCGTAAACTGCACTTCTAACGGAGCACAGCCAGAAGTGGGTGTTGCTGTAAAGCTGGCCAAAGGCGCTCCCACGACGGTAACTGTTTTGGTAGAAGTGGTGGTGCCGCAGTTGTTAGATGCCGTCAGCGTTACGGTATAGGTGCCGCTCTGGGCATAGGTGTGCACCGGGTTTTGTTGGGTGCTGGTGTTGCCATCGCCGAAGTTCCACAGGAAGGTATTGGCCCCTTGCGAGGTGTTGGTGAAAGTAACCTTCAGGGTGTCCACAGTGAAATTGAAGTTAGACGACGGAATGTTTTGCACCGTGATGTAGCTGGTCTTAGTCGTCTGGTTGGTGCCCGTCGAGTTGATGGCCGTCAGGGTAACGGTGTACGTTCCCGAAATCTGATAAGAGACGATAGGGTTCTTCTGGTTGGACGAAGCCGGCGAACCACCCGGGAACTGCCAGATGAAAGAGGTGGCGTTAGAGGAGGACAGGTTCGTAAACTGCACCACCAACGGCGCACAGCCTGAGGTTGGATCTGCTGTGAATTCCGCCGTAGGTATGGTGTTGATGAATACCGTTTTAGTAGCTGTTCCGCAGTCATTCTCTACCGTCAGGACGACGCTGTAGATGCCTGACTCTGCGTAAGTGTGCGTAGGGTTCTCCTCGAAGCTGGTGCTGCCGTCGCCAAAGTCCCAAGTAAAGCTGGTGCCGTTTTGGGAGGTGCTGGTGAAATTGTACGTCAGGCCGCTAAAGGTGAAGGTAAAATCTGCCGTTGGGGTGGGCTTGATGAGTACCGGTTTGGTTACTGAAGCGGTACCACCTGGGCCGCTCACTGTCAGCACGACGTTATAGGTACCCGCTGTGCTCCAGGTAACCACCGGGTTCTGCTGGGTAGAGGCGCTGGGCGACCCACCCGGAAATTGCCAGCTGCGCGAGGTAACATTGCCCGTGGAAAGGTCGGTAAACTGCACCTGCTGCAAGCGGCAAGCCGGGTTGGGCGACCACTCAAAGTCAGCCGTTAGCGGCTGGTTGGCCCCACAAGGCTGGAAACACCCAGAGTTGATGCGATTAGTGATATAGCTGCTGATAACATTGACGGAATTGTTACTCCAGGTGTTGGCAGTGCTTACAAAAGGGCACATGATGTAGTTGGGGGGACAGCTGCCGTTGGTAGGGTCGTGATTGGCCGACATGTTGTGCCCGATTTCGTGTGAGGTCAGGCAGCGTAGTAATTCGGAGTTGGTAGAAAAATCTTGCAAGCAGTGGTATTTATTGGAGTTGCACATGCCATTGAGGTAGGCAATACCAATAGTGCTACCGTCAAAATTGCGGTTGGTCCACAACTCGCCGTTGTCGAATGGTACGCCAAAGCCGTTGTTATTGCCCCAGTTGCGGAACGAAGCCAACAACTCACCTGCATTGGTAGAACTCGTCCAAGGGTCGGTGCCCGTTACCACAAACTGGGTTACGATGACAAACTCCATGTCATGGTTGAAAACGCCCGTATAGTCACCCTGCACGTTGTTAATGATGCCAATGTTGCGCGCCTCTACGGCCCCTACCGAGCCATACTTGTTAAACATAGACTTGTCAGAAGCAATGGCAATTTCGATTTCATAACAGCCCGATGCTTCTGGAGTATCGGGTTGCTTTTTCTCCCAGTAGTGCTCGTGTTCTTCGGCAGCCAATAGAGTACAATGGCCATGATCGTGGTCTTTGATAACCGCACTTATGGGATACACCAGAAAAAGGTCGCGCGGGGCGTCCTGCTGGTGATACCACAGCGGCTCGATGTAAAAGCGTTCACCATCGGCTTCCACAAAGCCGTAGATGAAGTCCTTGTCCACGCTGAGGCGCACACGGCCATTGCCTTTGGTTTCGTAGCCTCTGAAGGCGATGTTGCGCAAGCGCCGATACACTTGCACGCCTTCATCCGTAGCGACCTGGAGGAAGTAGCCGGGCGCCAATACCCGGCTGGGCTGTAACTGAAGGCTCCAGTGATAGCGATCGCCGAGGCGAAGGTGAAAAGAGGTTTGCTCCGGACTTTCCATGAGCAGTTGCTGTAGCTCGCCCGGCTGGATGCGGTACACCTGCCATTGGGTAAGCACCTGCATGACACTCGGCGGCACTGCTACCTGCTGCTCTTGGCCAACGATGGACTGAGCGTACAGCGCAGCCGAAAAGAACATCGGCAGCATCCAGACGAGCAACCGACGAAGACGCTGTAGTTTGTTGAGCATACTCCAAAAAAGATTTGTTGTTTAAAAGCCAGGGTGATGTGGAATGCAGAAAGAGCAGTCATTCAGTCTTGTAGCGATAGATAGAAAGAACGTCGTTTTCTTCGTCGTGGATGGGCCTGATGTCTCTCTACGAGAAAACTCAAGCACGGGCTGCTCTCGGCTTTTGAAACAAAAGGAGGGAAAGGTTGCAATGCGCTAGATGGCGTTTCTTTGCGGGACAATGCGCTTTCCACGCGGCGAATGTAATGCGCATTGCAAATTTAATGTGGCCCTCTTTTGCAAATTGCTCAGTTGGTCAAAAAGACGACGCGCATGCCGCCATTTCGTATTGTTTCAAAGCACACACAACCTGCACTTTATGAAAAAGGTTTTCTCCTTTCTTCTCTTGCTCGCCTTGCTGCTAGTCTGTCTTCCCGCCGATGCGCAAGTACGCCGACCTAGCAACAGCGGCAGCAAACGCACCACCGAACCTTCCATCAAGGACAAACTCTGGTACGGCGGTTTCTTCGGTCTTGGCTTTGGCGGCGACGGCACCACCACCTCTTTTGGCATTAACCTCTCCCCCATGGTAGGCTACAAGATCCTTCCGCCGCTTTCCTTAGGCCCGCGCATCGGCGTCAACTACAACTACTTGAGGATCCGCGGTATTCGCGACTTCAATCTCTTCGACTTTGAGATAGCTGCCTTTGTTCGGCTACACGTGTACCGCGGCTTTTTCCTGCACGGCGAGCTGGGAAGCCTCACCGACCAGTACGTCGAGTTTAACGGCAGCGACTACGTCCGCGCGCGCCGTACGCGCCCTGCCCAATACGCCGGCTTTGGCTACAACTTCAGCGGCGGCCGAGGCGGCTTTGGGCAGGAGATCTCCGTCCTGTACGATTTCTTCATCGGCAGCGATATTAATGCCTTCGAAAATCCCTGGCAGTACCGCTTTGCCTTTACTTACGACTTCTGAAACGGTGCACATGCTATACCTTCATACGCTGCAGCTGACCCATTTTAAAAACTACACCCAGCACGGCGTCGAGCTCTCGCCGCGCCTGAACGGCTTTGCTGGCCCCAACGGCACCGGCAAGACCAATCTTTTGGAGGCCGTGCACGTGTTGTGCCTTACCCGTAGCCATCGGGGGCTGGCCGACAAGCACATGGTGCAGCACGGCGCTGCCTTTTATCGGCTCGAGGGTCTCTTCATGCGCGAAGGAGAACCGGAGCGCGTCGTCATCAAATATGATGGCACCCGCAAGGAAGTAGCTTACAACGGCGCTCCCTTTGCCCGTTTGCAGGAATACATCGGCCGTTTCCCGGTCGTTATGGTCTCGCCCGACGATATCGCGCTCATTCAAGAAGGCAGCGAAGAAAGGCGCCGCTTCTTGGACACCACCCTGTCTCAACTGTCGCCTCCGTACCTGCACCAGCTGGCAGTGTACACCTCGCTGCTCAAACAGCGCAATGCCTTGCTCAAGACCTTTGCAGAACGACGCCGCTTCGACCCCTTGCTTTTGGAGACCTTCGACCAGCAAATGGCCGGTCCCGCAGCTGCCCTGTGGCAAAGCCGACACCAATTCGTCGAGCAGCTGCAACCGCTATTCCAGGCCGTCTATGCCGAAATCGCTGGCACGCACGAGCAAGTGAGCCTACACCTGGAACAAGGCAGCGATTCTGACAACTTAGCCGCCGAACTCATCGCCTACCGCGACCGCGACCGAATGCTGGAGCGCACCTCTGTAGGCCCCCACCGCGATGACATAGAAATGCTCCTCTACGGCCACCCTGTCAAGAAATACGCCTCGCAAGGGCAACTCAAGTCTTTTCTCCTCGCCCTGCGCTTAGCTCAATACGAGATCTTGCGCCAAGTCAAAGGCACATCTCCCCTGCTGCTGCTGGACGACATCTTTGACAAATTAGACGAGCAGCGCGTACAGCATCTCATTGATCTGCTGTGGCGACGCAACTTTGGGCAGATTTTTCTCACTGACACTCACCAGCAGCGGTTAGAGGCCGTCGTAAGAGCCTTCAGCACCGAATATCTCATCCACCGAACCGACGCATGAGCCAACTACTCCGGCCTATGGCGTTACTACCACCCGCCGCACCAGCGTGCCCGTAGGCGTGTGTAAGTGTAGCCAATAGACACCGGCCCCCCATACCGATGCCTCAAAGCGCATCGCACTTTGCCCAGCGCCCAGAAAAGTATTGCGCTCTTCTAATAGCTGGCCTCGCGCATCCGTCAGCACTGCGCGCACGGGCACACCAGCGCGGAGCGCCACCTCCAAAGCGAAGGCTCCCGCGGCAGGATTGGGCACCACGCGCGCCCAGGTAACCTCCTCCGGCTCGCGCGTGTGCACGAAGTCCAAATCCAACACTTGCTGGCGCATTACAGGAGATGAGGAGCAGCGGTTGAATGCCCTCAGTACTACCGTGTATTGCCCAGGCAAAGCGTAGGTATGTACTGGATTGGTTTCATTGCTGCTGTTGCCATCGCCGAAATCCCATAGGAACGTCTCGGCGTTGGTGCTCGTGTTGGTAAACGTTACAGTAGCTCCGTTGGCTACCCAGGTGAAATTGGCCGAAGGAGTGCCGATAATGTGCAAGGAATAAGAAGCGGTATCTGAAGATATCCAATCCGAGACCACCAGACGCACCTGCCGCGCACCAGATGCTACATAACGCACGGCATGAGGGCCAGGCCCAGTTGCCGTGGAGGGCTGAGCGCCATTGCCAAAGCTCCAGGCATACAGGTGCTCGCCCACAGGATTGCCCGCCCAGAAACGCACAGTATCTATTGTGCGGCAGATAGTATCAGCAGAAGCAAATATGATGGCCTGAGGGGTGGTATTAGTTGGCTCCACAATGCCTACATTGTCTATGAAGAGATTATTACCATAGAAATTCACTCCTACAAATCGAATAATAATCCTCTGCCCAGCAAGAGGAGCCAGAGGAACCCTTGCCTTTCGCCAATGACTAGGGCTTGTAGGGAAAAACTCATTCATCAGCGGCGGTATCGTCGCCAATGCACTTCCACGTCGGCCCCATAAAACTATGGGGTCTGAGTTCAAATCGCAATTAAGAAACGCCTCTATGCGAAGACTATCCTCATATTCAGAGGAGAAAGTAGTGTAGGCCCAGTTGAACACTAATTCAGCGGGTGTCAATTTATCCAGGTCTATCGGTGGCAGATAGAGATAGTCCTCTGCTCCAATTTCAGCGTAAGAAAAAAAGTTCATGAAAGTGGCAAAGGTGAATTGGCTATCTAAGCCAACTATAGAAGTGGAATATCGGCGCCAGGTGATATCATTGTCTGGATTAAATACGGCCCAGTTCAATGGTGGGAATGCAACGGCCTCAAAACCTTCTGTGAAATGCTCAGTCCTCGGCTCTACCGACGTGCGAAATGATAGTCGGATAGTGTCATTGAAGAAGACATTTTCCAGCGGAAATGATAGCCATATCTGCAGATGTTGCAGCCCACTTTGGTTAATGACGAGCGGTGTACTGAATACCCATTCTATCACTTCGCCTGCGGCCAATGAGGGCAAGGCCTCTGTTATTGGAGACTCATTGTTGAGTTGATAGTGGATAGTGGCTCCTTCAGCTGATAGTGTGCCTTCGTTGGCTAAGCGCACCCGAACCGTCCAGGTGGTGGGTTCGCAGGCAACAGCCGACTCCAATGCGCTTTTGGTGGGCGATATGACCTCTCGCAGCGCCAGATCGTACGGATAGGCGCACTCTTTCAGACCACCCGACCACCGTACGGCCAATGCGCGCCGCCCTGCGAGGCCCGAAGGCATAGAGGCGCGCACAGAAAACCACTTCTCCTCATCAGGCGCCGTAATCGGCAGGGTGAAGCGGTTTTCTGCAGTAGTCCCTGCAATTTCCATGTACTTCTGTCCCAACAGATAGACGTCGTATTGAAGCGTATCATTGAGCCGCGTCCAGGAAACAGTAGCAGAGTCCAGACAAACGCGTTCTATAGTGAGATTCTCAGGCACCCTAACAATACTGACAGGTAACGCCGCCACGCTGCTGTAGTCGCCGCGCGATACGCGCACGCGCACTGATGCGCTGATGATATTAGGCACCCTCCAGTCGTACAGGCGCTTAGTGCCCTCCAATGCCTCGATGGGCAACCAAGATTGCCCGTCGTCGGTAGAATAATGCAATAGAAATGATCCGTCATCGCCAAAGGCATCCCAATGAATACGGCAAGTATCGCCCGGCGCCAGCGCCTCGCCACCAGCGGGATACACCAACGTCAGGCTATCGTCGTCGAACTGCCAGGCAACCACATAAGAGACGGGGCCTAACGGCACCTCGTAGCCACTTATCTGTACAGTATGAGTACCGGGTTCGGGGGCTATGATGGCTACTTGCTCGACATTATTGATAGAGTCTCGCCCGGGTTGAGCGGGCTTGCTCAGCGCACTGGGATCGGGCCGGTGGTCGAGCACCTGAGGCAAATGGACTGCTCCATCCGGGCTAATCACTTGCACATCCAAGTCGTTAACGAGCGCGCGCACAGTACCGGCTTCTGCGGGCACATCGTGCCAGTATAGCATGATACGACACTGACGAGTGCCCTGCGGCACGGTAATAGTGTGAGTAGTAGTCTCGCCGTGTTCTACCTGCCCCAGTATCCATCGCTTCTCGACAAGTAGCCGAAAAGCGCGCCAAGCATTGACCAAGCCCCAACCAAACTGGAAGTCAGGCCCGCGGTTGCCCATATCATTGGCCGTATTGAGCAGGGCAGCCTTGAGCAGCATAGCTGGCGGCTGCTGCCCATCGAAGTGCTCACGGTAGGCTTGCGTCAGTTGCGCCCACACGCCAGCCACACCGGGTGCTGCGGCGGAAGTACCACTGAAGGTCTGGTAGGTATGGTCATGAGCCGTAGAACGCTGCCCTTGCCCATGCGCTGCCAGATCTGGCTTCAAGCGGCCATCGTGGGCTGGCCCTCGGCTGGAGGTATTCGTGAGCGTGCCATCGGCCCTGAGATTGGCTACAGCAAGGGCGTTCTTAGCCATTTTGTGGCCGCCGGTGATATTTCCCCAGTTAGCGCCAGCGCCATAGTTACAATTGGAATCGCCGTCGTTACCCGCAGAAAACACGTGCATCAGCGCCGGATACTGAACGAGCTGCTCCTCAACCGTCTGAGCGATCAACGTATAGCCGGCGTTACAGCCGTTCGAATAAGAAGTATTAGTAACTAAGGCCCCTCCATAGAGGTCGAGCAGATGCAGCGTGGGGTAGTCCTGAAAATTAGCCCGGTAGCGCACTGCATGCAGGTGCGTCCCAGCGGCCATGCCTCGCATGCGCGGATCCAAATTGCCAGCGCCGCCCAAGATGCCCGCCACGCCGTCGCCGTGGGTGCCGTTATTCAGGCCGTCATCTGCGGTCCAGTCCGTGTAACGCCCTTGGAAATCAATGTGCGGCCCCAGCGGCCCGTCATCGCGCACCACGGCCACTGTGCCGGTACCGTCGTATTTGCGGCCCAAGGGCGAGTCCATGTCCAACAGTCCCGACCGATGAAGCGAGCGCCCATTGATGTCGTCGGGTACATCGTGTGGTGGCAACAGCTCCATGTAGCGCACAAACGGCAGGGCAGCCACCTCAGCAATGGCCTCCCCGCGCACGCACAGGTGCAGGAAGCCATTCTGTTGCCCTTCCTCTACGACGGCATGCCCCATCGCCCGAAATCGCCCTGCCGCCTCCTCAATGCGCATCTGTGGATATACCTGCACATACACCTGTACGCACTCACCCACCACCGCCCAAGCGCCGTAGGGGCGTTCTTTCAAGTTGCGGTGTATCTTATCCTCTGGGGCTACCGCCCATACCCGGCGTGCGTTGACCAACGCCAGACGCCCTTCATCAAAACCTGCAGGCAGCGCGACGAGATAAATGTTTCGAGGCTGGTAACTGACAAACTCCACGCCTTCCGCTTCTAACGCCGCTCGCGCCCGAGTCGAGGGCAGTGGCTCGCAGTATATCCGGCGGTAATAATAGCCATTGACTACCTCCCCCGCCACAGGGTCTGCCTGTTGCACAGAATGGGTGCTGGCCCCATAGGCGTATAGCGCTTCTTCAGCCGAGACCGATGGCGCAGATTGTGCGAGCAACAGGTGAGCCGTGCTCCACCAAAAAACAAGGTAAATCGTCCGCATGACAAATAGTTTTTGACTCGTAAAGAACTCCTGGCTCCGTATGTGTGTAGGGGCAGTTCGCTTCATGGTACAAAAGTGTTAGCTTCTGTTGGCTTGCGCCACACAAAAGGCGAAAATGCCGCGAATAGCGTCGTACCAGGTTATCATCCGCACACTTTCGGGCACTGCCTTACCTTTGGCGCCCTAATTTTTAGAAAGAAATGATTGCATCATACGTATGGGTCGGTTTTGTGGCCTTGATCCTCTCCCTGATGGCCCTCGACCTGGGTGTTTTTAATCGCAAAGCCCACACGCCCTCTGGCCGGGAGGCGCTCCTCATGACGAGCTTTTGGATAAGCCTGGCTTTGCTGTTCAACGTTTTCATCTACTTTGCCTACGAGTACAAGTGGCTGGGTTTGGGCCTATTCGTCCATGAACCCATGGGCGGCCGCGAAGCTGCGGTAAAGTTCTTGACAGCCTACCTATTGGAGGAGTCGCTCAGCGTGGACAACCTCTTTGTCATGGCTCTGGTATTTGCCCAATTTCGAGTGCCTAAGGCTTATCAGCACAGGGTACTATTTTGGGGTATTCTGGGCGTGTTGGTGTTTCGGGGCATTCTCATCGGCGCTGGGTTAGCGTTAGTGCACCACTTCACGTGGTTATTCTATTTCTTCGGTGCCCTATTGTTGTGGTCGGCCTATAAGATGTGGCGCAATGGAGAGGCCGTAGAGGATACACCTTCTGACCACGGCATTACGCGTCTTATACGCCGCTTTTATCCAGTGAGCAAAAACTACGACGGCGCGCGTTTCTTCACTGTAGAAAATGGCCAACGCGCGGCCACCCCTCTGTTGGTGGCCCTACTCGTCGTCGAGACCAGCGACATTATGTTCGCCTTCGACTCTGTACCTGCCGTTTTTTCCATTACTACCGACCCATTCTTAGTTTTCTCTTCCAACATCTTCGCCATCCTGGGACTGCGCTCGCTTTACTTTGTGTTATCTAACATGCTGGATCGCTTCGCCTATCTCAACTACAGCATGATAGGCATCCTCTCCTTTATCGGTGTCAAAATGGTGTTGCTGCCCATGCAGGTCCACATCCACGAGGTGGTTTCCCTCGCCATCATAGGCGTCTTTCTCGCGGTGGGCGTGGGCGCCTCCCTGCTAAACCCGCCCGAAAGTGAAGCCACTGCAGATGCCGATACCCTCCTACCTGCTGAAAATACGCAGCCTGAAGAACTGCCGTTTTCTGAAGAAAAGCAGCCGCTTAATAGAGAGACACAGCACGCCCAGAAATTTTAACTATTCGCCCTCTTGCCCGTAGGAAAAGTGCACCTATTTTTGTGCTCGTCTGGCGCGGCTACCAGTCGTTTGCATGGCCAGGCAATATCAGCTCTTCAACCTACACCTACACCTTGTCAAATTCCTTTTGCCATGCGACACGAGGAAAAAAGCAAAAGAGACGTGCGAAACACCGATGAACGCACTATTCACTACCAAACCAAGTCCTCGCACAAGAAAAAGAAACTCAAACCAGTAGAGAAAAACAAATATCGCCTGAAGGCATATTTCAGCGACGAAGAAGAGTAAGACAACCTCTCCCCCCTGTTGAACGCCGCAAGTGCACGCTTGCGGCGTTTTTTTTAGCCAAAAACCAGAATAAGCGGAGAAATAAAGAAAGGGAGGCGTTGCCGCCCCCCAGTAAATGTTCTCACAACGGAAGAAAATCCTTATTGTGAGTTGCTTCAAATTGTGTGGCAAATGTAGCATCTTCGCCGCATTTCAACACACACAAAAAATAAGACTGAAATGGAAAAAATCTTAGGACTCGACCTCGGCGTATCGTCCATTGGCTGGGCGATAATCACACAAGACATTGATAACGAAGAGAATAACACCATTTTGGATTGCGGCGTCCGGATTGTTCCGCTGGGCTCAGATGAAATCAGCGAGTTTCAGAAAGGCGGCAATGTGCCTACCAATGTGAAGAGGCGACAGGCCCGCGGTATGCGGCGCAACCTACAGCGCTACCGCTGGCGGCGCCACCGGCTGTACCAAGTGCTCAAACAGCTGGGCATGATGCCCGACCGCGATTTGATGAATCGTTTCTGCCCACAAGGCCTCTACACCCTCCGCGAGCGCGCTCTCAAGGAGCCGCTTAGCCTACAGGAAATAGGCCGGATTTTCATCCACCTCAACAATTGGCGTGGCTATCGCAGCAACCGCAAAGAGCAAGTGGACAAGGACGGCAAGAAGCCTAGCGAGTACCTGAAGCAAATTGCTGAAAATGAGTCCACGCTGAACGGCCAGACCATCGGCCAGTACTTCGCCGCCCGCCTTCGGGAGAATGAGACCTACCGCGTCAGGCAACAGATATTCAACCGCGAAACCTACATGCGCGAATTTGACCTGATCTGGGCCACACAGGCCCAGTATCACCCGCAAGTGCTGACGGAAGCCAACCGGCACTTGATACGCGACAAGATCATCTATCGGCAGCGGCCCTTGAAATCAGCCAAAAAAACAGTAGGCGAATGCGCCCTCGAGTGGTATTACGCCTTAGACAAGGAAACGCACCAGCCTATCGTGCTGCCCAACGGACAGTACAAGATAGTGCGCCCTAAATGCGCCCCTAATACCTCTCCTTTGGCGCAAGTGTGCAAGGTTTGGGAAAGCATCCATAACCTGCGCATCAACGACGTGTCGGGCCAACCTCGAAAACTGAGCTTGGAGGAGAAAAAGAAAATCTTCTACATTCTTCAGAACAGGGAGAAAAACCTCAAAGGAAAAGAATTGCTGACCAAGGTGCTGAAGTTGTCTCCCAACCTCTACAGTGTTGACCGCTTAGTGGAGGAAAAAGGGCTGGAATACAACCGCACCAGGGCTGTGCTGGCAAGCGCCTTCAAGAAGATGGGCATACAACGCGACGACTTGCTCCAGTTCGAACCGGAGATAGAAGAGGTGGATTGGGTTAACCCCGAAACCGGCGAAGAAAGCCGGCGCCTTCAGGTGCGCGGCGACTTTGACCAGCAGCCCCTGTATCGGCTCTGGCACCTGATCTATGCCACCGAAGACGAACGCACGCTCATCCGCCTGTTGCAGGAGCGCTACGGCTTTACCGCAGAGCAGGCGGCCGAATTAGCCAAGATTGATTTTAACTCTGCCGGATACGCGCGCAAAAGCCACCGCGCCATGCGGCGCCTCCTGCCTCACTACGAAAAAGGCCTCGACTACGCCGCCGCCTGCCAAGCAGCAGGGTACCGCCACGCTCAATACCTGACCACAGCCGAAAACGAAGCCCGCCAACTGTTGGACAAACTGGAGATAATACCTAAAAACTCCTTGCGAAACCCCGTAGTGGAGAAAATCCTCAATCAGATGATCCACCTCGTCAATGACCTCATCGAAACCTACGGCAGACCCGATGCCATCCGCGTCGAACTGGCCCGAGAGCTCAAACAAAGCGCCCAGGAAAGAGAAGCCACCAGCAAACAAATGCGAAGCCGTGAAAGGGAAAACGCCAAGATCCGGGAAGAAATAGCTGAACTGCTCAACACGCCCGCGGAGAGCATTTCTCGAGCCATGGTAGAAAAGTACAGGCTTTATCAGGAAACCGATGGCATCTCCTTGTACTCCGGCAAAAAGATAGAGCTTGCAGTATTCCTCAGAGGCGAGGGCGTAGACGTGGAGCACATCATACCCAAAGTCTCCCGTTTCGACGACTCCTTCAGCAACAAGACCTTCTGCGAAACGGCGCTGAACCAACTCAAGTCCAACATGACGGCTTGCGATTTCATGAAGGCCCAGCCTGTGTCAGGGCTGCAGTCCTTTGAGGCCTATACGAAAATGGTCAAGGACCTGTACGACAGCAAGAAAATCAGTAGGACCAAGTACAACAACCTGATGATGACGAGCGAACAACTGCTGGAGGATACAGGCTTCCTGCAACGGCAACTGCGCGAAACCCAGTACATCGCCAGAAAGGCATTGGAAATTCTTCGGCAAGTGTGCCGCAAGGTCAACTCTACCACGGGCAGCATTACTGATTTCCTCCGCCACCAGTGGGGGTGGGACAATGTCATCCACGACCTCCGGCTGCCACAATTCAGAGCAGCCGAACTGACCGAAATCTCTTTCAAGAATAATGGCACCCAACCCGTAGAGGTCATCAAAGGGTGGAACAAACGCATAGACCATCGCCACCACGCCCTCGATGCCTTGGTAGCGGCTTGCACCAGCCAAAGCCACATCCAGTGCATCAACAACCTCAACCAGATACTCGCGGGAAAAGAAGGCTCAGAGCGCCGCGAAGAGCTCCTCCGCATCGGACGCGCCAAATTCATCGCAGGTAAGCGGCCCTTCTCCTACGCACAGGTTGCCGAGGCCATTAGCAACATCCTCGTCTCTCACAAACAAAGCCACCGCGTCGCTACACTATCCCGTAACCGCCCCAAAGGCAGCGATAAAGTGCAAATTACCCTCACCCCGCGCGGCTCACTCCACGAAGAGACGGTGTACGGTCGGATTAAACAATATAAAAAGGTGCCCTTAAACGTGGAATTCTCCTTGGACAACCTGGCTCAAATGGCACATCCCCACCAACGCGAACTCGTAGAGGCGCGACTGGCGCAGTACGACAATGATCCGAAGAAGGCTTTCAAAAACCTGGACAAGAGCCCCATCCTTTACGGCCCCGATGGCACCAAACGCCTCACCCACGTTACCCTCTGGGAATACATCTTGGTGGCGCGAAAGAGCATTGCGCCTAACCTATCGGAAAAATCCGTAGAGAAAATCGCAGACAGCAAGGTCCGTCAATTGGTGCAAGCGCGTTTGGAGAGCGGCGGAGGAAAGTCCAAGGATGCCTTCAAAAACATAGGCAACGAACCCATAATCCTCGGAAAATACCCCGTGAAGCGGGTGCGGGTAAAAAATTCCGCTGAAAAAGTCATCGCCCTGCCGCGCGGCTTCGTGGAGCCTGGCAGCAACCACCACATCGCCATCTACCGCGACGCCAGCGGAAAACTCTGCGAACACGTGGTAACCTTCTGGGAAGCCTTTCAGCGCGTGCGCCTCGGCTTGCCCGCCATCATCACCGACATAGCCGCAGCACTCGAGCACATCAGCCAACTGCCCGGCGAACTACCAACGCTCCAACTGCCCGAAAACCCAGAGTGGCAGTTCGTAGTGTCGCTCGCCCAGAACGATATGTTCGTATTGGACTTGAACCCAGCAGAAATAGACTTTTTGGCTCCTGAGAATAGAGCTTTACTAAGCATGCACTTGTATCGCGTGCAAAAGATTAGTTCCAATCAATACGTTTTTCTTTCGCACCTTGAAACTACAGTTTTAGAACAGTCAGAATATAACAAGCCAGATAGAAGAGGGCGGAGGCTCTCTCTCGGCTCTATCAAAGGCATCTTAAAAGTTAAGATTAACCGAATGGGTCATATTGTAGAAGTTGGTCATCCTGTTTAAAATAAAATCTGCTCCGAATGAAAAAGACCCTCTGTTTTACCCAGCCAGCCTACCTGCGCGCCAAGCTCAAGCAGCTGGAAATAGAGCAGCCCGCCGCAGGTGGGCTATCCGCGCGCAAGACCACCGTGTCCTTTGAAGATATCGGTGTGGTCGTCCTGGAGCATCCGCAGATAACCATCAGCCACTCAGCGCTGGCGGCCCTACTAGAGCAAAATGCCGCCGTTATCACCTGTAATGACAAGTTTTTGCCCACCGGGCTGCTCTTACCTTTGGATACCCACACCCTTCAGAGCCGGCGCTTCCAGGAGCAAATCAACGCCTCCGTGCCGCTGCGAAAACAACTATGGCAGCAAACAGTCAAACACAAGATCCTCAACCAAGCCAAAGCCCTGCAGCGACAGGGATTAGACGCCTCCCCGCTGCTGCGCTGGGCCAAAGAGGTGCGCAGCGGCGATCCCGACAACATCGAAGCGCGTGCCGCCGCCTGGTATTGGCCCCGGTTATTTGAGAACACTCCTCTCTACCAGCATATTGACGAAGACGACCCCGACGGCTTCATCCGCGAGCGATACGGCGAATGGCCTAATAGCCTGCTCAACTACGGCTACGCTGTCTTGCGCGCTGTCATCGCCCGCGCTCTCGTCGGCGCAGGACTGCTGCCCACCTTTGGCATTCACCACCGAAACCAATACAATGCCTATTGCTTAGCCGACGACATCATGGAACCCTATCGCCCCTGCGTAGATGCTCTCGTCTGTCGCATCCTCCACGACCACCCGCACCCGCCAGACCCTCAGCCTGACGGCAACATCCTCACACCTACCCTCAAACGCGAACTCCTCGTCATCCCCGTGCTCGACGTCCGCATGGAACGACAACTCAAGCCGCTCCAAACTGCAGCCCAGCGCACTGCCGCCTCCCTTGCCGCCTGCTTCGCCGGTTACGAAAAAAATATCCTATACCCGGAACTACCTTGAATACAACTACTATTTTCCCTTCGTATGAAACTTCCACCTTCTAACGCAAAACGCCTTAGCGCATATCGCCTTATGTGGATCATGGTTCTCTTCGACTTGCCCACCTACACCTCCGAAGAGCGGAAAATCGCCCACGAATTCCGCCACAAACTCCTCGAGGAAGGTTTCTCTATGTTTCAGTTCTCCACACGGCCCTGCCCAAGCCGCGAAAACGCAGAAGTGCACGTCCGTCGAATTGAAAAAATACTACCCCCCACTGGAAAAGTCGGCATCCTCACCATCACCGACAAGCAGTTCTCCATGATGAAAATCTTCTACGGAAGAAAAAGCGGGCCTACCCCCGAAGGTTACCAGCAACTCATGCTGTTCTAAAGGGCTAAAACACCGCAAAAAAAAAACAGAAAAGAAGACCGCCCGACTCCAGTCGGAACGGCCTTTTTTTCTCTAGTCTAAAATCGCACCTAGAAGCCTATGCCTCAACGCATTACAGCAAACTCTGTTGTGAACTATCTGTGCAAAGGTACAATTTGAAAGCAACTCACAACAATACCATGACCACCCTGAGCCTGA
>FWWL01006955.1_pt1 | contig 15885 bp, 12 predicted proteins | sample 2228331 | NCBI WGS metagenome assembly FWWL01 (sample SAMEA103939775, study PRJEB20133) | metagenome
GGACTCGGAGGTTATGAAACGAAAGGTCGTGGCATTCCTCCTATTTTTCGCAGAGTGACGTTCAGAAGTCACAACCTCTGAACAGAAATCTCGCGCGGGCCCACAGCACGGTCTCCACGTACTCGATGTTTCGGGGTAGGCCTTGGGCGTCGCGGGCGGCCTCGGGCATCCCGTGGCCGGCGTTGTAGCCGCTCAAACCCAGGATCACGTCTCCGTTGTAGTAGGCGAGGAATCCGGCCAGCACCCGGGCCCCGCACAAAAGGTTCTGGTAAGGGTCGGACAGGTCGCCGCACTTCTTGGCCCGGGCCGTGGCTGGGATGACCTGAGTCAGACCGACGGCCCCGGCTGCGGAGCGGACGTCGTTGCGGAAGTTGCTCTCGGCGCGGACCAGGCCCACGAGAAGGGCGGGCTCCACCTGGGCCTCCCTCGCGGCCTTCTCGATGAGTGGCCAGACCTCTGCGCAGCGGCGCGAGGCCTCGGACGGGCCGACCCGGATCCCGGCAGGAGCGGGCGAGGGCTGGGCCTCCGGGGGGCGGACAGGCACCGGGGTCGCCTCGCGGGATGGTAGCGGTTGACCTCTCGTCGCGCGGACCTCGGCACCGCCGCAACCGAGTGCAACCAAGACAGGGACCAGTGCTGCGGGATGCCGTCTCGTGCCCCCCATGGGTCCCTCCGCGTGGCCCGCCTAGTGTAGAATGCGCGCGTGAGCGAGACCAAACCCGCGACCACGGTCCGCCTGCTGCGGGGGAGGGCGCGCCCCTTCTGGCACGGAAACCCCATCGTGTTCTCCGGGGCGGTCGAGGCCGTGCTGGGGGAGCAGCCGCGGACCGGGGACCTGGTCCAGGTGGAAGACCACGCCGCACGCCTCATCGGATGGGGGTTCTTCCACTCCGAGTCGCAGTACCGGGTGCGCCTGGTGGCGTGGGCGTCGGAGTCGGACCTGGCCCCGGACGTGGCCCGCATCCTGGCCGTGCGGATGGACTACGCCGCCTCGGCGCGACGTGCGATGGGCCTGCCCGCGTTGGACACGACCGCGTGGCGACTCGTCAATAGCGAGGGGGACGGGCTGTCCGGGCTCACGGTGGACGTGTTTGGGGATGTGGCGGTCGTCATGGCCTCGGCCGCGTGGGTGGTCCGGTATCGGTCACTCGTAGAGGACGCGATCCGGCGCGCCTTGTCGCGCGAGGTCCTGCTGGTTCACCTCGTTTCGCCTCTGGTGGCCCCGGAAGAGGGGCTGCAGCCGCTGTCGGATCGGGGAGAGGCACCTGACCAGGTCGAGGTTTTCGAGCGCGGACTTCGGTTTGTGGTGCGGCCGGGCCAGGGTCAAAAGACCGGCTTCTATCTGGACCAGCGGGACAACAGGGCTTTGGTGAGGGAGCTGGTGCGGGCGATGACAACGACGAGAAAGCGGCTCCGCGTGCTCGATGCCTTCTGCTATTCGGGGGGATTTGCGCTGAACGCGGCGGCTGGCGGGGCTGGCGAGGTGCTGGCCGTGGACTCCTCGAGCGCGGCGGTTGAGGCCGGGCGCGAGAATGCCGGACTGAATGGCCTGAGTGAGCGCGTGCGGTTCGAGAGGGGCGACGCCCTGGAGGTCCTCGATGCCTCCCCGCGCGCCTTCGACCTCGTGGTGTGCGACCCTCCACGGCTCGCGAGGTCCGCGCGGGACCTTGAGGCCGCGCGCTCCAGGTATCTGCGTCTAAACCGGGCCGCGTTGAGCGCGGTGGCGAGTGGGGGGGTGCTCGTCACCTGCTCCTGCTCGTCCGCCCTGAGGAGGGACCTGTTTCTGGAGGTCTTGCGTGACGCCGCGACCGAGGCAGGACGGCGTTTCATGGTCACCCACGTGCGCGGCGCCGCCCCGGACCATCCGGTTCACCCGGCCTACCCCCAGGGCGAGTACCTCAAGTGCGTGGTCGGGATGGTTACTTGAGCACCCCTCTTTGTTTTCGCACGGTCATTGACTCGCGCGGGGGGTGTGACTAGGATTTGCGCGGCCTTTGGGCCGTGCGGAAAGGTCGCGCGATGGACACCTCGAGCATCATCGCCCTTTTGGTCGTCGTGGGGTTTGTGGTCCTGGCCGTTGCCGCCACGGTGCGGCTCGGACGCCGTAAGGCCGAGCAGGCGCCGGAGGAAGAGGCCCGTCCTGCGCCACCGGCTCGCAAGCCCGCCCCTGCCGAGTCCGGCCGGGCCGCGGCAGAGGTCAAGCCCCTGCCCGTCCGCAAGCCACAGGCCAAGGTATCCGAGCCCGCCAAGGCACCTGCGCGGCCCGCGGAGGAGCCAGAGCGCGTTGACCGTGAGGAGAAGAAGGCCCTCGTCATCCCGTTTCCGGCTGTCAAGCCCCTTGGGGCGGGCCTCGAACGCACGCGCTCGGAGGGCTTTGTCGGGCGGATCGCGGCCCTGTTTCGCGGCGGCGCGGTGGTGGACGATGTCCTTTTGGCTCGGGTCGAGGAGGTCCTGCTCACGAGCGACATCGGGGTGAAGACTACGAACGAACTGCTCGAGGCCCTACGCACCCGATTCCGACCGTCCGGTGGGGACCTGGTCCGGCAGGTGCTCGATTTCCTCAAGGGCGAGGTCCAGGGGATGCTGGCGGGGCTACCCCACGGGGTCCCGGACCTCCCTCCGCCGCCGGGTCCGGCGGTGATCATGGTCGTGGGCGTGAACGGCACCGGGAAGACCACCACCATCGGCAAGATGGCCTTCTTCTTCAAGCATAGAGGGCGCAAGGTCCTGCTAGGGGCCGGGGATACCTTCCGCGCTGCCGGCGCGGGCCAGTTGCAGGTCTGGGGCGAGAGGGTGGGCGTCCCGGTCGTGAGCGGGCCGGACCGGGCAGACCCCGGCTCGGTCCTGTTCGAGGCTGCAAAGCGCGCCCGAGACGAGGGCTACGACCTGATGATCGCGGACACCGCAGGCCGTCTGCATACGAACGTCAACCTAGTCGAGGAACTGAAGAAAGTTCACCGTGTCCTCGGGAAGGTCGTTCCCGGAGCGCCCCACGAGGTCATCCTGGTCCTCGACGCTACGATGGGGCAGAACGCAGTGCGGCAGGCAGACATCTTTCGCCAGGCCGTGAAGGTGACCGGGATCGCGCTCGCGAAACTCGATGGAACGGCAAAGGGGGGTGTGGTGCTTTCCATCGCGCGGGACATGGGCGTGCCGATCCGGTTCGTGGGGGTCGGCGAGGGGATGCAGGACCTAAGGCCCTTCGATGCCGCCGAGTTCGCCGAGGCCCTGTTCGAGGAGCCCGCTGCGCCCTCGGGTGCTGACGGGGCGACCGCATGACACCCGGAAAGGTCTATCTGGTCGGCGCGGGGCCCGGGCACCCGGACCTCCTGACGGTCAAGGCGTATCGCCTGATCGCCCAGGCGGATGTCATCATCTATGACCGGCTGGTCCAGGAGGAATGTCTGGCGCACGCCCGCCCCGATTGCGAACGCATCTACATGGGCAAGGCGCCGGGCCGCCACGAGTCGCGGCAGGCCGAGATCAACGACCTGATCGCGCGGAAGGCGCTGGCCGGGAATCTGGTCGTGCGCCTGAAAGGCGGCGATTGCCTGCTGTTTTCGCGGGGGGGAGAGGAGGCAGAGTACCTGGCTGCGCGCGGGATCCCGTTCGAGTTTGTGCCAGGGGTCACCTCTGCGCTCGCGGCGCCCGCGGCGGCAGGGATCCCGGTGACGCATCGGGACCTGTCCGCGTCCTTTTGCGTCATCACGGGTCACGAGCGCGAGGACACCACGGGGAAACCCGTGGCCCTGGACTGGGAGGCCCTGGCTCGCATGGACACCCTTGCCGTGCTGATGGGGGTCAAGAACCTCCGGAGGATCGCGGGGCTCTTGATGGCGCACGGCAAGTCCGCCGACACCCCGGCGACCCTCGTGCAGCAGGCGTACTGGCCAGGCGAGCGTGTGCTGTTCTCGACGCTCGGGCAGGTGGCGGACGAGGCCGAGGCAGCGGGCATCGAGCCCCCGGCGGTCCTGTTGGTTGGGGCCGTGGTCGGGGTCAAGACGAGGCTCGAGCAGAAGGACCGCGACCTGGAGCGGCGCGATGGGGCGCGTTTGGGCACCCGGGCCGGCCGCAGGGTCGGGCGCATCCATGGGTCCTCCATGCTCTACCCGATCCACTTGGCGCTGGAGGGGAGCCGTGTCCTGGTCGTGGGCGGCGGGTCCGTGGCCGAGCGCCGGGTGGAGCGGCTATTGAAGGCCGGGGCGCGGGTGCGTCTGGTCAGCCCGGAGGTGACACCGGTCCTCGCAGACCTACGGGAGCGACGCGCGATTGAACACCTGCCTCGTGCGTTCGAACCGTCGGACCTCGAGGGTGTCGTGCTCGCGTTCGCGGCCACGGATGACCCCCAAGTCAATCACCGGGTTGCGGACGCGGCGCGGCGGCGCGGCATCTTGGTCAACGTGGCGGACGACCCTCTTTTCTGCGACTTCACCCTGCCCGCGTGCGTGATCCGGGATTCGCTCGTGATCAGCGTGGCGACCAATGCGCGCGCCCCTGGACTTTCCGCGGCCCTGCGTCGCCGGCTCGAGGCCCAGTACGGCCCCGAGTGGGGGGTTTTGTGCGGCCTCTTGTCGGAGGTCCGGCCTGATCTCTTGAAGATGGGCCTGTCCGCCGCGGAGGTGACGGCCCGGATCACGCGCGTGCTCGACACGGATGTCTTGGACCTGTTGCGGGCGGGCGACCTTTCTACGGCGCGCGAACGCCTGCGCCGGCACCTCGGCATCGTGGATTGAGGGCCCCCATCGCCACCCTTGCGGGTGATGCCGTCCATGCCGTGGTACTCGGACCATTGCAATCCCGGGCGATGATGCCCACTCTTGCGAGTGCGGCCCAAGAGGGGCCGCTCAAGGAGGAGACGATGGAGTTCACGATCACCTTTCCAGGGGGCCTCAAGGTCGAGGCCAATGACGGCCGCCACCGCATCTTGACCGACCAGTCGCCGGACGCGGGCGGGGAGGGCTCCGCACCGGAGCCGTACACGCTATTCCTTGCATCCATCGGGACCTGCGCGGGGATCTACGTGTTGCGCTTTTGCCAGGCCCACGGCCTGCCGACCGAGGGCGTCCACCTGTTTGAGCGCACGCACTGGGATGACGAGCGCAAGCGCCTGGCCCGGGTGGAACTCGAGGTCCGCGTCCCACCGTCCTTCCCCGAGCGCTACCGCGAGGCCCTGGCTCGCTCCGCGAGTCTGTGCGCGGTCAAAAAGGCCCTGCACGACCCACCAGACTTCGATGTGCGGACGGTGGTCTCTTGAGCCTCAAAGCGGAAGAGCCCTCAGGAAACCGCGTTGCTAGGAAGTCCGTTTTGGAGGCTCGGGAGCGACGGCGGTCGGAACTTTTTTATCCCGGAACAGACGATCTGAAGTGGTCCAAGGAGCGGTCAGACTGTCGGAAGGCAGATTTTCACCCCAACGCTTTCTATAGCAATTGATTCGGCGGTAATTTGCTACTGCGACGCGGGATTGCGGGGCATGGCTGGATTTGAAACTTTGGAGTGCGGTGGTTTGACACCACGTTCCCCGAACAAGGCGCTGACGACCCGACACACTTGGAGGGCTCGCTTCGCTTGCCCGGGCCGCCTGTACGCCCCCCCAACAACGCGGTTTGCTAGTCATCGCCGTGACTTGACCCTGCCACGGTGCCAGAAGAGAATCCAACTGGATGTGCGTTTCGAGGGGGGAATCGCACGGCAGTGGGCCTGGTTCCATGCGACGAACGGGCTTGGGGCGGGCCGATGAGTGGGTCGGGGCGATGAACCGGATCCGGCTGGTCTTCCTGGGCGTGGGCCTCGCCTTCCTGGCCGTGGTCGTCCGCCGGATCGGGATGGCCCCCCTCGTCGAGGCCGTGGAGCGCGTGGGCCTCTGGTTCGCGCCGGTCCTCTGTATGAACCTCCTGTGGTACTTCACGGACGCCGTGGGGCTGTCCTTCGTCGTGGCCGGGCACTCGGAGGGCCCCCGCCCGGGCCTGGGTCGCGTGCTGGTGGCCCAGGTCTGCGGCGAGGCCCTCAACAACGCGACCCCCCTGATGAACCTGGGCGGCGAACCCGTCAAGGGACTGATGCTGGGCGCGTGGATCAGCGGGCGGAGCGCGGTGGGTGCCCTGATCGTGGACAACACGGTCAAGTACCTCGCCACGGCAGCCTTTGTCGGGACCGGGTTCGTCCTGTCGTTCGTCTTCGTGGACCTCCCTCCGGGGTTGCGGGCGTCCCTCGGGGCCGGGCTCGCCGTGTTCGTGGCCGCGGTGGTCCTGTTCGCGCTCGGACAGTCGCGCGGCCTGCTAAGCCGACTGCTGTCCCTCCTGGCGAGGCTTCCGGCGCGCGTCAGGCCCGGGGACCGGCTACACCAGGCGGCCCGGGCCGTGGACCACGCGATGGCCCGGTTCCACCGGGACCGCAGGCGCGAGTTCGCGGCGTCGTTTTTGTTCCATCTCGCCTCGCGACTCCTGGCCACGGCGGACGCCTTCCTGGTCCTGTGGCTCCTGGGGGTGGACGCGACCCCCCTCACGGCCCTGTTCATCCTGTCCATCAGCATCCTGATCAACCTCGCCTTCTCGTTCATCCCGCTCGCGATGGGGGCTTCGGAAGGGGGGCACTTCCTGCTGTTCTCGGCCCTGGGCCTGGCCCCGGAGACGGGCGTGGTCTTCGCCCTGATCGGGCGTGTCCGGGGGCTCGTCTGGATCGCGATCGGGCTCGCGTTGCTGGCTTTCCACTCCCCGAGACGAGGTGTGTCATAGAGCGTCACGCCGCCATCCTGGCCGCAATCGCAGCCCTGGCTTCCGCCGCGGCGATGTTCGCGGCCCAGGTGCGCCTGTCGCCCGTGAACGACGAGCCCGCGAACATCCCCTCGGGCTACGTCGCGCTGACCACCGGCCGGTTCGTGGACCCCACGCATCCGCCCCTGGTCCGGTACGTCATGGCGCTCCCCCTGCTCGTGCTGTCCCCGTCACCGCTGCCGGACGACCCGGACGCGGAGCGGGACTGGCACCCCTTCGGCCGCAGGTTCCTGTTCCAGAACGACCGCCCCTGGCAGGCCATCCTGTGGTCCGCCCGCGGCGCCGTGATCGCGCTCTCGCTCGGGCTCGTCGCCCTGGTCTTCGTCTGGGTGCGACGCCTGTGGGGGGCCTGGCCCGCGGCGGTCGCGGCCATTTTCCTAGCCTTTGAGCCGACCCTGATGGGGCACGGCTCCCTGGCGACCCTGGACGCGGGCGCCTCCCTGACCTTCTTCGGGACGGCGGCCACCTACTGGCGCTACCGGCAACGACCGGGGCGTTTCCGGTTCGCGACCTTCGCCCTGGTCCTCGCCCTGGCCGTCATGAGCAAGTTCTCGAACGCGGTCCTCCTGGTCGCCATCCCCTTGTCAGGGGCCCTGTGCGGTCCCTTGCGCGCCCCCGCCCCGTCCCGGCGCTTCCGCGCGATCACCGTGGTCGCGACCCTCGTGCTGGTGTCGTCCGCCTGCTACGGGTTCCGGACGCGCAGCATGGCCGACGACCCCCAGATCGCCCATCACCGGGAGGCCGCCGCGATCTCGGCGGGGATCGAGCGCATCGCGCGGACCCTGGGCACGGACCGCGACACCCTCATGAACCTGCCCATCCCCCTGTACGACCTCCTGAAGGGGGCCGGGTTGCAGGTCTTCCACGCCGCGGCCCAGGACCTGTGGGAAGACGCAGATTTCTATCAATATCTGAATGGTGAATATTCTCGTAGTGGGTGGCGTACGTACTATCTGTGGACATTCGGACTGAAGAGCACGATCCCGACCCTGGTCCTGACGGGCCTCCTGGTGGGCCTGGCCTTCGCGCGCCTGGGGCGACTCGCCGGACGTGGGCCGACGGACGGAGTCGTCTCTCCCGGCAAGTCCGGCGACCCGTCCGGGACCTCGCGGACGTGGCCCATCCTGGTCGTGCCGCCGCTCGTGCACCTCGCCGCCTGTTCGGCGGCCACCATCGCCATCGGGCACCGCTACCTGCTGCCGGTGTACCCCATGCTGGCCATGGGCGCGGGTTTTGCGGTGTCCCGGTTCGGGAGGCGGGCCTTCGGAAGGGCCGTGATCGGCATCGCGCTGGCCTGGCACGTCGCCTCGTCCCTGGCCGTGTGGCCCCATGCGATTGCGTACTTCAACGAGGTGGCGGGCGGCCCGCGCGACGGCTGGCGGCACCTGGTGGACTCGAACCTGGACTGGGGGCAGGACCTGCTGTTCCTGCGCGAGGATGTGCAGGCCCGCCGGGCCGAGGGACGCGAGGTCTTCGGAGACGTGTTCGGCACCGTGCGTCCCGAGGACCTGGGCGTCTTTCTGCCGCCGATCCCCGGCGACACGCGCCTCCTGGACGGGAGTCGCCCGGTCACCCTCTACGTCAGCGTGAACCGGTGGCTCCTGCGCAGCCGGGCGCACCCCGACGGCCTGCACCCGTGGCTTCGCGGGCGCGCGCCGGACCGCTTCGTCGGGGTCTCGATCGCGGTGTTCGAGCCACGACCTCCGCGTAGTTCTCGATGAGGTGGCGTGAGTGCACGCGCCACGTCTCGATGACGCGGGCGTAGCGCTCCACGAGGTCGGGCCGGGACGAGGCGATGTCTCGCGCCTCCGCCGGGTCCCGGGAAAGGTCGAACAGTTCGCGCGTGCCCGTCTCGAGGGTCCACACGAACTTGTACACCCCGTCGCGGACGCCGAACTGGCTGGCCTGGGGGCGGCCCCCGATCAGGACCATGCGGGCCTCGCGCGATGCGGTCAGGTCGCGCCCTTTCATCGTGAACGGCACCTCGATGCCCAGCAGCGCGAGCAACGTGGGCGCGAGGTCCACGTGGCTCGTGGGTTCCGCGACGACCCGACCCGCGACGGGTCCGACCTGCGGCCCGGTCAGGACGACCGGGACGCGCGCCGCGGGTTCCCACACGGTGGCCCCGTGTCCGAAGTCCCCCGGGTGCTGCCCGAAGGCCTCGCCGTGGTCCGACACGACCACGACGAGCGTGTCCGCGGCGAGCCCGGCGCGGTCGAGTTCCCCCAGGAAGTCGCGGACCACGGCGTCAAGGAACCGGAGCGACTGGAGATACCGGTCCCGGTCCGAGGCGTCGGGTGGCAGTCGGTTCGCGTCCGGCGGCACGTCGTAGGGGTGGTGACCCGACACCAATTGCAGCAGCAGGAAGAACGGGGTCCGCGGGTCGGACGCGGCCCAGCGCGCGGCGAGCCGGGCCGTGGCGCGGTCGTCCAGGCCCCACGAGGTCCGCCAGGCCCCCTCGGCGCCGGGCATGTCGTTCATGTCGCGCGTCACATCGAATCCCCGGCCCCGCAGGAACTGGTGCGTGGCGTCGAACGTGAGGTCCTGCGAACTGAACAGGGCGGTCCGGTAGCCGGCCTCCTTGAGGACCCCGGGAAGGCACGCGCACGGGATCGCCGGGTTCACCACCGAGATCGGCTCGTAACTGGGGTAGGGGTACTCGGAGCACAGGATCGAAAACAGGGCCTTGGTCGTCTGGGGCCACGTCGTGTAGTGCGCGGCCAGGGAGGCCGACCCGGGCCGCGCACGGGGGAGGCCGGACACAAACGGCATGAGTCCGGGGTCCCGTTCCAGATAGACCGCGCCCACCGACTCGAAGAGGACCAGGACGAGGTTCGAGCGCCCGGGCGCGGCCCCCTGGAGCGGCGGGGCCGCGAGCGGGGCCGGGTTCGCCAGGGACCGGAGGTCCATGCGAAACGGGTCCGCCAGGACCACGTCGGGGGGCTTGAGCCGCGCGAGGACGGCCCGCCCGTACGACACGACGAGGTCGTGCGGGAACGAGCGGTCCACCCCCCAGGTGCGGAGTTGTTCCCCGACCAGTTCCCGGCTCTTGAGGCCCGGCATCAGCGCCACGTGGACCACGGCGAGGAGAACGAGGAACGCGGCTATGGCGACCTTCGCCCGGCTCCGCGGGGCCGGGGTGGGCTGGTCCCCCCGAGCCAGGACCGGGGTCCGGGACAGGCGCAGGCTCACCGCGACGGCCAGGACGGTGGACCCACCCAGGAACAAAAGCGGCAGGGGCGTCATGTAGCGGCCGACGGAGTCCGCCAGGCTGCCCGGTGCCGAGGCGTGCGCGGCCTGCAAGAGCACCATGTCCACGAGGGTCTTGTCGAGGGCGTTGCCCATGGTCAGCATCAGGAAGAAGGACACGACCCCGAGAAAGGCCAGGGCGCCCTGCAACGCCGCGGCCACTGCGCGCGCCGGCCCGGGACCCGCGAGGGCCATCACGGGCGCGGCCGCGCAGGTCGAGGCCAGGGCGACCCAGGCCGCGGACCACACGTCCCCGCCGAACAGAAGGGGGATGGTCGCCGCCAGTTTCCACGCGGGGATCTGGCCGAACAAGCCCGCGAATGCACACGCGAGGTGCACGACCTTCTGGAAGGCGATCCACGTGAACGCCGCCACGAACAGCGAGGCGAAGAGGGCGATGACCCGGCGCACACCGCGACCGTACTCGAGCCCGGGGGACGGTGTCAATCCGCCAGCGCTCGCGAGCGCCCCTCCACGCCGACGGGGATGGCGCGACCCGTCAGGGCGGCCAGCGTGGGGAAGACGTCCACGGTGCGGAGCGGACCGGCCGCGAGCGGGGCGTTGGTCACGACCGGCACGAGGGCCTGCTCCCGGTGCAGGGCGCCGTGGGTCCCGTGGGGCTCCTGGTACTCGAACCAGGACCGCAGGTCGTAGCCGGGCCGGGCGGTCACGACGAGGTCCCCGGACCTCGGGGCGCGCAGCAGGGTGGCGAGGCCCACCGGCGCGTCCGGATACTCGTGCGCCGCGGTGGCCCTGAGCCACTCTTCGAAGGACAGGCTCCCCCGCAATCCCCCGTAACCGAAGGGGTCCCCGTCCTCGGGCTCGTAGGCGATTTCGCCCGGCGACGTCTCGCGCAGGCGCGCGGTCCCACGGCGCCCGACCACCCGGATGGTCGCTGGCGGCCCGGAATCCGGTTCCCGGAACGCCGCGACGTCCACCGCGTCCACGGTCACCAGGTCGCGGATCAGGCCCGCGTAGGGTTGTCGAGTCAGGTCGGGCCGCCCCGAGGTCCATCCCGAGCCCCGGAAATGGACGTTCGCCATGCCGTTGCCACTCGGAAGCACGACGGCCCTGACGCCGCGCAGCGGGGTGGCGTAGCGCTTGTACACCATGGTCCGCCCCACCCGTGCGGCCACAAGCCGGTCCAGGTCGAAGTGGGTGTGGGTCGGGCTCTGGCCGTGGTCGGACGCGATCACCACAAGCGTCGTGTCGGCCTCGCCGCGGCGCCGCAGGCGATCGAACAGCCTCGCGATGGTGCCGTCGAGCCGGGCGTACGCGGTCCGAGCCTCGTCCGACAGGGGGCCGAACCGGTGGCCCAGTTCGTCCGGGGCCGGAAAGACCGCGAACACCAGCGAGGCGGGGGTCTCGAGCGCGCGCAGGAGGGCGTCCTCCGCGTCCGCGTCGCACCGCAGCCAGTCCCGGGTCCACAGGCCGCGCAGGAACGACACGGACTTGGTCCACCGGGTCAGCAGGGCCCGGCGGGGCAACCCGCGGCGGTACCACGCGAACACGAGCAGGGCGTCCGGCCACACGTCGGCGATCGTCGGGGTCCCCGGGGCCACGTCGCGCGTCATCTTCCAGACCTTGAACGGCCCCAGGTAGGTCCGGAACCCGCGCAGGCCCGTTCGACTGCGCCCGTAGGCGTCCCGGTCGAACCAGTAGATGCCGGGGACGTTCAGGGTGCCGGGGAAGCACCCCGTCATGAAGGGGAGGTGGCCGGGACCCGAGACCGTGGGAAAGGCCGCGACCGCCTCGCGGAAGCATCCGGGTCCGACCAGGCGCTCGCGGATGGCCGGAAGCCGCCCCGCGTCGAGCATATCGCGGAATACGTCGGCGCGCGCCCCATCGAAGAGGATGAACACGGCCCGGCGGAAGGTGGGGGGCTGGCTGCTCAAGCGAAATCCCTGTCCGTCCCGAGCACGTCTCGAACCCCGTACAGTCCCGGACCCCGGCCGGCGAGACGCCGGGCCAGGGCGATGGCCCCCTCCGCTAACAGACGCCGGGAGGCCGCGCGGTGCGTGACCTCGATCCGGTCGTGAGCCCCCGGGAACAGGGCGGTGTGCTCGCCGACGACCTCCCCGCCGCGGACCGCCTGGAACTGCATGTCGCGGTCGCTGCACGGGCCCATGGCGCCCTGGCGGCCTGCTACCACGCGCTCGCCGGTGCGCTCGGTCAACCGGCGCACGAGGGACGGAACCGTCCCGGACGCGGGGTCCCGCTTATGGCGATGGTAGACCTCCACGACCCCGACATCGTAGGCGCGGCCCAGAATGCGTCGGGCCAGGGCGCACACCTCGTGCAGGCAGAAGCCCCCGAGGCTCGTGTTGGAGGTCCACAGGCCTATAAGAACCTTCGTCCGCGTGACGCACCCCGAAACCTATTCTCCCCAGGGGCCTGTGGCGTGTCAACTCGTTGATGAGCAAACCGCGCTGTTGGGGAGCGCGTACAGGCGGCCCTGGCGAGCGAAGCGAGCCTTCCCAGTGCGCCGAATCGTCGGCGCCTTGTTCGGGGAAGGCGGTGTCAAGCCACCGCACTCCAGGGGCGCCTGCCGGCGCCAAACAGCGGCGAAACGGCTTCCCCAAAGTCTCCAATCCAACCATCCCCCGCCATCCCGCGTCCCAGCGCCGAATTGTCGCCGAATCTATTCTTACAGAAAGCGTTGGGGTGGAAATCCGCCTTCCGACGGTCTCGCCGCTCCTTGGACCGCTTCAGACCGTCTCTTCCTGGGGTAAAAAGTTCCAACCCCCGTCGCTCGCGAGCCTTTAGAGCGGACTTCCTGACAGCGCGGTTTGCTTCCTCCATCGAACGCTTGACCGGAAGAAGCGCCCGCTTTAGACTTCCCTCCAGAACGTTGGCTCCTTGCCGAAGTGGTGAAACTGGTAGACGCGCGGGACTCAAAATCCCGTGGGGCCTGGCCCCGTGTGGGTTCGACTCCCACCTTCGGCACCGAGAAGAATCGAGAGGTTTGGTACAACCGGGAGGCCGGTGCGATGGATGCGGTGGAGATGGCAGTAGCCGACACCCTGTTCTGGGCCTTCCACAAGAAGTTCAGAGGCGAGATCGAGAAGATGGCCCAGACCCAGGGGAATTCCGATTGGGAGGACGTGTGTCAGTTGTTCTGGACGAGGGTTACCGAGGCGGTCAGGAGCGGCGATGGCGGACTCTTCGACAACGTCTCGCGGTCCGTCCGCCAACAAAGCCTTTCGAACCGAAAGTATTTTATTACGGTCCTGCGTTCGTGCTGGGTGGACTTCCTAAGGGTCGAGGAGGGTCGGCCACGGCCGGGGCAGAACATGTTCGAGGAACTCGCAGCGTGCCTGCGGGGTCGGAATCGGGAGCAGATTCTTGAAATCGGGAAGGCCGCGTGGGAGAAACTACTAGAGGGCTCCGAGCCCGGGCCCGTCAAGTGGTATATCTACTATCGTTTTCGTAAGAAACTATCTCTATCCGAAGATGAAGCCAATTCAGTCGTAGACGTGGTGTCGAAGCACCTGGCCGTGGCCTCTCCAGCATTCGAGCCGCTCGGCGACGACGTGGCGGATTCGACCGATGTGGCCGAAGAAGTGGACAAGAAGCGGAGGTGCCTTGCAGCGGGCTGTGCGTTGGTGTGCCTGATGGACCTGGTGACGACGGTGGTGGAGCGGGGGCGGAAATGTTGGGAGGCAGCGGCGAACCCGGATCTTGGTGGCATCCGGTATGAGGAAATCTGCCGGGACCGGGAAGGGTCCCGTGGGGAGTGCCCGCAGAATGATACTTCGCGTCCTTGCTGCTCCGCGGGCGGACTGGTGTTACATCCGTTCCACCTAGCGCTACTCCAAGAGGTACTGAACACCGGCGGGTATCCGAATGTATCCGAGGTGCATCGGCAATTCGGACGAGGCATCCAATCGCCTGCTTACGAGTGGCACCTTCTACTCGGCTGCGTGCGTCGGTTGAGCGAACGGTATCTTTCAAGCAGGCGGAGATGAAAGGGGTGGGCGTCGGGAGAATCGCACGGGTTGCGTTTTCAAGGGTGGGCACGTTGTCCGTCCATGAAGTGGGAGCGGTCTGTGGGATGCTCCCGATGGGAAGGGCTTGAACGATGAGGGATGCCATGAACCCGGTTGGAACGTCAAAACAGCATGGCGAGGAGCACGCGAAGGTCATCGTGGGGTTCCTCGACGGTGGGGTCTCTTGGGCGTCCGAGGCGGTTCGGCTTGCGGCCGGGTGCGAGCAATGCCGGGCCATGCTACGAACGCAGGCAGACCTCGTATCGTGGTTACGGAGCGGGGAAGAAGGGCGCGCGCAGTCGAGGGAGGAATGCCTTTCCTCGATGAAGATCGCGGAGATGACGCCGAGTGACGCCGCGAGGGAGCAGCACCTAGCTGCATGTCCCTCGTGCCGGTTGGAATGGCTCCTGGCCCATGCAGAGTATCCAGCTGTTGAGGCAGCCCCCGAGGTTGCGACGGTCACCAATCTGTCGCCAATAGCGCCGAAGCAGGCAGACGAGGCTGTTGAGGCAGCCCCCGAGGTTGCGACCTCCCCTTGGGTTGGGCGGTTGCGCACCAAGGTTGCGACCTCCCTTTGGGTTGGGCGGTTGCGCACCTCCTTGTCCGGTCTGATCAGGGTCCCGGTCTTGGTGCCGGTTGCAGCCGCAGCGGTCGCGCTGGTGGTTGGGGTCTTGTGGTGGACGCGTGAACCGCAGGTGTTCCCTTATGAAGTGTGGACGGGCGATCCCAGGGTGCTCGACCAGATGATCCCGCAGGGAAAGCGCGAAGGTCTGGCCTTTACCGGCGAGCGGGAGGACTCCGACCTGTGGTCCTTCCGGATTGGGTTTGCGGCGGGCCTGGTGCGTGACCTGTACCAGCAGAAGCGGGACACCGAGGCCCTCGGGACCTATCGCCTGGTGGCCGAGCAAGGGAGACTGAAACTTGATCCGGAGGTTGCCGCTGAACTCGCGAGGCGGTCGTTGGACCCTTGCACCCTTCCGGGTGTGCCGAGCGTGGACCTGTGCCGGGTGGGCCTCAAGGTGTACGGCCTAGCCAGGGCCATCCTGACTCGTGAGGCCCTGACCGTGGACATCCCGGCGACCGTGAGCGAGCCGGTGATCCGGCTCCATTCGAGGCTGCAGATTGCCCCGCCAGAGGCGACAGGTCCCCGCGCTGCTCCCCCCGGAACCCCCGAGAACTTCATGGGAATTGTGTTGGACCTCTTCCGATTCTGAAGCCTTGCTCTTCTGGGACCGCGCCTCGCGGTAACCGGCCCGCATCCATCCTCACGCCGCCGCCAGCGCGACAGCATTCGCGGAACTGACGCTCGTCTTTTGCGAAGTGGCGGACTTCGTGCGTCCTCCCCCAGCGGGTCTTCAAACTCATTCACAGTGTCCGTCTTTCAGACGGTGAGAGACGACGAAACACAACGAGGAAGAGGAGGCCATGATGGAGACAGTCAGTACTGTGGCACCGTCGGCGGGCACTGGCGAGGTGTGGGGAGGATGGCTTGCGCGTTCTGGGCATAGCGACGAAAAGGGTGACGTCTTGGCTGGGCCGCCCGGACCGGGCACCGGAGCGTCATCCGCGGACCCCCGCGATGCGCGGTTCATCGAGGTGGCGCTCGTCCTGGGGGACGCGCTACCCGGCGGCCAAATCTTCGCGGAGAAAAGAGTTTATTGCCGGCGAGTCCTACCCTTGGCGGGCGACGAGCGGCTGGTCGAGGAGTTCCGCGTTCCAAGCGGGCGGTACTGCTTGCGCCTGACCGCCTTGGGGCCGTCCCACGAGGTCTACGCGACTGGCACGAGCCCGGTGTTCGCCGTGCGGCCCTGGCGCCGCATCGAGGCGTTCTGTACCCTCGTCTGTCCCGGGGAGGACAAGGGCTATGCCGCCTTCAC
>FWWL01005081.1_pt1 | contig 15882 bp, 11 predicted proteins | sample 2228331 | NCBI WGS metagenome assembly FWWL01 (sample SAMEA103939775, study PRJEB20133) | metagenome
ATACTCTTTTCTTTACAACAATAGTTTATCAGGAACTGGTTATTTAATTAGGAAAATTTCTAATTTTTCACCAATAAAGATAGCAAATGCTCAAGGTTTCGGATATTCACATGGGGGAGCCGCAGTACAAAAATTGTGGACAGCCACAAGAAACATATCTTACTCTCTACTAATCTTTGCTACAATCATTATTGCCTTACTTATAATGTTTAGGGTCAAAACCTCCCCTCAAACAATAATTACAGTACAATCAGCCCTACCAAAAATAATAGCAGCACTAATTCTCATAACATTTTCTTATGCTATCGCTGGTTTCTTAATAGATCTTATGTATGTAGTAATAGGAATACTTTCTTTCACAATAAAAAATGCCGGCCTTATTGCAGATAATTACTCAGCAAAAGATCTTTTTCTAGATCTAACAACAAAATACAGCGCTCTAGGGTTATCCTGGCTTTATCTAATATTTTTCCTAATTGGGACTTTTGCAACAATACTCTCTGCTAGTGTTGGGGGTGGATTAATTTTGATAATCTTTTTTGTAGTTGTTTTTTTTGCCACCCTTATTAATTCTTTCAAAATTATGTGGCTTATGGTCAAAACCTATGTAAACATAATTCTTTCTATCGTGGCAGCACCATTACAAATCCTTGTTGGTGTTGTTACTCCAGTCGGTGGATTTGGAAGCTGGATAAAGGGGTTTATAGCAAACTTAGCTGTTTACCCCACAGTTGGTATAATGTTTTTCCTTTCTTTCTTTTTTGAAATACAAGCAATAGGTAAAACTGCAACAGGTGGAGGTTGGTTTAGTGACTTTGTTGTTAGTTGGCTTCCAATTAAAATAAACACAGGTTTACTAGACTCTGTAACTACCTGGGTTCCACCGCTAACAACAGGGGCAGGCGCAACAGCTGGAAGGTTCTTGTGGATGCTTGCAAGTTTTGCGATTTATATGCTTATCCCCAAAGTAGCTGACATAGTAAAATCACTTATAGAAGGAAAACCATTTGCCTACGGAACAGCAATTGGAGAGGCTGTAAAAACACCAGTAGCTCTTGGACAAGGTGTTTTGTCAGCGAAAGTTACCGCTATAGAAACTGAGAAAGGTACAACTCCTGGAGGCAGTTTTCTACGGACTTTGGGAATTATAAGAAAATAAAACTAAGATCCCAACAAAGTAGCTAAAAGGGACTTACGGCGAGACAAAAGACCTGGACATTCATCAATTACTTTAGCAAAAAAACCATCCTTGTCCACACCCCCCCACCCCCACCGAGGCTCAAAGTTAGATCTTTGTGGAATCAAATATTTACGTGAGTTTGGATATATCAAATAAACCTAAGTCTCTCTAAAAGGCTGTTTTCCTTTTATTTCTATCTCTAAAGCATTAAGAGTATCCCTCAAATCGCTCATTGTTTTGCCTTGTGGCAAAGAACCAGTAAACAAAACCTGCCAAACAAAAATCTGCTTAAACTTTGTAAGATAATAACCATTAAAAGGATTTTCGCCTTCTACTGAAAGCCAGTCTACAGAGTCTACAGATATTTTTTTCCCAAAAACAAAATCAATCCCCCCTTGACGAAGATGATCGTAGAGGGTTTTATCACCATATTTTACAGAATGCAAAAAAGTAAAACCCCCGTCTTTTCCAGAAAGTGTAGATGGTATTGGAATTCTGTCCGGTCCATAGTTTTTGTGATATCTTATAAACTCTCCTAAAGGTCCAGGCGGCCAAGCCTGATTTTTTTCCCTTGCCTCAAGAGCTTTTTCTAAAGGATGTATTAAGTCGGATTGAGCAATGTTTACAAGAAAAGATTGAGCCTTTTTCTTTTCTCCTAAAGGACCATACTGACTATTGGCCCATTCAGCAACATCAGAAACCAAAAAAAGATTAAAGGCTGTTTGCTCCGCATCCCTTGCTTGTTCTTCTGATAAACCCAAACTATCTCTAAGATATTCTCTTACTACGCCCCTAAAACGACTAAGGCTGGGGTTGTCACCAACATAATCAAAAATGTTGGTTGCTCCCAATTCACGAAGTTTTTCCCACAGGCCACCTTGTAGATTGTCATAATTTGTCGTTATTCCAAGAACTACATAAGTAGCCCAGGCTTCTGTTACTCCTTTTTGAGAACATAAAAGATTTAATTGTTCTTTGGCCATCCCCTGTAAGCCTTGGTTTGGAAAAAGCTTGTCTGGTGTATAAGCCTGAAATTTAGCAACCCTACCCTCAAGCAAGGCCATCCTTGCAAGAAGTAATTGTCTTTCTTGTTCTGGGGCGTTAACCTCTATAGTTCTTTTGTCTTCAGGACCAAGGATTCCTCCCCATTCTTCTGCCTGCAAAAACCTCTTCAAACTTCCCTCATAAGCCTGCCTGTTTAACTCTTGTTGAACTCGAGAAAAACCACCGGCCACTTCTTCGCCTAAACCCCCACCAACACCGGTTTCTTGTTCTTTCTTATCATACTTCTCTATCATTCTATTCAACACTGCCGCCAGTTGCATTGTTTCTTCAATAGGAAGTTGACCGTCTGCCATTAATCCGCACAACTCTCCGTATTGCGCAGCCCATTGTTCTCTATTAAAGACTTTCATATCAGGATCTAATAAAGCAATTTGGTGAAGACTTTCTGCTTTTTGTCTTAGATCGGGGTGTGTTATGCTAACCAAATCTTCTTCTTCCTGAAAGAGTGGTGATGGTTGAAATTTTTTTTCTTCTTCTCCACCAACCCTTTCTGGTTGATCACCAGTTGTCTCAGGTTGATTGCCAGTTATTTCAGGTTGAGACAACAGTCCCTCTTCAGCTTTTTCTGGAACGCTTGATAATTCACCACCTTCTGTCATAGTTCTATTATACCACCTAACACCCTCAATCCTCAAAATCTTTTAAAAAAACAAGGGGGTTTAAAGATAATGTTCACGAGGCATACTAAATATAAGGCAAGGAAATAGTATTTGTGTAATTTAAATGAAAAACTGAATAAAACCAAAAGAATGCTATATCACTTTTTAAAAGAACCAAGAAGCGGGGGGTAGAAAAAAATTACACCCTTATATCATTCTACTCTCCTGCCCTTTATATATGGAATCACATCCTATACCACAACAAATAAGCTCTTACCAGTTTAGACTGGTAGGGGATATGACTCTCAAGCAGTTTTTCCAGCTTGGGGGAGGAGCTTTGGTTGCTGCAATTTTTTTTGCCTCAGGACTACCACCCTTAATTAAATGGCCTTTAGCCTTATTTTCTGTATCAACTGGAGCAGCATTGGCTTTTTTACCATTCGAAGAAAGACCTCTAAGCCATTGGATTATTTCATTTTTTACTTCCATTTATTCACCCACAATTTTTGTTTGGCAAAGCAAAGGAAGTTACGACTTTTTCCTTGAAGAAACGCAATCATCCATAAGTACAAATACACAAATTCCGCCAGAAACATCACACAAAGAAGAAAAAACGGGTGAAAACAAGCTTGAAGAGCTAGAAGAAAACTTTCTTGCCAATCTCAAAAATATGTTTAATTCCATTCCTACACAAGTAAACATTCCGACAGAAAAAGTAAGTTCAGGAAAAACACAACTTGAAAAAACAGACGAAAAGAAGGAAGTAGAAATTCCCCAGGTTACAATACCTACCTTTTCTAGACCTTCTGAACCAAAAACTTTTCGTCCCAAAATTATAATAGAACAATCCCCTGCTGAACCCCAGAACCAAAAAGCAACAGTTGTTTTACAAAACGTATCTCCGGTATTTAAAGAAAAACAAGAAAATGTCCAGGCAGCACAGTTTTCTCCTCAAGCGGCACCACCTCTTCCTCCAACCACACCCAACACAATAACAGGACAAGTGCTAGATGAAAAAGGCAAAATAGTAGAAGGAGCTATACTTGAAATAAGAGATTCCTCAGGAAAGCCTGTAAGAGCCCTAAGAAGCAATAAACTAGGACATTTTATGATTGTTACACCCCTACAAAACGGACAATATGATATTGTTACAGAAAAAGAAGGTTACGAATTCAAGCCAGTGGTTTTTGAGGCGAAGGGAAAAATAATACCTCCCATTCTAATAAGAGGAAGGTCTCTTTTGCCAAACTAACATGAAAGCGGTAAAAGACAAAAATAAAATACCTATCATTGGAATACCTGACCAACCAATAGTTTCTTCTACTCAGGACTTTGTCCCAATCGCAGATATAACAGAAAATCTGGTTCTCCTAAAAAACGGGGGGGTAGCAATGGTGTTAGAATCATCTTCTCTCAATTTTTCCCTACTTTCTGAAAAAGAACAGCAGGCAGTTATCTACTCTTACGCCGCGCTCCTTAATTCGCTTTCTTTCCCTATACAAATAGTGGTTAGGTCTCAAGTTAAAGACGTGTCCAAATATATGGAATATCTCGAAAAAGCAAGAGAAAAAATAACAAACCCAAGACTAGCTAATTTTATGGATAGATACAAAAGCTTCGTAAAAGAAATAATTAAAAAAAGAAACGTCTTAGGAAAAACCTTTTACATAGTCATACCCTTCAGCCCATACGAAATGGGGATAACAAAAACCGCATCTCTTCTTGTTAAAAAGGAAACAAAATTACCATTCACAAAGCAATATTTGATCAAAAAGGCAAAGATAGCACTACTCCCCAAAAGAGACCATATAATAAGACAGGGAAAAAGATTGGGTTTGACTATCAAACAACTATCGACATCTGAGCTTATTAGTCTTTTTTACAACATTTTCAATGCAGAACCGCCTGTAACAAGAAAGGAAGAAAATGTTTAAACTATTCAAAACAAAACAAAAAACAAAAGAGGAAAACAAAACTGAGATCTACCAACCTGCCACAGCAAACGAGCAAAGGGAGAATCTTAAGAATCAGATGACAAAACCAAACATAAACAACCCTGTTGTTGATCTACTAGCAGGAAAGATAAACCTTATAGACCTACTTGCACCGAAAACGATCGAGCTCGACTTTAACTATATAAAAATAAACGATACCTATTACCGAACACTTTTTATTTCAGGTTATCCTCGCTTTGTAACCCCCGGCTGGCTTGAACCCATTATTAATTTCAATAATTCTCTTGACATATCTTTTTATGTCTATCCAATAGAGGGAAAAAGTGTTCTTGACGACCTAAGAAGAAAAATAACCGAAATGGAAGCAGAAATTGCAACAGACATTGAAAGAGGCAAAATCATAGATCCCACAACTCAAGCTAAACTTGAAGATGCACTTGCTCTTCAAGAACAGTTGGTAAAAGGAGCAGAAAGATTTTTCGAGTTTTCTTTCTATATAACAATACCAGCAGCAAGCTTAGAGGAACTTGATCACATAACAAAACAGGTTGAATCAACACTAGGATCTCTTATGATCATCGCTAAAAAGGCAACTCTTGATATGGACAAAGGATTCCTAACAACCATTCCTTTAGGGCAGGATAAACTCTCCATTACTCGCAACATGGATTCAACATCTTTGGCTACCACATTCCCTCTAACATCAGCAGAACTATCATCAGACGAAGGGGTTCTTTATGGCATAAATCCACAAAATGGATCTTTTATAATATTTGACCGGTTCACACTCGAAAATTCAAACATGACAATTTTTGCAACATCCGGTGCCGGTAAATCTTATTTTGTAAAACTCGAGGCTATCAGAAGTCTTATGCTGGGAACCGAAGTAATAATCATAGATCCTGAGGCAGAATATAAAACACTTTGTGAGGCTGTAGGAGGAGAATACATTTCCTTCTCTTTCTCCTCACCATCAAAAATAAATCCATTTGATCTTTCTCAAGTCTACACAGAAGGGGAGAACCAACTAGGACTTAAAATATTAACTCTCCATTCATTTTTCAAAGTCATAATGGGGAAGCTAGACCCCATCAAAGAAGCCTTACTTGATCGAGCCATTGTCATGACATACCGTGCAAAAGGAATTACAAACGACCCCCAAACTCAGAAGAAAGAACCCCCTCTTATGGAGGATCTATATAAAACCCTTATTGGAATGGAAACCCAAGAGGCGCTTAATCTTGCTTCAAGAATAGAAAGATTTGTAAAAGGAAGTTTTATGGGTATCTTTGACAAACAAACAAACATAAATATTAACAATCCCTTTACTGTATTTTCTGTAAAAGATATGCAAGAAGCATTACGACCCATTGCCATGTTTATGATTCTTGATTTTATTTGGACAAGGGTTCAGAGGAATTTAAAAAGAAGAATTTTAATCGTCGATGAAGCCTGGCACATGATGCGTTACGAGGATTCTGCTCAATTTCTGTGGAGTGTTGTTAAAAGAGCAAGAAAATATTATCTTGGGCTGACTACAATAACCCAAGATGTCGAAGACTTTCTTGCGCAAGATATAGGAAAAGCTATCGTCACAAACAGCGCACTTCGCGTTCTGCTTAAACAATCTCCAACAGCGATTGATAAAATCGGCGAAATATTCTATCTTTCTCAAGGAGAAAAACAACTCTTGCTTTCAGCCAATGTCGGAGAGGGAATATTCTTTGCTGGAGCACACCATACACCAATAAAGGTTGTTGCATCCCCCGAAGAACACCAGTTAATAACAAGCAATCCTAATGAAATATTAGGAAATAATTTACAGAATTCAATAGTTTAAAATAAAAAAAGAAAAGGATAAAAATGGAAAGAAAATATTTAGTCCCAAAGGAAGTAATCAACTTTTTATACAACGGCTGTGTAGGATTTTATCCTGAAATATTCTTTCCTGAAGAAGAAAAACAACCTTTAATTCTCTACTCCGGATTCAACAAAGAAAAATTCGAAGAATTCATACAAAAAATTACAAACACCGATTCTGCCAATAATGCTGTCCAAATCATAAGGATATGGAAAGCAAAATCCGATCAAGGAGAAGATGTGTTTACTACAGTACCTATAAACCTTGATGAGTTAATTGAATCTTTAGAAAGGGCAACAGAAGAGTCTCAAAAAATAAAAGAAACAGCAGAAAGAAAGACAGAAGAATTTTTAAAAGCCCAAGAGAGAAAAATACTAGATCCTCAAAAAATAAATTTAATAAAAGAAGAAATAGAACTAACATCCACCCAACCTCAAACTACAATAAAACTAACAAAAGAACAACAAAAAATAATAGCGTATGCACAAGCCGACCCTATAAATTTTGTAAACGAGTTAACAGAAAGAATAATCCAAAAATCAAATTTAAACCCCAGCAACCCTCTTGAAATAAAATCAACAGAAACTGCTGCTCAAATTTTTACACTCAAGGTTCTTGAGCTTGATCCAAAAGCAAAAGATGTTGTTATTGACGCGTCTCCTTTTGAGATTTTGGCTATCTTTGCAAACCCTGAAAATTCTATCTTTACCTCCGCTGTACCAGACCCTGAAACAAGAAAACAAATAGCAGAAGTTGTACAAGGAATAGCTTCTACGTTAGAACTGGACACGACTCTTACCACCAATTGGATAAACCAGGCAACAGGTGTTAACTGGACACCGTTTTTTATTCCACCACAAATAAGAGAACTAAAACAAATTCCCGAAGAACAAAAGGGTAAAACACCAGGAATAAATGTTAACTTAAAAAGGTTTCTAGAACAAATAACTACTGTTCAAGCACTTGAGAGACAAATAAGACAAAGTATTATAGATGACAAAACCTACAATCAACTTACAAGGATAGAAAAAGCAAAATTAGATGAAGCAATTAAAGAAGCTGCTTCAAGAACCTCTTCTAAATCTTTTGCTTTTAGTTTTCTAACGAGTAAAAAACCTCCATTTTTAGAAAACACAATAACAAACCAGGATTCCAACTGGTTAAATACCCACTTTTCTTCCATAGGAATCACCCCTCAACCAACTGCTACTTTTTTTACAAAAATTAATTTTGGTATTTTTTCTTCCCCTAACATATTAAATTCACCCATTCTTAATTTTGCTTTTGACAAAATTATTCAAAAGCTACCTGCTACAGCAAAACTCAAAAGTGTTGTTTCAGGTCTTACCACAAAAATAACCGAAAAAGCAGCTGCCAAGGTTACAGCGACAAAAATCGGAGGAAAACTTGCTGCAGCATTATCAGCCAACGTAATTCCTGTAGCCGGACAGATTATATCAACAATAGCAACCGCTCTTTCTATAAAAGACATTACTGTTGCAATAGGGAAATGGATCAAAAAAAATTCAGACAAACTCCCTTATGTTCTTGCGGGACTTCTAGTTGGTGGTTTTGCCCTAACAGGGGCACCTTTATTTTTGATAGCTGGCCTGGGTGTGGCTGGTTTTGCTTCAAGAATAGCAATTGGAACTTTTGTAATATCAACATTTACTGCAATTAGCTCTGCCGTTTTAGCGTCTCTTGTTGCTCCCATGCTTATTGTTTTTATAGGAATTCCAATCCTTGTAGTAATTATTCTTTTTATAATAAACTCCAGCGCCTATGTTTATCCCCCATCTACTACAAATTTACCTGGATCACCGTCAGAAATAATACAATCAGAGTATATAAACTTAATTAAAAAAGCAGATGCTGATAAACTACCCAACCTAACCAGTACAAGAGAAATAAACTATACTATACAGATTAATCCCAAAAAGGGTGCTGTAACAATAAAGAGCATAGAAAATAAATACAATATTACAGGGGGAAACAATCCAAAACAAATACAATCCCCAGACCTTTCAAGCTTTATCGGAAAAATCATAGATTCCAGTCAAACACTAACCTTTAATTACAAGATTAACATTGATCCAAGTCACAACAACTCTATTATAGAAGATATAATAACTGTTGTTGTTGCAACAAGTGACGGTAAGGATTCTACAGCTTCAACTTCCTACTCAATAATAATAGGCTCTCCCCCCATAGATTGTCCTATACCAAACGGAAGGATAACTTGGTGGTCATACCAACCAGGAGACGAAAATGGAACAAGACATGGAAACAACAGATATTGGGGAAGTGTTTCTTGTAGATCATGGCCATTACCACAATCAACAGGCTGCTACGGACCATCCGATCCAGCAGCTTCAGCTAACAAATGCTTTAAAGAAACAAGCCGGTGTTCATACTATGGCTATGCAATTGATGTTGTTGGCAGCAACAGTGTGTATGCACCAATGATGGGAGGTCAACAAACAACATGGAATTGTTCATTTGGTTTTTCTAATGGAGGCGGTTCTGCTGGGTACACTTATATTTGTTCCTCAGGTCAATATAGATTAATTCTAACCCATATGAAAAACAATGCCAAAACAGGTACAATTAATTCAGGAGAGAAAATAGGAGAATTATATCCTATGACTAATGCCCACTTGCATATAGAACTTGCTATTAATGGTCAGTATGTAAAACCAGAAAATTATCTTTGCAGATGAAAAATTCAAATATAAAAAAACAACTAATGATAATTGTAGGCTCGGTTTTGTTTTTCACATCCTTTATACTTGTAATCTTTTACATACTTCCCAAAAAAGAAAAAAATATTCCTCAAATAATTACCAAAAACAATAAGGAAAATATACCTTTTGAGATAAAAGAAAAACCTCAAGGAGGAGAAATAGAAACAGTATTAGACAATCTTGCTTTTAATTTTACTTTCTCTAAAGAGATAGACAGAAACTCTGTCTTTATACAAATAACCCCAGATACTGAATTTGAAATATCATTTAGCAATAACAATAAAACACTCACTATTTTTCCCAAAAACAAGTGGATTTATGAAATAGAATATCAAATAAAAATAAACTTAAAATCAAAAGAAAAAGACGAATTAAAAGAACCAATTTTATATACATTTAAAATTAAAAAAACAAAAGATTCTCCAATGGACGAAAGTCAAATAGTTTATTAAATTTTAACCGGCATTATAATGTGAAGATAGTTTTTGTTTGAATCATCTCTGAATTCAGCTGGAGAAGAAGAATCATTAAAAGACATTTTTATTCTTTCGCCTTTTACTGATTCCACAAAATCAAGTAAAAATTTATAATTAAAGCCTATTTCTAAATCCTCACCTTTAATTTCTGCATCAAAAATGCTTTCCTGCGACCCAGACAATTGATTTTCTGCTAAAAATTTAATCTTGTCAGAAGCAGAATTTAGTAAAATTTTTACTACATTAGAAGAATCCTTTGCAAAAACAGAAGCAAGTTTTAAACCTCTAACCAAATCTTCCTTGTCTATCAAGACTTTTGTCTTAAACTCTTGAGGAATTATTTTCTCAAAATCAGGATAATCTCCAACTATCACACGAGACAAAAGTAGAGCATCTTTAAACTTAAAAACTACCATATTCTCCACATCATCATAACCAAATTCAAAATATTCACCCTTATCCATAAAACGAAGAACTTCATTTAATATGTTTTTAGGAACAATTATTTTCTCGGTAGGAAAATCAAACTCCCCTACAACAGATAAAGATAATCTATAACCATCAGTAGCAACGAGATTTAAATTACCACCCTTTTTATAAAACAAGACACCTGTTAAAACAGGTCTTGTTTCGTCGTAAGAGGAAGCAAAAATAACATATTCTATGGATTCAAATAAATTTTTCTTAGGTAACCTGACAAGTTTCAAATCTGTTTTAAGAGAAATCTTTGGAAATTCTGAAGCATTAATTCCCGCTAAACGAGAAGAAAAACCTTCACTTTCAATAATTAAATTTTCCTTATCTAAGCTCAAATTTAAGTTTCCAGGTTTAAGATTGGAAACTATCTCTAAAAAATGTCTGGCTGGAACTGTAATAGATCCTTCTTCCTCTGTTTTGGCTCCAATATCTACTTTGATAAACATTTCCAAATTGGTAGAAGAAACAATTAACTTATTTTTAGAGGCTTCAAGTAAAACATTACCCAAAACAGGAATTTGTGGTTTTGTGCTAATAAATCTTGATGTTATCAACGCAACTTCTTTTAGGTCCTCTTGTCTTACTTGAATTTTCATTTTCTAGATTATAAATTATTTTTTTTCTAAAAACTAGAGTTTGTCTTTATTTAAGAGTAGATTTAGTAGTAGTCCTTGTTGAAAAGTGTAAAAGTAAGCCTGTGTAAATTTATTTTCCTTTGTTGATTTTAGGTTGAATCCTTTGTGGAAAGAATTGTGGATAAAAAAGTTTATTTTGTTGATAAGTGGAAATATTTTAAATTTTATCCCCATAATGCTTTTTTTATCCCCTCGATATCCTCGCGGATATTCACATTATTTGAGAGAAGTTGTGTTATTTTTTCCACAGCGTGTATTACGGTTGTATGATCTCTCCCTCCTGTTATTCTGCCTACTTCTTGAAGTGGGAGTTGTAATTCTGTTCTTAATATATACATTAGGATTTGACGAGGTAAGGCAAATGTTTTAACTCGAGAATTTCCCAGAATCTGCCTTTTTTTGATTGAGTATTGTTTACATACTATGTCTATTACTTCGTCTGAACTTATTTTTCTTTTTTCCCTTTTACCATTTTCGTCCTCTCTTTTTCCAAGAAGGTGTTTAATAGTTTCTTCATCTATTACTTCTGTTTTTTCAAGCTGTATTTTGCTTTGCAGGCGAATTAGAAACCCTTCTATTTTTCTTGCACTATCAAGATTTCCAGCAATAAGCTGAATTAGATTCATAGGTAGATTCATACCCTTCTCTTTTAATTTGATTTGAGTTATAGCACACCTTAATTCAAAATCTGGTGGGGCGATATCTACAATTAAGCCAGCTTCAAAACGGCTTCTTAATCTTTCCTCCAGCTTGGAAATGTCAGAAGGTGGTTTGTCTGAGGTTAGAATTATTTGTCCGCCGGATGCAACTATAGCATTGAATGTGTGGAAAAACTCTTCTTGAACAGCGTCTTTTCCCGCAATAAATTGAATATCATCTATTAAAAGGAGATCTAATTTTCTGTATTTGTTTCTAAACTTTTGGGTAGTTTTATTTCTTATTCCTTCTACAATATCATTCGTGAAATCCTCTCCAGTACAAAAGTAAACTTTTTTTTCTGGATTATCTTTTTTAACCTTTATTCCAACGGCATTCATTAAGTGTGTTTTTCCAATACCGACCCCTCCCCATAAAAATAAAGGATTGTAAGATGTTCCAGGATTTTTAGCTACTGCTTCACAGGCGGCCCAAGCCATTTGGTTTGACGAGGATACAGCAAAATTTTCGAAGGTAAAAAACGGTCTAAGACGGCAACTTTTTATTTCTTCAATGAAATCACTATCAACTCTTTTTTCTTCAGGTTTTTCTTTAAACAATGGAGCTTCAAACCCTTTTGGTTCTTTACTTTCAGCTGTTTTTATTTCAAAAATGATGTCACATTTTTTTTCGGTTATTTTTTCTAGTGTGTCTTGTACCAATCCGTAGTATCTGTTTTCAATAGTGTTTTTAGTAAAAGAGGATGGACAGCCTATTTCAAAAAACAATCTATCCGCTTTTTCTGTAATTTTGTTTACAAAAGTTTGGACAAACCATGTGTTGAAAATGGCTGGGGAAACAGAAACCTTTATACTTTTAAGACAATCTTGCCATATTTTTTCTTTATCCATTTCCATTTTGGGGTTTTAAGGGCAGGAGATTTATAATAAGAATATTTACCTATTTATCCACAATTAGTCAATCCCCAATTTTTAAATCCTTGAAACTTTCTTTTCTTGAGTTTATAATTTCCTCTATGTCAACAAAAAGAACATACAATCCACATAAGGTAAAAAGAGCTAGAATTTGTGGTTTTAGAAAAAGGAATAAAACAAGAAAGGGCAGGAAGATATTGAGAAGAAGGGTTTTAAAAGGAAGGAAAAGGATTTAAGACAAGTGTTGCCGAAGCAAAATCGCTTAACAGAGAGATCGGATTTTGAAAGGCTAAAAAAAGAAGGTAGGCTAGTAAGAGGGAAACTGTTATTTTTGTCCTTTTTAAAGAATAATCTTTCTTTTTGTAGAATAGGTATTATTGTTTCCAAAAAAATTTCAAACAAGGCTGTAGAAAGAAATAGAATCAAAAGAGTAATTAGGAGGGCAGTTAGAAACAATATATTACCTTTTTTTAAGGGTTACGATATGGTGCTGGTAGCGAGGAGGTCAATTTTAGGGAAGGAGGAAAGAATAGAAAGTGAAATTAAAGAGCTTTTGGGGTTAATAAAATGATTAATAAAATTGCTATTTTTTTAATAAAAACATATAGGGTTTTTGTTTCACCAATTTTGTTTGCCGTTTTTGGTAATGGTTGTAAATATGAGATTTCTTGTAGCCAGTATTCTTTGAAAATGTTTAGTAAGCATAATTTTTTGAAAGCATCAAGTCTTTCTCTGCGACGTTTTTTATCTTGTCATTCTTTTAGATTTGGATTTAGATAATTATGTTTACTACTGTTTTTGTTCAACCCTTAGCTAATGGATTAATACTATTCTATAGATTATTGGGTGAAAATCTTGGGGTGGCTATAATTGTTTTTAGCTTTTTCTTGCGGATAATTTTAAACCCTCTAACAAAACCTTATTTGGATTCAATGAAGAAAATAAAAGAAGTTGCTCCACAACTCGAGAAAATAAAAAACAAATTTAAGGATGACAAAATAAAAATGGCTCAGGCACAAGCAGAACTTTACCGCCAACACAAGATAAATCCAGGAGCTGGTTGTCTGCCTTATCTTTTGCAGATAATCATATTTATAGCTTTTTTTAGGGTTTTTAGTTTAACTCTTTATGGAGATGGAGCGGGAGACATTACGGCAAAATTTAACAGTCTTTTGTATCCCCCTTTGAAATTTTCACAAGAAGAGGTTATTAATACAAAATTTCTTTATTTGGATGTTTCAAAGCCCGATGTTTTACATTTCTCTTTTCTACCATTTCCTTTTCCCGGCCCTTTTGTGATTTTGGCAGCCTTTATTCAATTCTTAAATTCAAAAATATCCTTACCTGTTACTGAGGCTTACAAGAAATCTGCCAAGAAAACAAAAGAAAAAACAGATGATATGCAAGCAGCGATTCAGCAGTCAATGGTTTATACAATACCTTTTATGACTTTATTTTTTGGTATTAGTTTTCCTTCAGGCCTTGTTTTGTATTGGTTACTTTTTTCATTGATGCAACTTATTCAGCAATATCAATTGTATAGTGGTAAGAATCTTTTCATACCTTTATTTTCAAAGATTGGTTTGGTAAAATTGGAAAACACACAAGTAAAGAAAGAAAAATAAAATGGAAGACAATCAAATTATCGAATCAATAGCAAAAGAACTTTTTGATTTATTAGGAATAAAGGCTGATATACAGACTAGTCAGCTGGAAGACGGTGACATTTTATTGAATATTAACACACCAGAAAACAAAGGCTTATTGATCGGTAAAAAAGGGAAAAACCTTTCGGCTATTCGCACTTTTCTTCAACAGGCTTTTTACAATAAAACAGGAAGGTGGAAGTATATTAAAGTGACTGCTGGTGATTGGCTTAAGAAGCAGGAAGAATATCTTTTACTTTTAGCAGAAAAAGCTGCTCAAAAAGCAAGAGAAACAGGTCAACCTCAACAGCTTTATAATTTGAGTGCAGAACAAAGAAGAATTATTCATATTGCCGTTTCGAAGATGGATGGGGTTGTAAGTGAGTCTGTGGGCGAGGGAAGAGAAAGGTGTTTGGTTATTAAACCGGATGATAAGAAGAAAGATTCGGAAAAATCTTAAAGCCTCCTTACTTAGAAAGATACTTTATCTTGAAAGACTGTTTCTTTTTTTAATTTTTTTTCTTTCTCCAACCCAGTTTTCAAAACATTTTTGGTTTCCTTGGTCATTTATTTTTGGGGTAAGAGTTGATTATTTGTCGTTTTCTTTATCTCTTGTTGATATTTTGATTTATTGTCTTTTTTTTGTTTTTTTTTTAATAAATATTTTTGAAAGGAATTTTCAACTTAATATTTTTAAAAAAGCAACGCTCTTTTTGTATTTTATTTTGTTGAATCTTCTTGCTTCTGTTTTTCCCCAATACACCCTTTTTTATTTTTTAAAACTTCTACCCCTTTTTGTGTTGTTTTATTATTTAATAACGGTTAAGGAAGAATTTTCTAGTTTATTTTTTTTTGCGTGCAGCAGCTCTCTTGTTTTTTTTGGCTTGATAGGAGTTTTGCAGTTTTTTTTGGGACGAACAATAGGTGGCCCTTTTTGGTTGTTAGGAGAAAGGAGTTTTGATATTAATACCCCAGGCATCGCTCTTTTTTCACTTTTTGGTAGAGACTATTTACGAGTCTATTCAACCTTCCCTCATCCAAATGTTTTGGCCGGTTTTTATGTTGTCCTGTTTTTTTTGCTTTTGGCAGTTGATTATAAAGGCAAGTATAAAAACAAGGTTATTTTGTTGACAACCCTTTTTTCTTTTTTGCCTTTTATTCTTTCGTTTTCTTTAAACGCTTTTATTTCTCTTTTTTTTAGTTTTTTTGTCTTTTCTTTGATCAGATTGTTTGGTAGAAAGGTTTTTTTGTTTTTTTTAAATTTTGTTTTTTTATTAAGTTTGATAGCTCTTTTTTTGCCTAAAATTGATTTAGGTTTAGGAAATAGTGTTTTGGAAAGATTGGAACTTCTTTATTTGGCAAAGAATGTCTTTTTGCACGCTCCTGTTTTTGGTGTGGGTTTTAATAATTTTATTCCAACGACTATTTATTGGAAAGTTTTTGGGAAAGGCATAAATTATTTACTTCAGCCTGTTCATAACATTTATGCTTTGGTTTTGTGCGAGGTTGGTTTGGTAGGTTTTCTTGCCTTTTATTTTTTCTTTTTGCGTCTTTTTTCTTTAGGTTTTTCCAAGAAAAATTTTTGGATTTTAATGGCCATAGTCTTTATAATGATAACAGGTCTTTTTGATCATTATTGGTTGACTTTAGATCAAGGAAGGCTTGTCTTTGTT
>FWWL01000283.1_pt1 | contig 15877 bp, 21 predicted proteins | sample 2228331 | NCBI WGS metagenome assembly FWWL01 (sample SAMEA103939775, study PRJEB20133) | metagenome
ATCCGAGGATTTCACAGACGGTTTTATAGGGAAACCAGGACTGCACTCCCTGCGAAAGGGCTAAAATTGGAGGGATAGATCCATAAATCACAGCTTGAGGTTTTTCACCTATTTCAGCGGGAGTGCCATAATTTTGGAGTAGTCTAAAATTTATCTCCCCTATTTTAGCTATAGTATCAAAAGCCAAAGAACTTTTACCAGATCCCGAAGGTCCCGTAATAATTACTAATTTATTTAAGGGAATTTTCAAATCAAACCCTTTGAGGTTATGGGTATAAACCCCTTTAACTTCCAACTTCATAATTCCCTAAAGTCTATCTTATAAAATTAAAAAATTAAACCCTTGACTTTCATAAAAAAGCTTATATTATTGTTCCAATAATGGAAATTCTAAATATAAAAACCACTCGAAAAAGCGAACTAATAGATATTACTTCTGAGATTGAAAAACTTTTACCTCATAAAGACGGAATTTGTATTATTTTTAATCCCCATACAACAGCTGGGCTTATTGTTAATGAAGGAGCTGATCCCGCAGTGAAAGAAGATATTCTTAATATCTTTTCCCAACTGGCTCCAGAAAAATATCCTTATAAACATTTAGAAGGCAATTCTCCTGGACATATTAAGTCCTCCCTAACTGGTCCTACTTTGATCTTGATAGTGGATAAAGGAAAATTAGTTTTAGGAACTTGGCAAAGGGTTTTTTTTGCTGAATACGATGGTCCAAGAAATAGAAAGGTTTATCTAAAATTTATAGAAGGATAAAAATTTGTCTAAAAAAAAGCTTCTTATCTTTTCTCTCAGTTATTTTTTAATCTCCTGTGGGGCTCAACCACAATTCTATCAAGAAAAGGTTTCTTCCCACAAGGAAATAGCCAAACTTTACTTAGCGGAAAGGCGCTATAGTGAAGCTCTAAAAGAATTAGAGTTAGCTAAAAAAACTGATAAATGTGATGCTGAAACTTTTAATCTTATAGGTCTTATCTATTTAGAAAAGAGAGATTTTTCCAAAGCTGAAGAGGCTTTTAGGGAAGCTCTCAAACTTGATCCCACCTCTTCAGAAACCTATAATAATTTAGGTTCTCTTTATCTCTTACAAAACCAATTGCAACAGGCTATTTACTATTTTGAAAAGGCTCTATCTAATCCCTTTTACTCTAATAACTATCTTACTCTAACCAATCTTGGTTGGTCCTATTATAAATTAGGAGATCGCCAAAAGGCTGAAGAATATCTTTTAAAGGCTCTTAAAGAAAATCCCAGTTCTGCTAAAGCCCTTATCTATCTTTCTTTAATTCAGTTAGAAGAAGGGAATCTCCAAATGGCTGAAGCCTATTTAAAAAGGGCCCTTAAAAATGATCGCTCTTCTATTGAAGCTCGTTATTACTTAGCTGAGGTCTTTTTTAGACAGGGAAATCTTGAAAAAGCTAAGAGCCTTTGGGAATCTATTCTTCTTTTAGATCCTACCTCTCAATGGAGAGCCCTCTCCGAAGAGAAATTGATGCTTTTAGATAAATTAAGTTCTTCCAAGTAAGTTCTTTTTGATCTTAAAGTAAGAGACACCCCATCCCTCCATGTTGTTCCTCCGAGATATTTGGCTGGTAACCTTGGAAGTCTTAATGGTTTTAGCTCTGAAAGTTAATCTTTAAAATAAATTTCTATTTTAGGTAAACCAAGTCTTTCAAAGGCTGAACCGTTCTTTATAGCCACTTCAAGAAATCCTTCGCTTCCGAAAAGAGCTATAACTTCTCCTTCTTTTCCTTCTCCATAGGTTTTTACCAATCTAATTGGGTTTTCATTTACTTTTATTTCAAAGGGTTGAGAAATCTCTGATCTTTCCAAATTGGTAACAAGATTACCAAAGGCATCTACATACCAAACCGAAAGCTCAAGACCCTTAGGCTTTCTCTCAGGTTTCGGGAAATCTAATTGAACTAATTCTTCTAATTTTAAGGGTTTAGCCCAATCCTTTAGATCCTCCCCTTTTAAAAGTTTAACTAAAGCTAAAGCAAAGAGATCCCTGGCATGAAAAGTGGAACTATAAGGAGGAGCTAAAACTTTATTTTGCAAAATCTCATAGACTTCACAGGGGTTTTCCTTAAGAATAAAGGTAAAAATTCCATTATCAGGTCCTATAAAATAATAATCCTTAGTCTTTATTATTAGAGCTTTTCTTTCGGTTCCGACTCCAGGATCTACAATACAAAAAAAGATGGTGTCCTTAGGAAAATAGATGTAGGAAAACTTTAATAAAAGCGCAGCTTTCTTGATATCCTGAGGAGGCACTTTATGGGTAAGATCTATAAAAAAAGGAAAACCTTTACCTTCTAATTCTTTCAAAATTCTGCCCTTCACTACTCCGACATAGTGATCTTCAAGCCCAAAGTCTGTAAGAAAAGCTACCACTCTAAAAAGAGAGGACTTCAATTTCCCCTCCTTCAACCAGTTTTTTCTGAGCTTTTTTAGAATAATTTATTAAGATCTCTTTAATTTGAGAAATTTTTAAATTTCCTTGTAAGACAGCCAGATAAGGTGAAGGTTCACTTAGAGTATAAAGGGGAAATTGATCTTTTGAGAGTTCCACTAATCTTTGGTTTTCTTCTTGATTTCTTCCAAGAGCCAACCAAAGGGAATCTTCTAAAAAGTGCCTTCCAAAAGTTAAAAGCTCGGCAGTTAAAGGAGTTAGGGGCCTTTTTTCTCTTAAAACCCTAAGAACTCTTTTTCCTATAATAGGATCTGTTAAAAGACAACCACCACCTGGAGTGGGGATTTCCTTTAATCCGAATTCGTAGGCCAATTGAAATTGAAAAGTTCTGCATCTTCCACTATGAACATAAAGGTTTTCCCTTTTAATAATTCCCCTTTTTTCCGGTTCTGTTTCTTTGAGAAGTTTAGCTGAGAGAGGTCTAAGAAGAATTCCTTCTACTCCTGCTAATTTTTCAATCCTCTCTAAGGCTACCTTACTTTGACTCATTGGTCTTTGCCCGAGCACTTCTCCTGTAGCTATAAAATCAGCTCCTAATTTTTCTAAATAATTCTTGGCCTCTTTAAAAAAAAGAATTTTACAATCCATACAAGGATTAGCATAATCTCCGTATCCAAACTTAGGGTTTTTTAAGATTTCTAAGTATTTTTCCGTAAGATCTATTAAAAGAGCCGAATCCAATCCAAGGTTTTTAACCTTTTCTTCAAAAAGTTGAGGATTCCTCTTATATTTCCAACCAAAAAAGGGAGTAATAAATCTAAGGGCTATAACTTTTAGACCTTCCCTTTTTAAAATCAAACCAACTAAGGTGCTATCTAAACCTTCAGAAAAGAGAAGGATAGCAGTAGGCATAGTTAAAAGGTATTCAGGCTTTTAAGATAGTTTTTAGCTAATTCAAGATTTTCTTTATCTCCGAGCATTCTGGCTAATTCTCTTAACCGCTCTTCCCCTTTTAGCTCCCTAATAAAAGTTAGAGTCTCTTGGTCTCTCGGGTCTTTTTCCACCAAAAAGTGATGATCGGCAAAACAAGCAATTTGAGGAAGATGGGTAATACAAATTATCTGAAAGCTTTGTGAAAGTCTCTTAAGCTTTTCTCCAACCTTAAAAGCTGTCTCTCCTCCGATTCCCGTATCTATTTCGTCAAAAATAAGGACCCCTTGAGAAGAAGAAACTTTCTTCAAAGATTGAAGACTCCTTAAGGATAAAAAAATCCGAGAAAGCTCTCCTCCAGACACCACCTTTTCTAAAGGCCTTAAAGGTATACCGGGATTGGAGGAAAAGAGAAATTCTATATCATCAATCCCCGTTGAAGTCAGGCTTTCCGGTATAGGGGCCTTTGAGTTTACTTGAATTTCAAATTCAACTTTCTCCATTCCTAATTCTCTAAGTTCCTTTTTGATTAGGTCAACCAAAATTTTACTTCCCTTCTTTCTCTGCTCACTCAAAACTAAAGCTAAATCTAAAAGTTCTTTTTCTATTTTCTCCTTTTCCCTCTCTAGACTTTCTAATTCTTCTTCTCCAGTCTCAAGAAGAGAAAGCTCCTTTTTTATATCCTCTTTAAGCTTTTTCAGACCTAAGGCATCTCTTCCATATTTTCTTTTAAGCCTTTCATATTTAGCTAAACGAGCTTCAATAAAATCTAAATCTCTCTCATCCTCTGGCCAATCTCCTTCCCAACTTCTTATTTCCCTCTCTAATTCAGATAATTCGTAATAAAATTCTTGAAGGACCTTTTCTCTTCCTTTTAAATTAGGCTCAAAGGGAAGAAGACGAGAAAGATAGTTAATGGCCAGAGAAAGATTGGTCTTAGATTCCTCTAATGCTTGTTTTAACCCCATTTTTAATTCTTGAAAAAGTTGAAAGTTTTTTAGTCGTTCTCTTTGAACTCTAAGTTTTTCCTCTTCTTCAGGATCGGGATTAAGTTCTTCTATTTCAGAAATTTGAAAGAAAAGATAGTCCTTTCTTTGTAAAGCCTCAGAAATTTTCTTGTTAAGCTCACTTAGCTTTCTTTGCAGCTCCAGATAGGCCTTGTATAAATCTTGATATTTCTTCATGGTTTCGGAATGTCCCAAAAGGGCATCTAAAAACTTTAATTGATTTTCCCTTTGCAAAAAGCTATAATATTCATGTTGACTGGTAAGGAAGATAAGGTCCTTAGTTAATTGAGTAAGTTCAAAAAGACTAATAGGAGCGCCATTTAAAAAGCATCTTTGTTTTTGGGGTTGAATGATTCGTCGAATATGGATCTCTTCCTCAGGTTGATACCCCATTTCTTTTAGTCTTTCCGGAAGAATCTCACTTTCTCTTAACACAGCTGAAATCTCGGCTAAGGGGGCCCCAGGTTTAATAAAATTACTCCCTCCCCTTTCCCCCAAAAGGGCTCTTAAAGCTTTGATTAAAAGAGATTTGCCTGCTCCAGTCTCTCCGGAAAAAACTGTAAAGCCTTCCTCTAAACTTAAATTAGCCTCTTCAATTAGGACAAAATTTTTTATTCTTAATTCTAAAAGCATAGTTTTTTTAAAGTATATTCCCCTTTTCCCGTCTCGTCAATTTAGGCTCCCTATTTGCAAGAGGCAAACAAGTTTTAACTATCCTAAGAAGAAACCTTAGAGTTTTTAGAGGAAAACTCTAATACCTACCAGAGAGAAGTCTTAGAGTTAGAGCTGGAAAAAAAATTGTTTATTAGCTTAGGGAAAATCTATTTAGAGGCTTATCTAGCCTAAATTAAAAGGTCCTTACAGTTTGGCACTCCACGGGGTTTTATCCCCCACAGCAGTATTCATTTTTGTTGTACTGAATCAAATAAAAATGACAGGTTTGGGACTTTCTTCTTAGAACAAAGGCCTGATTAGTAAAAATGGAAAAGGTAATCTTAAAAAGAACTTTTAGGATTATAAATTTTTGTTATAATGTTAGAATTGAAAAGTTAAGGAGGGTAAAATGGAGGGTGGAAAAATTGTTTTTCTTTATATAACTACTTCTTCCTTAGAAGAAGCTGAAAAGATTGGTAAGGCCCTCTTAGAAAAGCGTCTTTGCGCCTGTGTCAATATTTATTCAGGAATAAGATCTTTTTATTGGTGGGAAGGAAGGATTGAATCTTCCCAAGAGGCTGTTATGATTGTAAAAACCCGAGAGGATTTAGCTGAAAAGGCTACGTCTGCGATTAAAGAACTTCATAGCTATAGTATTCCCTGTGTGGCTAAGGTTCAGGTAGATATTCTTTTTAAACCCTTTGAAGAATGGTTAATTAAAGAAACTAAAGGGTAGAAAAGTATGCTAAGTAAGCGAATTGTTGTTTGTTTAGATGTCAAAGATGGTAAAACTACCAAAGGTGTTAAGTTTAAGAATAATATAGAAGTAGGCGATCCTGTAGAAATGGCTGAAAAGTATTATTTAGAAGGGGCAGATGAAATAGTCTTTTATGATATTACCGCTAGTGCCGAACACAGATCTATTATGATAGATGTAGTAAAGAACACCGCAGAAAGAATTTTTATTCCCTTTTCTGTAGGAGGGGGTATAAAGAGTTTAGAAGACATGAGAGAGGTTCTTTTGGCTGGGGCAGAAAAAGTTTCTATTAATACAGCTGCTGTTTTAAATCCTAAACTTATTTATGAAGGTGCTAAAGCCTTTGGTTCTCAATGTATTGTTCTCGGGATGGATGTAAAGAAAGTTGAAAAAAGTGCGAAAATACCTTCGGGCTATGAGGTATGGATAAAAGGAGGAAGGCAACCGACTGGAATAGATGCCTTGGAATGGTCTAAACAAGCTGAAGATTTAGGAGCAGGAGAAATTGTCTTAAATTCTATTGATGCTGATGGCACAAAGGAAGGTTATGAATTAACCCTTACAGAAATGGTCTCTTCGGCTGTCAATATCCCAGTAGTAGCCTCGGGAGGAGCTGGACATCCTCACCATCTTTATGAAGTCTTAACTAAAGGAAAGGCAGATGCAGCTTTAATTGCCTCAATGGTTCATTACCAACTTTACACCCTTAAAGAAATTAAGGAGTATTTAGCAGAAAGAGGTGTTAAAGTTAGAATAAAGTGGTAAAGTGTAAATAAATTGAGAAAAAAATTTAAATCCAACAAAGAACGGCTTCAATCTTTTCTTAAGCTTTTTAAGAAAGAAGATCGAGTCCTAATTCTCTTTTGGGCTGATCCTGACGCCCTCTCCAGTGCTTTAGCCTTAAAGAGAATTTTACAAGGGAGAGTTTCTAAAATCACTCTTTCCAATGTAAATGAAATTACCAGGCTCAATAATTTAGTTATGGTTAATCTTCTTAAAATACCTTTAACATCTTTTAATGAAGAAATAATTAAAAATTATGACAAATTTATTCTAATAGATTCTCAACCTTCTCACAGAGAGGAATTTAAAAAAATAAAATTTACCGCTGTTATAGATCATCATCCTGAAACTTACAACTGGGAGGCTGAATATGTAGATATAAGACCTTATTATGGAGCTACCGCTACCATTCTTTATGAATATCTAAAAACCCTTAAGATAAGACCTAATGTATATTTAGCTACCGCTTTAGTTTACGGAATCAAAACAGATACCCAGAATTTCCGAAGCTATGCCGAAATTAACGATATTTTAGCCTTTCAAGCTCTCTTTAAAAGAATGAACAAACATCTTTTAAATAAACTAGAAGCCTCTGATTTAAGAAGGTCAGAGCTTCGCTATTTTAAAATAGCTCTTAATAATTTAAAATACTTAGGTCCACGAGTCTTTACTTTTGTAGGTAAGGTTACAGGAGCGGACGTTTTAGTTTTGATTGCCGACTTTTTAAATAAAGTTTATGAAACGAGTTGGGTCTTTGTAGGAGGCATCTATAAAAAAAAGCTTGTTATAATTGTGCGCTGTGACGGTTATCGTAAAGATGCAGGAAAATTAGTCAGCAAGATCTTTAAAAATTTAGGTTCAGCTGGGGGAACTAAAGAAAGGGCTCGAGCTGAAATTCCTCTGGAAAATCTATCCCTTCCTCAAAATGAGATTACTACTTCAAGTTTAGTTAATATCTTCAAAAAATACCTTATTTTTCAAAAGGAAAAGTTGGCTTATTATCCTTAGAAAAAGGCCCCTCCTATTTAGAAAAACTTAAATTTCCTTTAAGAGAAATTCAGAAAGGGGCTTCCTTCCAGTTCTTTTACTCTTATCATTGGGATAACCTATTGCTAAAAGGGCAACCATTTCATATTCCGAAGGAGTTAATCCTAAAAGTTCCTTAACCTCTTTTTCATTTTTTAAGATTTCTCCTAACCAACAGGTCCCGAGACCAAGACTATAGGCACAAAGCATCATATTCTGTAAACAAGCTCCAGCGGATTGATGGTCCTTAATCTGGTGATACATGGACTTTTTATCTAAAAAAACTCCGATTAAAACCGGAGCTTTCCTTACAAGGTGACCATAAATAGTAAGTTTAGCCAACTTTTCCTTTAATTCCTCGGACCAAATTATAACAAATCTCCAGGGCTGGTTATTATGACCTGAGGGAGCCCAAATTCCAGCTTCTATAATTTTTAAAATATCCTCTTTTTTTGGTTTTTCTGATAGAAAATTTCTTATACTTCTTCTATTAAAAATAGCATCAATAACGGAGATAGCCACTTTTTCTGACATAATCTTTAGGGCTTATTTCTATCTCTAATTCCTTAAGCACTTCTTTCCTAATCTCTTCAAGCAAAGTCCTATCCTCTTCATAGGATAATTTTACTTTTTGTCCATTTAAAAGTAGGATAGTTTTAGCTACTAAAAGCCCTACATTAATCGCATTTAAAAGATCTCTATCTTCCCAGAGAGAGGCTTTGCTTTTGTAAGAATAAGCAATAGCCCAAGGCGGAATAACAGCTCCCATAGAATTTAGAGTAATCATAAGATAGCCACCAGTCATAATAGCCCCGGTATCAGCACCTACTACCACAACTCCTAAGACTTTTCCCTCTAAATAACTGGGCTCTCCAAAGGCTACCATATTTTCCATACAGGTCATCCGATCTATAAGATTTTTCCCTCTAAATAACTGGGCTCTCCAAAGGCTACCATATTTTCCATACAGGTCATCCGATCTATAAGATTTTTCATTACTCCTGAAGGGGCAAACCAATAAATAGGAGTAGCCAAAATTATTCCATCAGCTTCATAAATCTTTTGAAGAAGAAATTTTCCATAATCTTCTAAAATACAAGGAAATTTACACTCAGGGCCTTCATTTTGAATACACCCTTGACAGGGCTTAATTTCTCCTTCATAAAGAGAATACCATTCCGTTGGCACTCCCATTCTTTCAGCCGCTTTTAAGGCTGATAAAAGTAATTGAGCCGAGCCGCCTCTTTTATGAGGGCTTCCCAAAAGCCCCACGACCTTCATTCCTCAAAGACCTCCTCCCAAAATTTAGGTAAAGCAAAAGAAGCTTGGTGGATACTAAAATTATAATATTTAGTATTAGAAAGTTCTATACCCTTAGGAATTTCGGGATTTGGAAAAGGACATCTCATAATAAAGGCATTATCACTTCCAAAGGAAGGCACATTAGCCCGGTAAACATAAATTTCCTTGCGAGAATAGACCTGTTTAAAGATTTTATTAATTCCGGTTAAAATATTTCTCATGGTAAAAGGAGTACCACATTGTTGAACAATAACTCCGTCCGGACAAAGGGTCTTTAGTTTTTTATGAAAATCTACTCCAAAGAGGGCATGGGATAATTCTTGAGTAGTTTCCCCTATATCTGGATCAGTAGAATCAATAATCACCAATTCAAATTTCCTATTCTCCTTTATAAACTCATCTACAACTATATAGGCATCTTCACTAATTAGTTTTAATCTCCTATCTTGAGGATCCTCAGGAAGAAGTTCAGGAAAATACTTCTCTACAAGTTTAGGAATATTAGGATCAATATCTACAATAATTACTTCTTCCACATAGGGATATTTTAAAACCTCTCTTGCAGCTCCATAGTCTCCTCCACCACAAATCAAAACCCTCTTTATCAAACCATCTGGTGCACTTTGCATTGGAATATGCACCAAAGCCTCATGATAAACAAATTCATCCCGAGAGGTAAATTGGAGATTATTATTAATAAAAAGAAGCCTTCCCCAAAATTTGTTTTCTAAAATATAAATATTTTGAAGCCCTGATTTTCCATAAATTATTCTTCCAACATAACCAAAAAAATAATCCTCGTTTACACACTCTCCAAAAAATACTTTTACTCCCTTACCTTCTGCTAATAAAGAGGGAGACATTATCGGCTTTTTCATAGACTTTCTCCTAAAAGAGATTCTTGTAAGAAAGATCAAAAATTAATTTAAAACATTTTTTCTTTTTTTCAATGGAAGTCTTGAAAGCTAACATCCTCAAACTGATACTCCAAATTTATAGACAGTGTTTCCTCATTAAAAATCAATCCAAAAACTCTTTTCCTTTTGTCAATAGAAAAAATCCTTAAAACTTAAAGAGTAAAACAACTAAAAAACCTTGCAAAATTTCACTTTTATATTAGGGTTATTTAGCAAAATTTTAAAAAATAACTGATAGGAGGGGGTTATGGGGAGTAATAGTGTTATTGCATCTATTACTAACTTTATTCATCAAAAACCTAAATTAACACTTTTTATTTTATTAGCCCTATTATTGGGTTTTGTCTTTTTAAATGTAGAGGTATTACATTTTACAAGTAATCCAAATTTTTGTGCTAAGTGTCATCCTAAGGAAGGAACAGGGCCTTTAACAGAGGTTTACACCTGGAAAAAGAACATTCATGCTCATCATAATGTAGCCTGTTTAGATTGTCATGGAGGACCCGGATTTTTTTATTACATGAGAGCTAAACTTAAGGGCTTAAGTGATCTCTATAATTTTGCCTTTAAGGGTTCTGAACATATGGTAAAGGTTCTACAAAAATCTTACTCTGATCCTGTTTATGCAGCTAAAACCTATTATGTAGAAAGCTGTCTCTTCTGTCACACCGACTATTATAATAAGAAATTCCAAAAAGAAAGAATAATAACCTTACCTGGTATTACTTTTAGAACCTTAGATACAGTGAAAAATCCAGAATATAGGGTTTCTAAAAATATGATTGATATTATGACTGACCAGATCAGAAAAAATCCCGAGATTGATCCCAAACATTCTTCTCACATTAAAGCTGGTATTGCTTGCCATTTTTGTCACAGACAAGTAACCCATAGTGGTGCATTCATTAATTTAGTGTCTAAGAATATTTGGGAAGGAGAAGAAGTCTGTTCTAAATGCCATTTAGAAAATAAAGAAACAATTCAGATGAGAGATCTTGTCCTTTCTAAAGCCGGCAATCCAGCTAAGTTCTCTCATAACTTTCATATTCAAATATTTGAGTGCTCAACCTGTCATCCCTCTCTTTTTAAGATGAAGGCTGGAACGAGTAATATTACCTTCCAATCGCACTCTCAAGAACAGTATTGCTTCGTTTGTCACGGTGAAAATAGGTCAGCCAATTTCCAATGTGAAAGCTGCCATCAAGGAGGATAAACTGATAGTTAAAAAGAGGGGGAAAGCCCCTCTAAATTTATTTCTTTTCTATTTTGACCATCTTTTCATAATGTTCCTTCATTCCCTTAACACCGATGTGGCAAGTAGCACATTTGGTATTAGAAGCAAAGGCAGCTTGTCCGTTATGACAAGATCCGCAATATTTCCCCTGATATAAAGATTCCATTACAAAATCCGAATTTTCTTGAGATTTTAAAGCTTCCATCTCAAAGATTCCACTATGGCAGGATTCACAGGGAAGCCCCAAGTCCTTGACATGATATTTATGACTAAAATATACTCCCCTAACTGGTTTAGTATAAATAATTTCTGGGCCACCGGCATCTTCTGCTTCCATGTAAACTAAGCCTTGTTCTAAATAAGTTTGAAAGCTCTTGGCTTTTTCATCTTTCTTTTCCTTTCCCGCTACATAGGTTAATCCAATAAAAGCTAAAAATATCCATCCAGTTATTCCTAAAATTATTCCCAATTTTTTCATTTTTGCTCCTCCTTTCTAACTGATAGTATAGAATACATTAGGTTTAGCTCCAGTTTCTGGTTTTAAAACCCAAACAGGTTTAGCTAATTGATGAACTAATTGATAAACTTCACTCCCAGAATCCGAGAGATCTCCAAATATTCTTACTCCCGCTGGGCAAGCAGCAGCACAGGCTGTTAATTTTTCTCCTTTAGAAAGTCTTGCCTCCCAACAAAAATCACATTTATCTACCGCATGGCGCTCTTCATTAAAATATCTGGCATTATAAGGGCAAGCTACCATACAGGTTTTACAACCGATACATTTATAAGACACCATCTTTACAATCCCTGTTTGTTTATCCTTTATAGTAGCTTTGGTAGGACAAGCCCTAACACAAGGAGGATTATTACAGTGATTACAGAGGATAGGCATAAATATGGTCTTTTGGTCTAAGGCTTTTGCATCTTGCCTTCTCAAAATCATTGTCCTCCAACCATAGTCAGGGACATTATTAGTTTTTTTACAAGCCTCCATGCATAACTCACAATCAATACACCTATCCAATTTAAAAACCATACTGTAATGAGGTTTATAAGGATATTCTTTATGTAGGTCTTCTGGAGAGGCCAATCCTTCTCCTATTTTAGATACTACTGAAAAGATAGTTCCTCCGGCAAACACTCCGGTAATCACTAATCCTATTTTTAAAAATTCTCTTCTTGTTTCATCCGGTATATTTTGAGTTCCTTCATTCTTTAAACCTAAAAGCCAGTCTTTAAATTCCCTAAGCATATTTCTTTCCCTCCCTTAATGAATTTCCGTTCTGTGTCCTTTAAAAACCTTTTCTCCGATTAAAAAGGCCATAATAGAAAAGGCTATAGCTCCCACTACTACCATAATTTCATAAATACTGGGAAAATAAGAGAGAAGGGTCGGAAAATCGGTAACTCCGTATTCAAAGTAATGAGAAACAATTTGACCAACCACGACTAAATCTATTCTCATAACAAAGATACCTATAAAAGCTAAAATAGAGGCTACAAACATTTGATTTAAATTGGTAAACTGAGAGATTAAAAGTAAAAAGAAAGGAAATACCATACCTAAGAATACTTCAAAGAACCAGAAGTTAAGGGCATATTTTCCCATAGTAAATTCTTTAATTGCTAAAATCTTACCTTCTCCTCCAGCTAATCCAGTGATAAATTTCCAGGCAGTAAAAAACATAAGAATAGCTAAAAGAAGGGCCCAGATCTTCCCTACTGCTTGAAGAGAAAGTTCCATAGGTCTATCCATTTTTTCTCCAGTAATTTTATATCCCAAATAAGTAAAAAAGATAATAGCTGCACATCCTGAAGCCGCAGCTGAAGCTATAAAATAAATGGGCATATAAGGTCCATACCAAAACTCTCTTCCATGAAGCATTCCAAAGACAGCTCCTAAATTACTGTGAGCAGCAACTCCAGAAATCAATCCTAATAATCCAGCTAACATAGCGTAACGATGTCTTTCTAAAAGCAATAGAATAAACTCAAAGGTCATAAAAATTAAATAAGCCCCATACAAAGTTCCCATCCACCAAATATTAGAAGTAAGATTAGGTGATAAGGTATTCCATATAGGTAATCTAAAAGGATTTTCTAAATCAAAGAAGATAATCATAAAAACCAGCATAATCGTCACTACCGAGAGATAAACTGATCTCTTGGCAATAGGAATAAAGGATTTTACTCCAAAGACATGTCCAATGGAAGAAACAATACAAAGACCAGTTGAAGTCACTACAAAAAATACATAGCCAGAGATCAATAATCCCCAAGGTATCTCCCTGTACACATTATAAACTTCTCTATAACCTACATACATCGCATTTACTCCAAACATAGCAGCAATTAATAAAACTAGAGCACTAAGAGCTACGATAACATAAAAAGCTTTAGTTCCTGAAAAAAAATCTAACAAGCTTTCTAACCAAACTTGAGAGAACGGGATTTCCCTTGCCACATTTCTTGAATGTTTCTCATTATCCATCTCTACCCCTCCTTTTACTTTGCTCTTAAAATACGAACTTCCTTTTTTACCTCTTTATAAGGCGGACTATCCAAAATCATAATTTCCCCATATTTTTCCTGAAATTGAATTAATTCCTCTAAAGAATTAATTTCTATTACCCAGTTTTTTTCTTTTTGTTTTTTTTCACAGACAATCATTCCCTTTTCTTCTCGATGGTTTACTCCTCCCTCCCACCAATCTTTAAACCACACCTTTTTCTTAGCCTCTTCTATACTCGGAACTAATCTGTAATCAAGAGGTGTTAGATCTTCTTCTACAGCCTCTTCACAGGGCTTTTCTTTACTCCATAAAGGAACCTTCGTTCTGCTTACAATGAACTTCATCTCACCCTCCTCCTTTTAAGATAATAGATAATCTAATTAAGCCCTTTCCTTTATTTTCTTTCTTTCCAAGAGAAATCCTACAATCCAACCTATAACAGCACAACCTATTACAAAATTTGCTCCTGTTATGATTACAGTTAGAAGCATCCACAAAACTACTATAAGGCGGGAACTTAATGTAGGTTCGGACAAAATATCCTTTCCGAAAAGAAGTTCTACAAACTTTAAACCCAGAATACCTCCTGTATAAGAGCTCGGGAGAAACCCTACAATTACAAAAAGAACTAATCCTATAAAAGCCCCTATAAACACACTTCTTTTAATCTTTGTTTTCATAAATTAAGCACCTCCCTTTGAGGGAGAGGATTTTTCTATTTCGGGGTTATGGGGGTTAGAAATCCTCTCCCTCTTTTAATCTAAAGCCTTTGCCCTACAACTTTAGGGGTTACTTTCTTAGAAAGTGTATATCCAGCAATGGCACCACCGAGAATAAAAACCACAGCGGTTACCAAAACCGCTCCTATCATACTTACTGCTGTAAACACTCTAGCTATAACTCCCATACTTCCAGGACCCACTATAAGTTCCGCTAATTTTAACCCCACGTAACCTCCCATCATAGCACTGGGAAAGAACCCAAGAAGAACAAATAAAATCAACCCTACAGCTGTGCCAAGATAAATACCTTTTTTGGAATCAAGTTTAGCTAACATAATCCCACCTCCTTTTAATTTTTATTTTTGAAAACCATAAATATCCCTAAAAAACTTACTGGTAAAATAAAACCTAATAAAGAAAAACTAAGCAAGAACCTCTTTAAAATTTCACTCTTTATTAAATCTTCCGCGAGATACACCAAAAGCTGAATCACCATTATCAAAATTATTCCTAACATCCCATCTATTGCCTTGATTTTATCTCTTATCTCTATTTTTTCTCTCATTTTTCTCACCTCCTCAAGTTCTATAATAGAATTATCAAAAATTATGCCAAACTTAAATACTAAAATTTTAGGCCCTTTAAAGCTAAAAATTTTGCAAAAATGCCAAAAAGAAGGAATTAGGTTTGAAAAACTTTTTGCAAAGATGCAAAAGCCCTATGACTTCTTAGGAATCTAAGGAGTTGAGAAAATCAAAAACAAACTTAGCAACTAAGCCTCCCAAAAGTCCACCTATAAGCCCGATAAACATAATAATAGTTGTGACCCCTATGAAGACAATCCAAGAATCCTTAGGGATTTCTCTTTTTAAAAGTCTTGAAAGGTCATTAGCTACTGCATCAAACCAAGTTCCCCCTAAGACATCTTTAAAGGCAAAGTCCAGCATAAAGGCAACAGTTATGCCCAAAATAAACCCTATAATAAAACCTATCTTAAAGGGTCGAATCACCGTTTATTCTTCTATAATTTGATATTTTTTAAGCTTTCTGTAAAGAGTAGTGAGATCAATTCCTAAGAGTTTAGAGGTTTCCTCTTTATTATAGGAAGTTTGTTTTAAAGTATTTAAAAGAATTTTCTTCTCAAATTCTTCTATAGCCTCTTTTAAGGACCTAATTTGGATTTCCCCTTTATGTTCTCCTTTAATTCTATCAGGCAATTCATTCACAGTTATCCATTCTCCATTAGCAAGAATAATAGACCTTTCTATAACATTCTTTAATTCTCGCACATTTCCGGGCCAATCATAGTTTATCAGTAAAGTTAGAGCTTCATTGGTAATCCCTCTTATAGTTTTACTTTGTTCCTTAGAAAGCCTTTCAATAAAATAATAAACTAAAGGAGGAATATCTTCTTTTCTTTCCCTTAAAGGAGGAATTTTAATCTCTATGACATTTAAACGATAATATAAATCCTCTCGAAAATTTCCTATCTTAATTAATTCTTCCAAATTTTTATTAGTAGCTGCAATAATTCTTACATCAACTAATCGTTTGGAAATATCTCCTAAAGGTATAAACTCTCCAGTTTCTAAAAATTTTAATAAT
>FWWL01006956.1_pt1 | contig 15874 bp, 17 predicted proteins | sample 2228331 | NCBI WGS metagenome assembly FWWL01 (sample SAMEA103939775, study PRJEB20133) | metagenome
ACCTTTTGGGCTAACCACTCAATCCCGAACTCCACTGCAGCAAACCCGTGCCGTTTGGACAAGGCGACAAACTCTTCGTAAGAGAGCCCACCACCGACTGTCCCTGGGTTGAGGCAAGGCACCATCGTCAGCCACCTCTCTTTCAAAGTGAATGTTGTGCGCCACACCGCAATTGTGACGCATGGGCATAGTAAGTGCCGATTTTCTGTCAAGTTCTCGCGCGATTAAGCGCAAGTTCTCAGAACCTTTCTTGCAGTCCGTTGGAGGGCGCATTTCCCGATGCGCCGATTTACGGTTTGCCAGAAGGCGAACTCTCCGATGCGCCGATTTTTCGTTTTTCGGTTCGTCAGGAGACGGACCCTCCCGTTGGACCACTGTCGCTTATAAAGGGCGATGCGACCGAATTGGAAAGGGTTAAGGTTTCCTCACCGCGCAAAAGTTTCGTGTTGTCACGAAGCGGGGGCTCTCAGCCGTTCAAGGACTTGCTCTAAGGAGTTCGGTTGAACATCCACCCGAACGGCTCGCAAGTAACCCTGTCCATCCCGCGAGCGTTGGGAGAGCAAAAGTGCCCGCTGAGCCAGCAATCGCGCCACGCGGGCTAACAAGACATTGTGGGGGATGCCGATGCGTTGGCGCATGGTTTGGGCGTTTTTGAGGATGCGCAAGGCTAACTCTTTGACCCGCCCTTCCCCTTTTGGTTCATGGGGGATGCCGGACATCACCTCCCGCTCCACCGCATCTTGCACTGATTGCAATGCAGCGATGGCTTCCGCATCGGTGAGGTCAGGATGTTCAGCGGCGAAAGAGGCGATGGCTTCTTCTACAGCGAAGGCGGCAAGTCGTTGCTCTACCTCCGCTCGTTGTGTTCCTCGCTGTGCCCATTCGGCTTCCCGTTGCGCCATCTCCACGGCTTTTGCCTGTCGCAGGTAAGGGCAAGAGGAAGGGCAGTTGAGTTTCTTTAACCGATGCGTTCCGCAACAGGTGGGACAAATGGCGTTGTAAACGGCGGGGCAAAAGCGTTTCCCTTTCCTCTGGCGGCAAAGAACGCAGACAGCCAACCGTCTTGCCTCCTTTCCGAGAGCGATGTTTGGTTGTGTCCTTGCGGTGTGCTACGACGCCTGTTGTTTCTGCTGTTGACGGGCGCGCAAAGCCCGCTCCAGTTCCAAACCGACCACCAAAGCGGAGGTGTTCAGCATTCCTGCCAACCGTTGCGAGAGCCGCTCCAACTCCCGCACTACCTCGTCCTGCCCCTTTGGGTTAGCGGCGAGGAATTCTTCTACGAACTCAGCAATCTTGTGTGCCCAATCCAACAGGAACTGAGCCTTGACAAAGTCATACTGGCGGTGAGGCAGGTGGGCGTGGGCATGAGCGATTTGATTGGTCAGCCAGACCCAATCCCGTCGCTCGCGGGCTTGGCGGACTGCTGTTTCCGCCGTTTGAGTAGCGAGGCGTTTGAGGAACTCCTGGCGCGCCTTATAGCGCTGCCAATCTTCTTCCGTCGTTCCCGGGATGACCAAAATGCTCATTTCCTTGCCCGTCAACTCCAGCAGGATTTCGCGGATGAGGGCTCGCATCGTCTGCGTTTCCAAGAAGGCGCGATGCTGCTCGTTCTCTTCGGACAGACCCAAGACGAAGAGGTTTTCCTCCATGGTGATGGGCACAGCAGCCTCCACGCTCCGCCAGGCATCGGGGGTAAAAGCCATGCGCTGGCGAATCATCGGCTTCATTTGTTGCCACAGTTCGGCAGCCGACGGCATAGGCATCACCCCTTTTCGGGCGTTTGCTGCCGAGCAAAGTCATGTGCCCCAACGCCTTTGCAGTTCAGCGTGAGCAGGCTCTTGCACCTCCCCCTCGCAGAACCACCGACCATCCGCCGTGATGCGAACAGTCACCGAACCTTTGTCTTGGTCCGTCAAGTTGTTAAGCCGAACTAAGTGGTTGCCATGCACCACAAAGAGCGGCTCTTCGGGGGGAAGAAGGGCGCTGACAGGGCAAACGAATTCCACCCCAACTAAAGAGGGCTTCGTCGTTTCAACACTGGTGCGCAAGGAGAGAACAAAGTGGTCGTCAGGATAGGAGGGGTTGACGAAAACATGGATGGGACGCTTCACCTGCCGCTCCAACAGAGCCATGCTTTCTTCCTCCAACACCAACCAACTGGCGACTTCGGGGGAAGCGGTAACCACAATGTCCCCTTCTTCATCAGGAGAAAGGGTTGCTGCAAAGGAGCGGATGCGACGGCGCAACTCAATACTGAGGGTGAGTGCGGTTTTCACGCGCCCACGCCCCCGACAGTGGGGGCAAGGTTTGGTCATCGTTCGCCATAAACTCTCCCCTCGGCGGTGGCGAGTGATCTCCACCAAGCCCAGCGGGGTTAAGTCCACGATTTTGGTAGGGGTGCGGTCTTGGCGCACATGTTGCTCCAGCAAACCTACCAGTTTGTTGCGGTCACGGGACCTCAAGACATCAATCAAATCCACCAGAATGATGCCGCTCAGGTCCCGCAGCCGCATTTGGCGGGCGACTTCTTCAATGGCTTCCTGGTTGGTTTGCAAAATGGTTTGAGCAGCATTCTTGTTGTTGATGTGCCGCCCCGTGTTGACATCCACAATGGTTGCTGCTTCCGTCTCTTCCACAATCAAGTAACCCCCACTGGGCAAGGGCACGATGGGTTCAAAAATAGTTCGCAGTTGGGGTTCCACATTGAAGTGTTCAAAGAGGGGCGAGCGCCCTCGGTAAACCTCAATGCGATCCGCCAACTCGGGGCGCAACTCTTTGGCTAACGCGCGCAATTGTTGGGCTTCCGCTTCGCCATCCACGATGATGCGTTGGGTATCAGGGGGGGCGATGTCCCAAAGCAAATCAGCGAAAATGGATGGGCGGCTGAATAACAAAGAAGGGGCGGGTGCTTGAGCAAACTCTTTCACCAATCGCTGCCATCGCCGATACAACTGCTCCACTTCCAAAGCGATGGCTTCTGGCGTCGCATGGAGAGCGTGGTAGCGAAGGATGAGCCCGCAATCCAACGGTCGGATTTTTTCACCCAAGCGACGGAGGCGTTCGCGAGTCCGCTCGTCAGTCACTTTCACCGAAACCCCCACATGGTCTGAACCTTGGCAGAGGAGAACGCAATAGTGCCCGCGCAAGCCAATGCGGGTTGTCAAGCGCACACCTTTTCGCGGACCGCCATAGCGGGTAACTTGAACCAGAACGGCATCCCCCTCCCTCACCGCTTCGCGGATGGTGCGGAACTGCTCCTTTCGCCCGTCCCCAGAAACCCCAACGCCACCGGGAACAATGTCCGCTACATACAGGAAACCGTTGCGCTCCAGACCGACATCTACAAAAGCGGCGTCAATCCCAGGCACCACTGTTCGGACGATGCCCTTGTAGATGTTCTCCACAATGCGGGGTTCTCGTTCCACTTCCAAGTCCACGATGCGTCCGTTTTCCAAGACGGCGACACGGGTTTCCATGGGGTCGCACTCCACCAACACCCAAACCTGGCGGGTTTGTGACATGGTCAACCCTCCTCAGTCCCAGTCTTGTCAGCAGCCTGTCGCTGTCTGCATTATGCCACCGCTTTTGACAGAAGGACATGTCACTTTGAATGAGGTTGTGCTAAACTTTGGGAGCACCGCTCAATCCCAACGGAGCAACGCAACAAGCACGAGCGTGTCAGGACTCAGCAAGGAGGGAACCACCTTGGCAATTGTGACGATGAGAGAACTTTTGGAAGCAGGGGTCCACTTTGGGCACCTGACCCGCCGATGGAACCCAAAGATGGCGAAGTTCATTTTCGGCAAGCGCCAAGACATTTACATCATTGACCTACACAAGACCTTAGCCCAAATGGAGCAAGCGTATGCTTTTGTGCGGGACAAAGTGGCAGAGGGGGGCACGGTGCTGTTCGTCGGAACAAAGCGCCAAGCCCAAGAACCCATTGAGGAAGCCGCCAAAAGTTGCGGCATGTTCTATGTCACAACCCGTTGGCTGCCCGGCACCCTCACCAACTTCGCCACCATCCGCAGCCGTGTGGAATACCTGAACGAACTTAGGGAAATGGAGCGAAACGGGATAATGGACTTGCTGCCGAAAAGCGAGAGCGTTCGGCTGCGCAAACGGTTAGCCAAGTTAGAGCAACTTTTAACAGGCATTGAGAAGATGGAGCGGCTCCCCGACATTCTGTATGTCGTGGACATCCGACGGGAGGAAATTGCTGTTCGGGAAGCCCGAAAACTCGGCATCCCTATTGTGGCAATTGTGGATACCAACTGTGACCCCGAGTTGGTGGACTTCCCCATTCCCGGCAACGATGACGCTATCCGCTCCATTCGCTTGATTACAGGCAAGATTGCGGAAGCCGTTCGGGAAGGCTTAGCCCTGCGAGAAGCGAGAGAGAAGGAGCAAATGGAAAGGGCAGTGGCGGTAACAACAGAGGAAGGCGTAATGGTCACCACAGGCGAGGAACCCACCGTAGTTGCCGTCGCCTCCAGCGAAGAGGAAGAAGAGGAACCCATTGCCGATAGGGAAGAACTGGAGCAACTTTACGAAACATACTCGGAGCCACCTGAAAAGAAGATGTGAGGCGTTGTCGCCCAAATCCGCCCAACGCGACAAGGTTGCGCCATAACCGCTCAAGTCCAAAAACCGTTGCACAAGAGCAAGGAGGGATGTTCGGTGTCACAACCCACGAAAGTTTCCGTTGAGGAAATCAAACGGCTGCGAGAGGAAACAGGTGCCGGCGTTATGGACTGCAAACGGGCGTTAGAGCAAGCCGGTGGCGACTACGAGAAAGCAAAGGAGTTGCTCCGCGCTGCTGGTTTGTTAAAGGCGGAAAAGAAGGTGGGGAGAATTGCGCGGGAAGGCGTCATCGCTTGCTATATCCACCATGGCAATCGCTTGGGCGCGATGGTGGAACTGAATTGCGAAAGCGATTTCGTCGCCCGCACTCCAGATTTCCAGCAACTGGCTCAAGAAATTGCCATGCAGGTAGCGGGGATGGATCCCAAGTATGTCTCTCGCGAGGATGTCCCTGAGGAGGTGGTCGCTGAACAAAGGCGCCTCTTTTACGAACGCGCCCTTGCCGACGGTTACAGCCCTGAAGAAGCCGAACGCATCGCTGAGGAGCGACTCAACAAGTTCTATGAGGAAACCTGCTTGCTGGAGCAAGCCTGCATTCGTGACGATAGCAAAACCGTCGGCGAACTTCTTAAGGAGAAAATTGCCCTGTTCGGCGAGAACATCGTCGTGCGCCGCTTTGTGCGGTTCGTTGTTGGGGAATGAAGGGGCACGGCATGCCGTGCCCTACCTTTCAAGCCGAGGCGATGCCTGTGGGGCAGCAACCGAGATGGCGACGGATCCTGCTTAAAATGAGCGGTGAAGTTTTGGGTGGGGAGAGCGGGTTCGGTTTGGACGACGCCGTTGTCAACCGCATCGCCAAGGAGATCAAGGAAGTGCACGATTGGGGTGTGGATATCGGCGTCGTCGTAGGAGGGGGCAACTTCTTTCGCGGTGTGGAAGCCGCTGTGGAACGGGGAATGGACCGCGTGACTGCTGACCACATGGGCATGTTGGCAACCATTATGAATGCTCTCGCCCTCCAAGCCGCATTGGAGCAGTTGGGAGCCGAAACCCGCGTGATGAGCGCTTTTGAGGTGCGAGCGGTGTGTGAACCTTTCATTCATCGTCGCGCCTTGCGCCACTTAGAGAAAGGGCGCATCGTGATTTTCGCTGCGGGCACAGGTCACCCCTTCTTCTCCACCGACACGGCAGCCGTTTTGCGCGCTGCTCAAATCGGGGCAGAGGTGATTCTGAAAGGCACGGATGTGGATGGGGTTTACGATAGCGATCCCCACTTGAACGCGAATGCCCAACGCTTTGACCACCTCACTTTCGCCAAAGCCATAGAGTTGGGTGTGCGGGTGATGGACACTACCGCTTTTTCTCTCAGTTGGGAGCGCAACATCCCCATCGTCATTTTCAACATCACCGTCCCAGGCAACCTTCCCCGCGTCGTGCTGGGCGAACCTGTGGGAACGCTGGTCTCGGGAGAGCCAAAACCTCGGGGTTGAGATGATAGGAACCGTGGCGACTTCCGCAAGCGATGCTTTAGGAGCGAGGTGACGGCATATGGTTGAGCCCATCAAGAAACTCCTTGCCGATGCAGAGGAACGGATGAAGAAGAGCGTGCAAGTGACCTCCCACGAATTGGCGGTTTTGCGCACTGGACGGGCATCGCCTGCTATCTTTGACGGCATCAAGGTGGAGTATTACGGCTCCCCTTACGAAATTCGGGAGTTAGCAACCATCTCCGTTCCCGATGCCCGAACCATCGTCATTGACCCGTGGGACAAACAGATGCTGGAGCCCATCCGCAAAGCCATCATGCAATCCCCTTTGGGGCTGAACCCAGTCAACGATGGGAAAGTGCTCCGCATCAACCTTCCGCCCCTTACGGAAGAGCGGCGCCGCGAGTTACTGAAAGTGGTCAACCAAAGAGCCGAGCACGGTAAGATTGCCGTTCGGAACATCCGCAAAGACATTCTGGAAGAGTTGCGCAAGTTGGACAAACAGCCGGGTATCTCGGAAGACATGCTGCGCCGTGCCCGCGAAGAACTGGATAAGGTGACAGAGCGGTATGTGCAGGAGATAGAGAAACTGCGTAAAGCGAAGGAAAAGGAGGTTTTGGAAGAATGAAGCCTCCGCCACCTTCCCCTGTCGGGTTGCGGGAAGAGGAAGCACTGGCTCTTTTGAAGAGGGAAGGTGGTCAGGTGCGTGTCATCAGAACCTTGCCACCAAAACCGCGAGTAAAAGGTAGCCCAGTTGCTTGGCGGGTGGTGGACTATCGGGAGACGGAAGAAGGAGCAGAGTTGATAGTGACGCCCGAGTGGATAGACTGGCGCGCGTCTGTTGCGTCAGAAAACACAGGATTGCTCTAATCCCTTTCGGAGGCGAACAAGTTTGCTGACGCGCCAAGAATTGGAGCAGCGAAGCGAGGAAGAATTGCGGGCGATGTTGGATAAAGAGCGACTGCCCCGCCATGTCGCCATCATCATGGATGGGAACCGTCGGTGGGCGAAGCAGCGAGGGCTCCCTATCTTGCAGGGGCATCGGGCGGGATCAAGGGCAACCCGCGCTGTGGTGGAAGTGTGCGTGGAGGTGGGCATCCCCGTGCTCACTCTCTATGCCTTCTCCACAGAAAACTGGCGACGCCCTTCCTTGGAAGTGCAAGCCCTAATGCACCTCATTGAGGCAACCCTGAAGCGGGAGCGGGAAGAACTGAGCGCAAACGGGGTGCGCATCCGCCACATCGGCTCCACCGAAGGATTGCCAGAGTCTCTTGTCCGAACTTTGAAAGAGACGGAAGAGATGACCCGCCACAACGCTTCCCTTTTGCTCAATGTTGCTATCAACTATGGCGGGCGCAACGAAATTGTCCGAAGTATTCGCAAGATTGTCCACGCCGTTCTGGAAGGGCTTTTGTCCCCCGATGAGATAAATGAGGTGACGGTGCAGAACTTTTTGGACACTGCTGGTTTACCTGACCCAGACCTCCTCATCCGAACGGGAAACGAGTGGCGCATTAGCAACTTCCTGTTGTGGCAAATCGCTTACACAGAACTTTACATCACGCCGACCTTGTGGCCCGACTTCACCAAGCGCGAGTTTTTGATGGCATTGGTGGACTACCAGCACCGCAACCGACGCTTTGGAGGGGTCTCTCGTGTGGCAATACGATAAGGGCTTGACAGAGTTGATCTTCCTTGCAGGTTTGGTGTTGTTGCCTTTGGACAATCTTTTTTGGTCGGCGGGGTTGCCCTCATTAGTGATTGCTGGCGCCCTTGCCTATGGGCTTGCCTGGGAACTGCCCCGATTGTTGTTCAAGAACGAAGGCACCTTAGACCAACTCTCCGCCTCTTGGGCACTCACGCTGGTTTTGGCGTGCTTTTATCTCGGCAAAAGCGACCGTGCTGTCGTTCAACTCATTCAGGAGCAAGGGCAAGACGCTGCTTTCAATTCCCCCTTGTGGCTGGTAAACGATGGGGTGCTGTTAACGCTCACGATTGCCGTGATGATGGTTTTGCTGGCGCTCACCACTTTCGCCCTGCATTTGCTTCAACCGGCTGAGCAGGGCATTCCCTTGCCCCGTTACCTTCAGTTAGCAGCGAAAGCGTTCTCTCACCTCTTAGCGGCGCTTGTGGTCAGCACGGTTGTTGGTTTAGGGTGCGGCGCATGGGCAGTGCTCGTGAGCAACAAAGGGTTAACCTTCGGCTTGGTGACATGGGTGACCATGTGGGCAGCAGCCCGTGGAAACATTATCGCTCGTCATTCCTCTGCTGGGCGATGGGGTTTGGCGTTCGCCATTGCCTTAATGGTAGCGGGTTTGGCAGGTGGGGTAACCCGCTCCTTGTTCACCGCGCTCATCGCAGGCATCTTGGGGCTCGCTGTCGTTGTTGCCCACTTCCTCGTCCTTTCCGCTCTGTCCCTGTATAAGCGCCAAGGGGCGGAGCCACAACCCGTGTTGGAACTCATACACCAGCGTCCCAAAGACGCACCCTTTCATGTGCCTTGGGTCGGGTTTTATACTTTGCGCTTTGCCGGTTTAGTAGTGGCTTTCTTCGTCGTGGGGGCAGGGTGGCTCTGGGGTCTCCGTTAAAGGGATCACCGCCTCTGAGCAGGGGGAAGCAGCCATGGCGGATAAGGTCGCAACGATGCTTTCTGCCTTGATAGCCATCGGCGTCTTAATACTGGTTCACGAGTGGGGTCATTTCTGGGTCGCCCGCCGATTGCGGTTCAATGTCCAAGAGTTCTCCATCGGCTTTGGTCCCAAACTGTTTGGTTGGCATAGTAAGGACGGCATCACTTACCACTTGCGCCTCTTCTTCTTTTTCGGCGGGTTCGTGCGCATCCAAGAGATTGAAGATGACCTGTTGCGACAGCCAGAGAGTTTCCATGCCCGCCCCGCCCGCGAAATCTTCCGTCGCATTGCTGTTATCCTTGCAGGTCCGGTGGCGAATGTGATGCTGGCTGTCGTTCTGCTGTTCATCTACAGCCTTTGGTGGGCGGGGTTTCGGACAACGACCGAAATTGCTGCGGTTAGCGAGGGGGGACCAGCGGAGAAAGCCGGTTTGCGCCCAGGCGACCAAATCGTCGGCTACGCTTACCTGCGGCAACACCTTCCCTATTCGCCTTTCTTCCTACGAACGCTCCAGCAGTATATTGCTGCCCATCCGGGGCAACCCATCCGCTTAGTGATTCGCCGTGACTTTCAAGAGTTTCCCGTCATCTTGACCCCCAATCCTCGGGATGCTTTCCACATTGTTCACGAACCCCACCCGCACGCGCGAGGGTTTCAGCGATTCCTCCAACGCCTCTTCGGGCGGTTGGAGAAGGAGAAAATTGGTCTGATCGGCGTTGTGTTCAAAACGGAACCCATCCCTGCCTTGTCATGGCAGGAGCGGCTCAAGCGTGCCTTCCCCTACACTTGGGACCACTTGGTCTTGACATGGAAGCAAGTGACTTTGCCCTTAACCCAACCCATCCTTTTGCGGGAGGTTTCAGGACCTATCCGCATCGTTTACGAAGTCGTCGCCCATCGTTGGTTAGGGTTCATGGAGCAAATTCGGGTGTTTGCCCTCATCAGTTTCGCCATTGCCTTCTTAAACCTGTTCCCCTTCCCCGTTCTGGATGGTGGGCGCATCCTGTTCCTGCTCATAGAGTTCATCGGTCGCCGCCGCATTTACAACTTGGAGGTCAAAGCCAACTATGTCGGGTTGGCGTTGCTGATTGCCCTACTCCTCTTCGTCGCCCTCAAAGACCTCTACTTCGTCCTCAGCCGAGGGCAACAATGATAAGCGTTGTCGCTTCATTGCGCGATGCGTCACCCTTTATAAGGCGCAATGCTTTTTACTGCGAATGTCGGTGGTGGATGCTGTTACCAATCTATGCGCCTTCGTGAGCGCCGATTTTCATCGGCAAAAACAACCGTCGGGGACAAGCCCCGACGCTACGGATTAGATTGGTAGCGTCGCCACTTGTTGGCGACGGTCGTTTAACTGGGGCGTGTTTCCTGACACGCCGAAAAAGTGAATTCGGCACTGTTGAAGGATGCGTCTCTTGACGCACAGAAAAATCGGCGCCTCAGGAGAGGTGCCTTCCAGCAAACAAATTCGGTGCATCGGGAGATGCGCCCTTCAAGCATCACTTACTGGCTAAAGCCAGTGGCATGAATGGTAAAGCACCAACAACCCTTGCATTAAAGAGCGAGGCACCATTCTGAACATCAACTTGTTCGCTGGGGTGATGGTTTGTGCGGTTATCGGAGATGCTGTTCGTCAGCCAACGGGAAGTGCCTGCGGAGGCAGAACTGGTCAGTCACCAACTGTTACTGCGCGCTTGCTTTATCCGAAAGTTGGCAGCGGGTGTTTACTCCTATTTGCCGCTGGCGTGGCGTAGCCTGTTGAAAATCATCGCTATCGTTCGTGAGGAAATGAACCGCGCCGGCGCGCAAGAGGTCTTGCTTCCCTTCATGCATCCTGCGGAGTTGTGGCAAGAGACGGGGCGTTGGGAGGAATACGGTGAGTTGCTGATGAAACTTCAAGACCGCCAGGGGCGATGGTTTTGCCTCGGTCCCACCCACGAAGAACCCATCACGGACTTAGCGCGACAACTCATCAAGTCCTACCGCCAGTTGCCTTTGAACCTTTACCAAATCGGCACGAAGTTTCGGGACGAGTTGCGCCCCCGAGGGGGACTTATCCGCGCCCGCGAGTTCATCATGAAGGACGCTTACAGTTTTGACCGCGACGAAGAAGGAATGGAACGCAGTTTTGAAGCCATGCGGCAAGCCTACATCCGCATCTTCCGCCGGTGCGGGTTGCCTTTTGTTATCGTGGAAGCCGAAGCGGGAGCGATTGGGGGGACGGAAAATTTGGAGTTCATGGTTATCGCTGAGAACGGGGAAGACCGGCTGCTCTTGTGTCCGCAGTGCGGCTATGCAGCGAACCGGGAACGGGCAGAACGGCGCCCCCCCGATGGCTTTGAGGCAGCCGTCAAGACACCGCCTCAAAGCACCGCCCCGTTGCAAAAAGTCCTTACCCCAAACCAACGCACAGTGGAAGAAGTCTCTCGCTTCCTGCAAGTCCTGCCCTCGCAACTGGTGAAAACTTTGCTCTTCGTTGCCGACGGAGAGGTGGTGGCAGCGTTAGTGCGCGGTGACCACGAGTTAAACGAGGCGAAATTTGCCCGCTTCCTTGGCAAGAAAGTGCAAATGGCGGATGCTGCCACCATTGAGCGCCTCACCAATGCCCCTGTCGGCTTCAGCGGTCCTGTCGGGTTAAAGGAAAAAGGCGTTCGCCTCATCGCCGATTACGACATCGCTTTCCTCAAAGACTTCGTGGTGGGCGCCAACGAAGCAGATGCCCACTTCATCAATGCCAACTGGGGACGCGATTTTCCCATTGACCAATTTGCCGACCTGCGATTCGCTGAGCACGGTGACGGCTGCCCTCGCTGCAGCGGACAGTTGGTGATGCACAACGCCATTGAAATTGGGCACATCTTCAAACTGGGCACCCGCTACAGCGCTGCCATGAAGGCAACCTTCGTGGACGAGGATGGCAAGGAGAAACTGCTCCTGATGGGCTGCTATGGTATCGGCATCTCTCGCATCTTAGCAACGGTTGCCGAAGTGCTGCACGATGAAGATGGCATCATCTTCCCCATCTCCATCGCGCCTTTTGAAGCGTGGGTTATGCCCGTTGAAAACGAAGGGGAGTTACGGGAAGTTGCCGAGCAAATTTACGCCGATTTGACCGCTGCCGGGGTGGAGACGGTGATTGACGACCGTGACGAGCGAGCGGGCGTGAAGTTCAAGGACATGGACTTGGTCGGCGTGCCTATCCAAATTGTTGTCGGGCGCACGGTGCGGGAGCGAGGCGAGGTGGAAGTTCGCCTCCGCCGTCAGCGCACTAACGCCTGCTATGCCCCCATTAACCAAGTTGTTGAAACCGTGCAGACTCTAAAACAGCAGTTGTTTGCCGAACTCTCAACCGATTGAAACCGCCTTCTAAAACCTTGGAGATGGTGACCTTTAAATGCCGATGAAAACGGATGCACCGTCTCAAACTGCTACGGTTATCCTCTCCGTTCAAGGTGTGCGGGTTGCGTATGTTGCTGAACCTGTGTTACAAGGCGTCAGTTTTGAAGTGCGGCGAGGCGAAATCGTGGTCATCCTCGGTCCCAACGGGGCGGGCAAAACGACTTTGCTGCGAACGATTGCGAAAAGGGTGATACCACAAGGTGGCGTTGTTTTTTTGGACGGGCAAGACATCGCGCGGATGTCCGTTCCCCAGTTGATGCGCACTCTGAGCGTTGTGCCCCAGAGCGAAGGGAGCCCCTTCAACTTCACGGTGCAGGACATCGTGGTGATGGGGCGCATCCCGCACCTTTCACCCCTCGCACCTCTATCGGAAGGAGATTGGTGCGCTGTCCGCGAAGCGATGGAGGCAACAGACACTTGGCACTTGCGGGAGCGCTTGTTCACGGAACTTTCGGGGGGTGAGCAGCGACGAGTGCTCCTTGCGAAAGCGTTAGCGCAGCAACCCCAACTTTTGCTTTTGGACGAGCCCACCGCCAACTTGGACCTGCACTACCAACTGGAAGTGGTGGAACTTTTGCAGCGCTTGAACCAAGAGCGAGGCATTACGGTGTTGGCGATTTTGCACGATTTGAACTTAGCCACTTTGCTGGGGCACCGCTTCATCCTCATGCAACGAGGTCGCATCCACGCGATAGGGGAAGCCGAGGAGGTCTTGACGCCCCAAAACATTCAGCAAGTTTACGGGGTGCCCGTTGTTATCACGCGTCACCCGCTGAACGGAAAACCCATCGTGTTGCTTTCAGAGCGTCGCATCCCTTCAGCAAAAGGCGTGCGCGTCCATGTCGTTTGCGGTGGGGGAACGGGAGGGGAAGTGATGGCACTGTTGGCGGCTGCAGGATGCCAAGTGTCCGCAGGTGCTCTCAACGGGGGCGATAGCGATTACGAGACTGCTCAACTGTTGGGCATCAAAATCGTGGAAGAGCAACCTTTCATGCCAATTTCGCCTGAAGCCTACGAGCAAACGAAACGCTTAATCGCTGATGCTGAAGTGGTGGTCTTGACCGATGTGCCCTTTGGCTGGGGCAATTTGGTCAACCTTCAAGCCATTGCGGAAGCAGCGAAAGGGTTGGTCGTGGTCTTCAACCCTGAAACCATTAGGGAGCGCGATTTCGTCAATGGGCAAGCAGCAGCGCTTCTGGAACGCATCTTCGCCACAAAGCGAGTCGTTTCCGTCCACAGCCTCGCGGAACTGCAACGGCTCTTGGTTAGCCTGTGACCCCGCTTTGAACTTCTTCCCCGTCCCAACTCAAATCCACAATGCGGAACCGTTGCGTGCGCGAACGAAGGGTTACGCTCACTTCGTCACCCACGCGCTTTCCTTTCAGGGCAATTCCTAAGGGCGAGTTCGGTGTGGCAGTTTTGACCGTATCGGAAAGGGACACTTCCACGCTTTCGGCGATGCGGTAGCGCACCAATTCGCCCGTGTCCAAATCCTCCAGTGTCACGATCATGCCCACATCCACCTGTTCAGGTTGACCGTCTTGCTCCACGATTTCCACATCCATCAACTGTTGCTCCAAGCGGCGGATGCGGGCTTCCACCAAGCCCAAAGAGCGCTTAGCGGCATCCAATCCCGCATTTTCGCTTAAGTCACCTTCTGCACCCGCTTCCCGCACCTCTTCTATCAGTTGCACGCGGCGCTGGTAAAGGTATTCCAGTTCCTTGCGCAAGCGTTCGTAACCGCTCCGCGTCACCCGCAAGGGCATGGACATCCCTCCTGTTGGGAACAGCAGCAAGAGGTCTATCAAAGTTGCGTGGATAAATTTTGCAACGCTCCTGCACGCAAGGTAACCGCTTTGCCCCCTGGTCGATGCTGAAAGGTAACCTCAACAGCAATCCTCACAAGGGACGAATGTCCATGCCCATCGCGAGACATCACTCACCGGCAGAGGGTGAGGGTCCCAAGATTTGCTGGAGGGCGTGCAGCGATTCGTGCACCCGCTGCAGCAGGCGTTGCTGCTTTGCCTGAAGTTGGGCTTTTCGCTCTTCTGTCAGTTCGCCTTCTTCTTCCGCCTCGCGCCACTCCTCCTCAATCTCTTCCAACTCTTCCGCAGTGTCCTCCAACAATTCAGCAAACTCTTCCAGCCGTTCGTGAAGCGGGATGGTTGGTTCCGCTCCTGAAAGGCGCACCGTCTCCGCTTCGCTTCGCTCTACAGGTTGCTCAGCGGTGGCAACAGCACGGGAAACGGCTTTCCCTGCTACCCCTGTGGCTTCTCTGACAATCGTCTTGAGCCATGAGGGTAGACCTGTGCGCAACAGGTCGGCTAACTCTTCAGCGGAAGTGATGACCACTTCGGAGAACTCAACAGGCGATTTTTGCTCCCGAATGCGCAGGATGGGTTCTCGCTCCCGCTTGCGCTTTTGGGACTCTTCCTCCGCTGCTTCCTCTTCCTCACCCAGCAGAACTCGCAACGCGCCGACCAGTTGAGTGGCAGCGAAGGAAAGGGTGAAAGGGTCTGGGTCGTCATGGATGGGAGCAAGGGGTAATCGCACACCCAACTCCTGCTGAAGCCAATTAACCAACTCGTTGAACTGCCTACCGACGCCCACCAACACTTCAGGGCGCAACCCTGGCGGTTGTTCAGCGGCTCTTCGGGCTTCTTTCTGTAACGCTTCTGCCATGCGGAGAGCAATCCTCAACTGCCCTTTGCGCTGCTCTTGTGTTTGCTCCATTGCGGCTCCCTCCTTTTACGGTTTTTTGTGCCCACGCAAATTGCACTGCCTTTTGATGCCTCATCTCACGGCTCAGAAAGTTTTTGGTGCAACTTCCGTTTGGCTTCATGCAGCCGCCACTTCACTGTGGTCAACGGCAGCCCCAAGAAGGCAGCAATGCGTTTGAGTGGCATGTCTTCAAAGAAATGAAGCCAAACCACCAACCGATACATTTCGGGCAATTCGTTAAGAGCAGCGTGCAATTGCTCATATCGCTCCTGTCGTTGCATCCGTTCAAAAGCATCCTCTTCCACTTTGGCTTCCCATCGCTCTAAAAGCAGTTCGTCCAGTTCCCACCGTTGGCGATGGTTAAGTTGACGGAGGGCTTGGTGGCGGGCGATGGCATGGAGCCACGCCCCGAATCGCTTCGGGTCCCGCAAGGTGGGCAGGGCTTTTAAGGCAATCAGGAAGGTTTCTTGCGCCACATCCTCCGCCTCATCCCACGAACCAGTGCACTGGAAGGCAACAGCCAAGACGGCGGGACGGAAGCGGCGAACCAACTCATCAAAAGCCTCCAAATCGCCCGCCATGGCTGCCAACACCAACAGGGTGTCTTCCTTGACCCACCGCCATTCGGTTGCCATTAGCGTCCAGCCTCGCTTTTTGGTCCTTTGCAGGCAATCATGCCTCGCTTGCACTGACTTTTGCTTTTCGCCATTGCGTTTGGCTTTTGAAGGCACTCTGCCCTGCCACTAAATAGAGCACTTGAGCGGCTGCAAGGATAGGGCGGGAAGAGAAGGGCGCTGAAGGGCAACTCTCTCGTGTCTTGTCTTTGGGTTTGGGATGGTCCTCGCCTCATAGTCATCGTTGGCGCTATCACTTGAAAGGTTGCTACCCACTCACTTCCCTGCCCACTTGTTCCCCTTTAAAGCCATTGTCGTCTATACTTAACATCACTATGCTCAAGGTTATCTGGTTTGTGTGTTGTGATAATCCCAACGCAAAAATTTGCATGATTTTGACGGTAAAAACAGGAATTCTGGTGGGGTTTTTTAGGAC
>FWWL01006960.1_pt1 | contig 15865 bp, 11 predicted proteins | sample 2228331 | NCBI WGS metagenome assembly FWWL01 (sample SAMEA103939775, study PRJEB20133) | metagenome
GGCGATGGTGGCCGGGACAGGCGGTACGGCCAGGGTCGCGGCGCGCCAGGCGTCGCGCGCGGTGTTGACCGCCGCGTGAGCGGCCCCGGTGCCCTGCGCGGCGGCGGCCACGCCCAGGCTGGTCACTTCGGTGCCGTCGTTCGCCGCGTACACGTTCCAGGTGCCGGGGCCGGTCTTGACGTAGAAGGTCGACATCACGTGGGCGTTGCCCAGCGTGTCATACACGTTCATCGGCGACTGCTTGTTGTACGTGGTCGGATCGGCCGGATCGAACGGCGAGTTGGTCGGCAGCGCCGCGCGCGAATCGAGGTTGAGCTGGATGGTCGCGTCGGTGGTCACTTCCGGCGCCAGGTCGGAGGTGTCGATCTGCAGCGGCTGCGGCGCACCCGCCAGCAAGGCGCCGTTCACGCCCACGGTGAAACCGGTCAACTGGGCGCCCTGCGCGTTGATCAGGAAACCCTCCTTATCCACCGAGAACTGGCCATTGCGCGAATACTGCACCAGGCCCTTGCTCTCGACGCGGAAAAAGCCGGCGCCGTTGATGGCGATGTCGAGCGGGTTGTTCGACGACTCGACGTTACCTTGGGTGAACTGCTGGGAGATCGCCGCCACCCGGGCGCCGATGCCCGCGGTCACGCCGCCCGAGCCGTTCAGCGCATTCGCGTACACGTCGCCGAAGCGCGTGGTCGAACCCTTGAAACCGACCGTGCTCGAGTTGGCGATGTTGTTACCGATCACGTCCAACGCTTTGGCGGCGCCGTTCAGGCCGCTCAGACCTTGTTGAAAAGACATGCTGTTCTCCTGGTGATATGGTGTTGCGCCTGCTTACAGGACCTGACGGATGTCGGCCATCGTGACTGTGCCCTTGATCGGCAAGTTCAGCTTGATGCCGTCCTTGGCATTGGTGGTGACGCTGGCCACGGAGTCGAACGCGAGCGGCTTGGCGTCGGCCAGTTCTTCTTCGCCGCGCTTGGCGACGACGCGGAAAGTGTAGGAACCGTCGGGCAAGGCCACCGGGTTGCCATCGGCATCGAGAACGTCCGGATCGACCACACCATCCCAGCCCAGCGGGATGGTGCCGGCCTGCTTGGCGCCAAGGTTGATCGCGGCGACATCCTTGCCCGTGGCGGGATTGGTGATGAAGACCTGGACGCTGTCGGCGGGGCTCTCCAGCTCCACGCCAAGAATCGATTTACCGCCCGAGAGTTTCAGGTGGTTACCCTCGACCAGCACGCCGCGGCCGATCAGGTTGGTCGCTTGCATCGCTTCCGACGACTGGTAGCTCGACTTGAGCGTCTCCAGCGTGGCGTTGAGCTTGTTCACACCCGTGACGGTGGACAGTTGCGCCAGCTGGCTCGTCAACTGCGCGTTGTCCAGCGGATTGAGCGGGTCCTGGTTCTTCAACTGGGTCACCAGCAGCGTCATGAACTTGTTCGTTTCCGCCTCGACACCCTCGACCTCGGCTTTTTTCGCGTTCATCGAGTCCATCAGGCTGTCGATCCTGGAACCGCCGTTCGTGGTATTAATAGTGGTCATGGGCGGCTATCCGGTTATTGGCCAATGGTCAGCGTCTTGAGCAGCATGGTCTTGGCCGCGTTCATCGTCTCGACGTTGGTCTGGTAGGAACGCGAGGCCGAGAGCATGTTGACCATCTCATCGACCACGTTCACGTTTGGCATCGTCACATAGCCCTTGTCGTCGGCCATCGGATGCTTGGGGTCGTACACCTGCTTCATCGGCGACTGGTCCTCGACCACTTCGCGCACGCGCACGCCGGTGCCGCCGGTGGCGGTCGGCACCGACTCGAACACCACCGCCTTGGCGCGGTAGGCCTCGCCGGTGGGGCTGGTGACGCTATCGGCATTGGCCAGGTTGCTGGCGACGGTGTTCAGGCGCTGCGCCTGGGCGCTCATGGCCGAACCGGAGACATTGAAGATATTAAAGAGAGACATGATTACTGACCCTGGATCGCCGCGAGCAGGCCGCGGATCTGGCTGTTGATCATCATGATGCCGGCTTCGTAGCGCAGCGCGTTGTCGGCGAACTGGTTGCGCTCGACATCCATGTCGACGGTATTGCCGTCCACCGCGCCCTGCACCACGCCGCGGTAGAGCACCGGGGTGCCGTCGGCCAGCGCGTTGCCGCTCGGCGTGCCGCGCGGCACGTGGGCCTGCGCCGTGTTCGCCAGGGGCGCCGCCGGTACGCCCGCGCGCGCCATCGCACCCTGCAGCGCGCTGGTGAAGTCGATATCGCGCGCCTTGTAGTTGGGGGTGTCGGCGTTGGCGATGTTCGACGCCAGCAGTTCCTGGCGCTGGGAACGCAGCGACAGGGCCGTTTGGTTGAACCGCAGGTAATCGTCGAGTTTGCCGATCATGCCGCCTCCAGGCAGATTCTTGTTTGGACAGTATGGATCATACGGCCGGCCCTTCCCGCGCAATCGAAGGATAAAGGATGGCAATACCGGGCTATTCATAGTTTCGCTACGGCATCACGGCCCCTAAGATGTCATCGTCCCCCAAGGCCCCAGGCCGCGCATGCCCATGAAATCGACGCTCACCGCCCTCCTCCTGCTGTTCGCCGCCCCTTTCGCGGCCACGTTCGCCGCCCCGCCCGCGTCCGCCGCCCCATCGGCCGGCCAGGCCGGGCCGGCGCGCCAAGACCCGGCCGCGCTGCGCGCGGTGGTCGAGCAATACCTGCGGACCCAGGCCGCCGGCCTGCCTGGCAAGGTCGGCGTCAAGGTCGGCGCCATCGACCCGCGCCTGTCGCTCGCCGCCTGTCCCGCACCGGAAGCCTTCCAGCAGCCGGGTGCCCGGGCGTGGGGAAAAACAACGGTTGGCGTGCGCTGCACTGCGCCGTCGAACTGGACGGTGTATATTCAGGCCCAGGTAAGCGTCATCGCCGACTACGTCGCCGCCGCCGTACCGCTGGCCCAGGGCCAGCCGATCGAAGCGGCCCAATTGACCGTCCTGCAGGGGGATATCGCGGCCATGCCCAACGGCATCGTCACCGACATCGCCCAGGCGCTCGGGCGCACCCCGATCGTCTCGCTGCCCTCGGGCACGGCCCTGCGCCTGGACACGCTGCGCAGCCGGCCGGTGGTCCAGCAAGGGCAGGCGGTACGGATCGTCACCCGGGGCACGAACTTTTCGGTATCGGCCGAGGGGCGCGCCATCGGCACCGCCGGCGAAGGCCAGGTGGTGCAGGTACGCACCCCGTCGGGCAGCATGGTCAGCGGCACCGCCCGGACAGGCGGCATCGTGGAAGTGACATTGTAAAAATTTATCTAAATCCCTTTTCTGCGCTAAAGTTTGTGAAGGCGACGCCGTTACCTGATGCAGATCCCGGAGTGTCCGCTCCGACCAGAGAAGGATGATGCTGTGAAAATCAACGATACGCTCAAGAGCAACCCAGGGCTGCAGCCCGCCAGCACGAGCACGCGTGGGGCGGAAAAGGCAGCGACCACCGCGCGCACGCCGGCGTCGACCGACAGCGTGCGCCTGTCCTCGCAGGGCCAGGCGATGGCCAGCGCGGTGGGCGGCACCAACCAGGTGTTCGACAGCAAGAAGGTCGAACGCATCAAGATGGCCATCGCCGATGGCCAGTTCCAAGTCAACTCCGAGAAAGTCGCGGACGGCCTGCTAGAGACCGTGCGCGACATGCTCCATTCGCGCAATCGCTAGACACCCATGACCGCCAGCCCGCAAGCCACCCTCGCCACCGAACAGCAGCATGTCAGCGACCTGATCGCGCTGATGAAACAGGAGCAGCAATGCCTGGTGACGGCGGATGCGGACGCGCTGGCCGGGCTCACGCCGCGCAAGACGCAGCTGGTGCAGGAGCTCGCGATGCTGTCGAAGCGGCGCCATGCGGCGCTGGCGGCGGCGGGACGGGAGGCAGGCGAAGCGGGAATGGAACCGTGGCTGGCAGCGGCGGACAACGCCCAGGCACGGAAGGAATGGGAACGGCTCCTCGAACTCACGCGCGAGGCGAAGGAGCTGAACCGGGTCAACGGCATGTTAATCAACAAGCAACTCGCGCACACCCAGGGCATGCTTGGCGCGCTGCGCGCGCCGGCCGGCGCCGCCGGTGCCGGCGCCATGTACGGCGCGAGCGGCCAGCCGGTGTCGGGCGGCGCGTCGAAGCGCTACGTGGTCGGCTGAGTAGGGTGGGCTCTCGAGCCCACGCGGGCCGGTGCGGTACGCCAGCGCCGGAACGGTGGGCACAAGTGCCCATCCTACGCCCACCTACGCGTCCGCCCCCTCCCCCACCAGCATTTCCCGCAGCGCATCCGGCCACAACGGCCGGCTGAAATAATACCCCTGGATCTCATCGCAGCCATTCGCCCGCAGGAAGGCCAGCTGCCCCTCCGTCTCCACCCCTTCCGCCACGGACACCAGCCCGAGGCCCTGCGCCAGCGCGATGATCGCGCGCGTGATCGCCGCGTCGCTCGCGTCCGCCGTCACATCGGTGATGAAGGACCGGTCGATCTTGATCACGTCGATCGGGAAGCGCTTCAGGTACGCCAGGGACGAGTATCCGGTGCCAAAGTCGTCGATCGCCAGGGCCACTCCAATATCCTTGAGCGAGCGCAGCACGGCCTGGGCCGCCTCGATGTCGCGCATGACCATGCCCTCGGTGATCTCCAGTTCCAGGTGGCGCGGCGCCAGGCCGGTCTCCTCCAGCACCGAACGCACCCGCCGCGCCAGACCGGCCTGCTGGAACTGGCGCGCCGACAGGTTGACCGACACGCGCACCGCAGGCAAGCCTTCCGCCTGCCACGCCGCCGCCTGCGCGCAAGCCTCGCGCAGCACCCACATGTCGATCGCCTCGATCATGCCGCTCTCCTCCGCCACCGGAATGAAGCGTCCCGGCGGCACCAGCCCGAGCGTCGGGTGGCGCCAGCGCACCAGCGCCTCCACTCCCACCACCCCGCCTTCGACCAGCCCCACGCGGGGCTGGTACTGCAACGCCAACTCCTTGCGCTCCAGCGCCAGGCTCAGGCAGGCCTCCAGGCTCATGCGCTCCCGTACCGACCGCTCCATTTCCGCCGTGTGGAAGCGGTACAGGCCTGCCCCGTCCCGGCGCGCGGCGCCCATCGCCACCTGGGCATCGTGCACCAGATCCTGTGCCTGGACCGGTTCGTCCGGCATCAGGGTGACTCCGATGCTGGCGGACAGCACCACCTGCTGGCCGCGCACCTCGAATGGCGCGCGCATCCTGGCCAACAAGGCCTCGGCCAGCGCCGCCACCTCGCGCACGCTGCCGGCTGTCTTCTGCACCACGATGAACTCGTTGCCTCCCTGTCGCGCCAGCGTGTCGCCAGCCCGTAGTTCGCGCTCGATGCGGCTCGCGCATTCACGCAGCACGGCGTCACCCTCGGCGTAACCGAAGCCGTCGTTGATCCTCTTGAACCCGTCGAGGTCGAGCACCAGCACAGCCAGCACATGTCCCTTCAGGCGCGCCTGCGCCATCGCGCCAGCGAGCGTCTCGAGGATGCGGCCGCGGTTGGGCAACCCGGTCAAGGCGTCGTGCGCGAGCTGTTCGAGAAGCGCCTTTTCCAGCCGCCGCCGTTCGGACAGGTCGCGCACGATGGCCACGCTCTGGGTGCCGGCGCCACCGGGCAGGCTCGCACGCCGCACCTCGGCCGGGAATGGCTCGCCCCCCACCCTCAGGCAGGTGACGTCGTCGCCATCCGGGACCGCGCGCGGCACCAGCGCATCGAGCGGCAGGCCGGCCGCCGCCGTTCGCTGCAGGCCGAACAAGCCCTCCGCGCATGCGTTCATCATGGCGATGCGCCCGCCTCCGTCGGACAGCACGATCGCGTCCGGCGCGCACTCCATCAGGCTGCGGAACTTGCCCTCGCTCTCGGCCAGCGAGCGTTCGGACGCGCGCAGGCGCAGGTAAGGGTCGCGCACCGCGGTCACGTAGATCGCGCGGTACAGGAACAGGTAGGCCACCACCTTGCACACGTGGCCGGACAGGTTGACGACGTCGTCGACCTTCGCGTACCGGGTGAAGCCGACAGCGGAGATCGCCAGGACGGCCGCCGCGGTGGCCAGGTGCCACGCGGCCAAGGTGGGCGCGCGCACGGCGCGCACGGCAAGCAGCACGGCGGCCAGCGCGCAAGTGGCCATCACGGCCAGTTCGCACCATATCTTGAAGGGTGTCAGGCCGATCCCCTCGATGTAGGTCGGCGGCACGAGCTCGGGGCGGCGCAGGAGCAGCCAGTAGCACAGGCCCGCCAACGCGAGCGAGAGCGCCAGGCTGGCCCTGCGGGTACCCGCGCGCGCCGTGCCGCCGAACGGCAGCACCGCCACCAGCAGCAGGGCCACGGCACCGAGTGCGCGCGCGGCCAGCCAGAAACGGATGCCCGTCTCGATGTCGCCGTCGCTGCCGTCCACGCCAGGCATGCCGCGCACCGACATCAGGTGGCCGAAGTCCAGCAGGGCCACGGCGAGGAACACCGGGGAGAGCGTGGCGACACTGCGCGGCACCGCCCCCTCGAAGCTGTGCCAGCCGATCGAAAAGATCATCGCGGCGACCACGACGGCGAACGCCTCCATCAGCGAGTGCCAGGGCAGGTAGTAGCGCTGGACCGATGCCAGTTCGTGCGGGCCGGTCAGGACGAGGTAGGCCATGAACACGGCCAGCAGGACGACCAGGGCCAGTTGCGCCGCTGGCGGGCGGCGGCGGGGCAAGTGCTTGACGGGCTGGAAGAGTGGGATATCAGTCATCATGGCAGGAACCGTTTTACCAAATTGCGCCGGGTGTGCACTTGTGCCCACCGCTGGCGACCGCTGCACGGACCGCGGCGCCTCGGACGCGCGCTTTTGAACGGTGGGCTCAAGAGCCTCGGCGGCCCCGCCCACCCTACCCGCTGGCGCGCCCACGCCGCAATGGTGGGCTCAAGAGCCTCGGCGGCCCCAGCCACCCTACGCCCTGAGCGCGGCCGGTTGCCGGGCCCGCAGCAGCGCCTCGAGATCCTTCGCTTCCACCGGACGGCTGAAGCAGAAGCCCTGCATCTGGTCGCAGCCCTGGCGCGACAGGAAGTCGAGCTGCTCGGACGTCTCGACACCCTCGGCGATCACGTTCAGCTTCATCGAGTGCGCCAGCGCGATCACCGCGTTGACGATCGCCGCGTCGTCGGCGTCCTCGGTCAGGTCGGCCACGAAGGAGCGGTCGATCTTCAGGCTGTGGATCGGGAAGCGCTTCAGGCTCGCCAGGCTCGAATAGCCGGTGCCGAAGTCGTCGATGGCAAGCTGCACGCCCATCGCGGCAAGGCGCCGCATGGTGTCGGTCGCGGCGGACGGGTTCTGCATCAGGACACTCTCCGTGATCTCCAGGGTCAGGTACTGCGGGTCGCAGCCGGTTCGCGCCAGTAGTTCGGCCACCTGCTGTGCCACATCCTGGCCGTGGAACTGGCGCGCCGACAGGTTCACGCTCACCCGCAGCGGCGGCAGACCCTGCGCCTGCCAGGCCACCTGCTGCGCCATCGCGGTGGCCAGCACCCATTCGCCGATCGGCACGATCAGGCCGGTCTCCTCGGCCAGCGGGATGAACTCGGCCGGCGGCACCATCGGCAGCCCCTGCGGCTGCCAGCGCAGCAGCGCTTCCGCGCCGATCACCGCGCCGCTGCCGAGATCCACCAGCGGCTGGTAGTGCAGCACGAACTCGTTGCGGCTGAGCGCCCGCTGCAGCGCCCCTTCCATGCGCAGGTGCTCGTAGGCCTGCAGGCCCATGTCCGACACGTAGAAGTGGTAGTGATTGCCGCCCTCCGCCTTGGAGCGGTACATGGCACTATCCGCGCACTTGAGCAGGGTCTGGCTGTCGTGGCCATCGCGCGGGTACATCGCGATCCCGATGCTCCCGGTCGGGAACACTTCCTGCCCGCACAGCAGCAAGGGCCGGAACAGCGAGTCCAGCAGCTTTTGCGCCACCTTGGCCGCGTCGTCGGCCGAGACCAGTTCGGGCAGGACGACGACGAATTCGTCGCCACCCTGGCGCGCCACCGTGTCGCTTTCGCGCAGGCTGGAGGACAGGCGGCGCGCGATCTCGACGATCATCTGGTCGCCCGCGTCGTGCCCGAGGCTGTCGTTGACGTGCTTGAAACGGTCCAGGTCGATGAACATCACGCCCACCTGGTTGCCGGCGCGCTGGGCATGGACGATGGCGTGCGCCAGGCGGTCCTGCAGCAGCACGCGGTTGGGCAGGCCGGTGAGCGCGTCGTGGTTCGCCATGCGCATCAACGCCTCCTCCGCCTGCTTGCGGCGCGCGATGTCCTCGACCACCGCGATGAAGCGCTGGCAGCCGTTCGCGTCGCGCATCACCGACACGCTGACATTGACCCAGACGCTGCGTCCATCCTTGCGCAGCAGGCGCTTCTCGCGCTGGTAGTCGCTGATCTCGCCCGCCTGCAGGCGGCCGATCAGCGTCAGTTCATCGGCCAGGTCGTCCTCGTAGGTCAGCTGCTGGAAGAAACGCTGCAGCAGTTCGACCTCGGAGAAGCCCAGGATATGGCTCATCTTGCGGTTCACCCGCAGCAGGCGGCCGTCCGAGCCGAGCAGCACGATGCCGACCGCGGCCTGGTTGAAGGTGAGCCGGAAGAACTCCTCGCTCTCCTGCAGGCGCATGCGCGCCTTGCGCCGGAAGGTGACGTCCTGGCCGATCAGCAGCAGCATGTTGCCGCGTTCCTGTCGCGTGCGGCGGATGTTGAACTCGAAGTAGCGCACGCCGTCGGACTTGCCGTCCAGCGCCACCAGCACGTTGTCGTAGGGCGCGCCCGTCACCAGGGTTTCGCCGGCGCGCTCGGCCAGCGCGGGGCACGGGATCAGTGCGGACAGCGCGGGCGCCGCCGCCAGCGCCTCCTCCCGCACCGCCAGCATGTCGGCCATCATGCGGTTCATGGAGCGCACGCGGTGGTCGGCATCGACCACCATCAGGCCGGCCGGCATGCCATCGATGACCTGCTCGAGGTAGTTCTGGTACTGCAGCACGCTGCGCTGGTCCGCATGCGAATAGGTGTCCAGCGCCAGCCCCATGTCGAAGCAGACGACCTTGAGCACGGCGTCGCAGCCCGCGAGGAAGCGCGCCGGGTCGGCGCCCAGCTCGTTCCAGAGCATGGCGAACAGTTCGCTGAGGTACTTGCGGTAGGCGCCGATGTACCACTTCGGCTCGAGTCCGATGTGCTGGTGCGCCAGGCCCACGCGCAGGCGCTCGCGGATGTAGTCCTCGCCGTAGTCGCCGGCCGTCAGGCTGCTGAAGTAGCCGGACTGGGCGTGGCGCAGGCGCGCCTCGGTGGCCGCGTCGCCGACCAGGGCGCGCAACTGGGAAAAGCTGAGCAGGTGCCGGTAGAAGCCGTCGGAAAATGCGTCGCGCGCGTTGTGCAGGCGTGCGTGGACGTCGCGCAGGACCTGCAGATCCGCCTCCCCAAGTTGCAGGAACTCCTTGCGGGCGGCGATCTCGTCGTGGTCGAGCCCGATCTCGCGCGCGATCGTCTCCACGGTGTCGCGGCTGGGGCTCATGGCGCCCTCCGCGAACAGCGGCTTAACAGGTGGTTTGGTTGGGGTTCCACAGCATCCTCGCAATCAGGCAGTCATGGTGGACTGTTTGCAATAAATAAACAATCGGAGAAATTGGAAAGGCCTGTCGGGAAATAGGCATGTTACCAGTAGGGATTTCCTTACGGAAGTTTATCTTATTGCGGCAACAACATGTGCTCCATGGCATAGCGGGTCAGTTCGGCGATGCTGTTCATCTGCATCTTCTGCATCAGGCGCAGTTTATGGGTACTGATGGTCTTGGCGGACAAGGTCAGGCGGGCAGCGATGTTGTTGACCGACTCGCCGGAGACGAGCAGCTGGAAAATCTGGAACTCGCGGTCGGACAGGCGCTCGTGCAGGGGCTTGTCGCCTCCCATGCCGTGTTCGAAGACCATGGTGTCCACCAGTTGCGGGTCGATGTAGCGCCCGCCCCGGGCGACCTTGCGGATCGCCCCGATCAGGGTCTCGGGGTCGCTGTCCTTGGTCAGGTAGCCGGCGGCGCCGGCCTTCAGCGCGCGCGAAACCAGCTGGGCCTCGTTGTGCATCGACAGCACCAGGATGCGGGGTCCGTCGCCGCGCTGGACGATGCGGCGGATCAGTTCGACCCCCGACAGGTTGGGCATCGACAGGTCGAGCAGCAGCAGGTCGCAGCTGTCGGGGTCGGCCAGGGCGGCCAGCACCTGCTGGCCGTTGGATGCCTCGCCCACCACTTTCAGGTCGGGGGTGATGCCCATCAGTTGCTTCAGGCCGTGACGAACGATGCTGTGATCGTCGGCCAGCAGGATACGGATAGTTTCGCTCATCGTTTGGTGGCGCCTGGCGCCTTCATGTGTTCAAGAATACTGTGCGGGAGGTGCCGGGCGCGCGGGGACGACAGTCGAGGGGCTGGCGTGCGGGAGGATCGCTTTTGCGGGAATAACTTGCTCAAGTGTACGACTCGTGGCTTACGTGGAAATGACACGCCCCAGTCGTTCCCGCGAAAGCGGGAACCCATGCTGAGCCTATCGGCACGCGGCGTATGGGTTCCCGCGGGGCCGCCGAGGCCTGCGCGGGAACGACGGTGGTAGCGGGAACGACGGTGGCATTCCGCATCTCACGCCGCCACCGCGCCCGGGGTTTTCATCGGCAGGCGCACCGTGACGCAGGTGCCCTCGCCCACCTTGCTCTGGATGTCCACCGAACCGCCCAGCACCAGCACCCGCTCGCGCATACCCATCAGTCCGAACTTGCCCGGGCGCGGCGGCACCCCGGCCTGGAAGCCGCGTCCGTTGTCCGCGATCTCCAGGCACACCTCCGCGCCCGTCGCTTCCAGTGTCACGCTCACCTCGCTCGCTTCCGCGTGCTTGAGCACGTTGGTCAGCGATTCCTGCACGATGCGGAACAGGGCCGTCGCCTCGCCATCGTCCAGGACCACCTCCACCTCCCCCGTGTGCAGCAGGCACTCGATGCCGGAATAGCGCGCGAACTCGTCCACCTGCCACTCGAGCGCGGCGGTCAATCCCAGATCCAGCGCGGCCGGACGCAGGGCCGAGGTCACATTGCGCACGATGCCGATCGTCCGGTCCACCGCCTCCTTCATCGCCGCGATCCGCGCCAGCAAGGCCGGACTGTGCGGCCCGTCCGCCAGGCGCAACAGCGCCACGTCCATCCGCAGCGCCGTCAGCGCCTGCCCCAGTTCGTCGTGCACCTCGCGCGCGATCTTCTTGCGCTCCTCCTCGCGCACATGCTCGCGGTGCGCCGACAGCTCGCGCAGCAACCGGCGCGATTCCTCGATCTGCTGCTCGCTGCGCTTGCTCTCGGTGATGTTGAGCATCACGCCTTCCCAGATCGTCTCGTCCCCCTTGCGCCGCGGGGTAGCCCTGCAGTTGACCCAGATCTCGCGTCCGTCCATGGTGTAGGCGCGGCCCTCCCAGTTCAGCGTCTCGAGCGTGCGCGCCGAGTGCTCGACGCTGGCGTGGTAATGCGCCCGCTCGGCCGGCAAGATGCGCTCGACCAGCAGGTCGGGCTGCGCCAGGACCGCCGCCGGCGTCTCGCCGAACAGCTGCATCACCCCCTCGCTCACATAGGTGAACGTACGCTTGCCCTCGGCCGAGCGCACCACCTGGAATACGGCGCCCGGCGTATTCGCCGCGATGGCGGCCAGACGCCGCTGGCTCTCGCGCAGCACCGCCTCGCCATGCCGGATCGCGCTGATGTCGCGCGCCGTCGCCAGCACCGCCGCCACCCTGCCCTCGCGCCGGAACTCGGGCACGACCTGCACCTGGTAGTGCGACGCGTCGGCGCCTTCCCCCGCGACCACCTCGAAGCTGTCCGTCTGGCCGGTGGCCAGGGCCGTGCGCACCGCCACGACCCAGGGCGCGGCCGGGCTGTCCGGCATCGGCGCGTCCAGCACCGCGCCGAACCTGACCACGCCATGCAAACCGGGCGCGCCGGCGATGGCCTGGTTCACGTACACGCAGCGCAGTTCGCGATCGAAGCGGATCACCACGTCGGGCGAGTTCTCCACCAGTGCGCGGTATTCCTCTTCCCGCTTGCGCAGTTGCTCGTCCGCCCAGGTCTTCTCGGTGATGTCCTGGATCGTGCCCCGCATCCGCACCGGCCTGCCGGCCCCGTCGCTCTCGATTTCGGCGCGCGAGTGGAGGACCTTGATCACGCCGCGCGGCAGGACAACCCGGAAGCTGACGTCGTACGGGCGCAGTCCCGCGAGCGCGTCCTGTTCGGCGCGCAGCTTGAGCGCCCGGTCGTCCGGATGGACGAGTGCCTGGATCTGGTCGCGGGTAAGCGCAGCGCGACCGGGCTCGATCTGGAAGATGCGGAAGGTTTCATCCGACCAGAACTGCGTACCGTCGGCCAGCACCCGTTCCCAGCTGCCGATATGGGCGAGTTGCTGGGCGTGCGCCAGGCTGGCCTCGCGCTGGCGCAGCGCCTGTTCCATCCGCAGGCGCTCGGCCACGTCCTGCATGATTGCCAGCCGCTTGACCTCTCCACCCACCAGGAATTTGGTGGCCAGGATCTCCATCTCGATCGGCGCGCCGTTCGCGTGCCGCCCCGCCAACTGCTGCGGCCCGGCCGGCAGCTCGCCTTGCAGGAGGATGTGGCAGTCGGGGACCAGCTCGCACAGCCGCTTGCGCAGTAGGCTCGCACGGTCGTAGCCGAACATTTCGCAGGCCGCCCGGTTGGCGGAAGCCACCTGCCCACAGCCGTTGAAAGTGATCACGCCCACGGGGAGGTTGTTGAGGATCGCGTCCAGGCGTGCGCGCGTGCGCAGCAGGCCCTGCACCAGCGGATGCGTGCGCCAGTACAGGATCGAGGATCCTGCGAGCACCAGCAGCGTCATGCCCACCAGCGCAGCCCACAACTGGCGCCGCAGCGGACGATAGAACTCCTCCGCGTCGATCTTCTGCACCAGCGCCAGGCCGAGCCCGCGCACCGTGCCGTACGCTGCGATCACGTCCTGTCCACGATAGTCCCGGCCCGCGCTCACGTCATGCTCCCCGGCGATGGCGCGCGCCATCGGCAGCTCGCGATTGCCTTCCGTCGGGAAGGTCGTCGGCACCGGCCGCAGGCGCGACGGGAAACAGGAGAATCCCCCATCCGACGGCGCGCAGACGCGGACCTCGCCGCTGGCACCCGCCTGGTTGAGCGTGCGGTACTGTCGGTTGAAGTCTTCCAGCACCAGCTCGACCAGCAACTCGCCGCCGAAAGACAAGGGAACGGCCGTGGCCAGTCGCCAGCCGTCCTGCCAGTACAGGCGCGGTTCCAGCGGTAGCGGCAGCGCTACGCTGAACTGGCCGGCCAGGTGCGGCCTGCCGGTTCGTGCCAGGGTGGCACCGTCCGCGCTGCGCACGGCAAGCGAACCGCCCTCGCCCAGGCGCGCCAGGCGGGCTACCCGCTCCAGCTCGCGCTGCAAGGCCTCGGACGGCAGAGCGCGCGTCACGACCGAATCCAGGCCGGAAAAGCGCGCGATGTCGGCGCTGCGGCTGGCGGCTCCATCGACGGCAACACTGAACAGTTCCGCGTTCGAGCGGAACGAGGACAGCCAGGCCTGCTGGAAGTGATCCATCGCATAGCGTCCGACCACACCCACGCCGACCATGCTCGCCACAAGCGACATGAGCGACAGCAGAAGGAAGCTGGTCGCGAAGATCCGCCGGTCCTCCCGATCATTCCACAGCCCCGGCCAGCGCGTCGGCGAATGGCTACAGACCAGTCCGAGCCCGAGCGCGACCAGGCCGAGCGCTGTTGGCAGCGGCAGCAGCAGGTTGGAAAGCCGGGCGTGATCGAACAGGACGTTGCCAAGCATGTTGGAAAACAGCGAAGGCAATGCCATCAGGATGACGGCGAGCCCGCCCACCGGCACCACCAGCCGCGCCCTGCCATGCAGCCACGGCAGCAAGATCAGCGCGGCGCCGGCCAGCAGGAAGGCGAGCGATGTGCCGAGTCGCATTCCGCCGGGCAGGAGCAGGCTGGGCTGGATATCGCCCAATGGCTGGGCGAGCTGGAACAGGGCGACCAGCAGCGCCGCCCCGCCGGCCAGGCTGACGGGCCAGCGCAGCCTGGCCGGCGACCACCAGGCGAACAGCAAGGCGGCGCCGCATAGCGTGAAGCTGAGTGATGCGTTCGATGCTAAACGGGCCACAGCCGTGGAGTCCGCAGCCGCCCGGGCGAACAACTTGATACTCGCGAGCATGCCGACCCCATAGGCGAATACCAGCATTCCAAACAGGAGCTGGGAACGGGGCCGGGCCGCTGGGCTGGGGCTCATCGTGCGTGCTGGAGGGAGGAATGATGAAATGGAGACATGTCCATTCCATCATAGCAACCTTTACCGATCTGATCGAGCTTGCTGGTGACCGCTTGTTGCATCGCCGCATCGACCGGGGCTTCTGCAAATCCTTGTCCCTATCGCCGTGGTGCTCCACAAACTCTTGTGTCACCGCAAAACGCCTGGGACATCAACGCGAGACAGTTTCTCTACGGAACCTCAACAACCGATACGGAGAAACTCATGGACAGCAAACGACTCTGGACCCTGGCCCACGTGCTCTTGTTGGCCTTCTGCGCCGCGTCGCTCGCCCAGGCGGCGGAGGGAATCAAGGTCACGCTGGAACCCCTGCGGCACACGCTGGGCAAGAGCGACGATGTGCTCGTCACGGTCACGCTGACCAATACCGGTGCCAGCGCGCAGCGCGTCCTCAAGTGGCGCACGCCCTTCGAAGGGGTCGAGGCCCCGCTGTTCAGCGTGACCCGCGACGGGTTGCCCGTGCGCTACCTGGGCATCCGGGTCAAGCGCGCGGCGCCGACCGAAGCCGACTACATCCTGCTGGCGCCGGGCGCCTCGCGGTCGGTCACGGTGGAACTGTCGGCGCTGTACGAAATGAGCGTCACCGGCTCCTATGCGGTGCGCTACCACGCCGGTGCCGCCGGCACGCATGGGGGAGCCGGGATGCGGGGCGAGGTGGCCGAACTGAAGTCGGAACCGGTTTCGATCTGGATCGAAGGGCGCTATGCGCGCGGGATCAGCATCCCGCCGCCGCGGCAGATGGCGGCCGAGACGGACGAGACGGGAATTTCCTTCCGCAAATGCAGCAACGCCCAGCAGGATACCTTGCTGCAAGCGGTGGGCGAAGGCCGGGCCATGACCGCGGACGGACTTGCCTACCTGGTCGAGCGCAAGCCCCAGGGCGAGCGGTACACGACGTGGTTCGGGGTGGAGAGCCCGGAGCGGGTGGCGAAAGTGACGAAGAACTTCGCCGCCATCCGCGATGCATTCGACACGAAGCCCTTGCAGATCGATTGCGGGTGCAATGCGTCGTACTACGCTTATGTGTATCCGGCGCGGCCGTACACGGTCTATGTCTGCAAGGCGTTCTGGAAAGCGCCGATGACCGGGACCGATTCAAAGGGCGGGACACTGCTGCACGAGTTGAGCCATTTCGATGTGGTGGCCGCGACGGACGATCACGTGTACGGGCAGGCAGGAGCGGCGGAACTGGCGCGCAACGCGCCGGAGCGGGCGGTGAACAACGCCGATTCGCACGAGTATTTTGGGGAGAACACGCCGTAACGGATGGGCATTCATGGTCCACCGTTACCCACCGTGACACGCGTACGGTACGGTGGGCTCTCGAGCCCACCGTAAAGCACCCTGACACACGCACGGTAGCTTACGGTAGGGTGGGCTCTCGAGCCCACCGTTACGCACCCTGACACACGCACGGTAGGGTGGGCTCTCTGTTTAGCACAGGGACATAGGTAACACCTGGCTAGGGACATAGGTAACACATACGCCACTATTCTAGCCGGGGTTCCGCAGGTCGATAGTT
>FWWL01006961.1_pt1 | contig 15861 bp, 10 predicted proteins | sample 2228331 | NCBI WGS metagenome assembly FWWL01 (sample SAMEA103939775, study PRJEB20133) | metagenome
AACGGTTACAGATGCAAACAATTGTTCCAATACTTTATCGGTAAATATTATTGAACAATCCAATATAACCATAACTGCCAACATCGTTCATGTATCCTGTAATGGCAGTACTGACGGTTCAATTGATATAACAACCAGCGGTGGCATTGTTCCTTATTCTTATCAATGGACAGGACCTAATGGTTTTTCCTCTAATAATGAAGACATTACAAATCTTGAGCAAGGAACATACTATCTTACGGTTACCGATGGTCTTAATTGTACTAAAGATACTTCATTTGAAATTACTCAACCATATCCGATTCAAATATCACATACTCAACAAAATGTATCCTGTTTTGGTATGTCGAATGGTTCAATAGATTTAACAGTTACGGATGGAAATCCACCTTATACTTACAACTGGTCGGGACCCGGTTGTCCTTGTGGAAATAACGAAGACATCTCTAACCTTTCTGCAGGAATATATTCAGTAACCGTTACTGACAATGTAGGTTGTACCGAAACATATTCTGTTACCATAACAGAACCATCTGCACTTAATTTAAGCGAAACCCACACCAATGTTTCATGCTTTGGGGGTAGTGATGGTAGTATTGCGCTAACTGTAAATGGTGGTACGCCGGGTTATAGTTTTAACTGGACAGGTCCGTCATGCCCATGTCCGGATTCAAATTCTTTAAATGGATTAAGCGCAGGAACCTATAATGTAACTGTAACCGATGCAAATAGCTGTACGATAACAACGAGTATTAACATAACTCAGCCTGCAGCAGCTTTGAGTCTAAGCGAAACCCATACCAATGTTTCTTGTTTTGGTGGTAGTAATGGTAGCATTACTCTGATTGTAAATGGTGGCACACCAGGCTATACTTATAATTGGACAGGTCCGTCGTGCCCTTGCCCAAATAGTGGATCGATTACCAATCTATCGGCAGGTACGTACGATGTAACTGTAAGCGATGCAAACGATTGTTCCATAACTACCAGCATTGTAATTACTCAACCATCAGATATCACAGTCAATTCAACAATTACTGATGTTACCTGTTTTGGATTATGTAATGGAGATATTACCATTAATGTTTCGGGAGGTATTTTACCCTATTCATATACATGGACAGGACCGAGTTGCCCTTGTAGTGGGACAAATTTAACAAACTTATGTGCAGGAACATATAGCTTAACGATTACTGATGGAAACAACTGTTCTAAATCGTATAGCTATGATATAAGTCAACCAACTGAGCTTGAAGCTAATATTACATCGCAAACAAATATGCAATGTGGAGGTTCTTGTGTTGGGACAGCGACAGTTACAGCGACAGGCGGAACACCGATGTACCTGTACAATTGGAGCAACGGACAAACAAATTCAACAGCTACTGATCTGTGTGCAGGATGGGTTTATGTAACAGTCTCAGATGCAAATAATTGCACTGCAGTAGATTCTACAGAAATATTGGCACCACCTGCATTGTTTGCTGATATAACAGATTCTGTAATGTCGTGTGGAAGTATTCCAACCGTTATAGCAGGAACAACCTTTTTGCCCGATGGTAGCGGTGTGTCTTATACAACATCATTAACACAAACAGACTTTGCTCCCGGTCAAACCATAACTTCAGCAAGCGACATATCATCTATTTGCTTAAATATGGAGCACTCGTGGTTGGGCGATCTGGAAATAAAGCTTATTTGTCCCAATGGCCAATCAGTTATTTTGAAACAATATCCGGGAGGTGGTGGAACTTATCTTGGCGAACCTGTTTCGGTTGGCTACCCCGACCAGAATAGCAACGATATAACACCAGGTACAGGTTACGATTATTGCTTTGTGCCAGGTGGAGCAATGTATGGTACAATGGTTGCAACAGCTAATACTTATATTTATTCTTATACCGACAATGCAGGAAATCCTCATATTAACAGATATTATTTACCTGCAGGGACATATACTCCATATCAAACATTTAACAGCTTGATAGGATGTCCATTAAATGGAAACTGGACGATAGAAGTTACTGACCATTTAAGTTTGGATAATGGATACATTTTCTCGTGGTTGATTAATTTTGACCCAAGCCTGTATCCCAATCAGTTTTGTAATGGTGGAGCTACCTTAACTGTATCAGGTGGACAACCTCCATTCACATATTATTGGTCAAACGGTGCTACAACACAAAATTTGACTAATGCATGTAGTGGCACTTATTGTGTTACTGTAACCGATGGTAATAATTGTACGGCAACCGATTGTGTGACCATTGTTGATGCAAATCTTGCAATAGATTCCATTACTAAATCAGATGCATCCTGTTCGGGTATTTGCAATGGGTCTGCTACTGTACATTATTCCATTGGTGGTGGTTCTGTGAACTTCTTGTGGTCAACCGGTGCAACTACTCAAACCATTACTAACCTCTGTGCAGGAACATATTATGTTACTGTTTCAACCCCCAATGGCTGTACAGATGTTGATTCTGTAACTATAAACAATGGTTTAAACTTGCAGCTTCAAACATCTATAACAAATCCAATATTGTGTAACGGAGATTGTAACGGTTCTGCTGTTGTTTTCGTTATAAATGGAACTCCTCCCTATACATATACGTGGTCGCCTAATAGTGGCGATAATGGTCCGATTATTACTAACAAATGCGCTGGAATATACTATTTAACAGTTACTGATATAAACGGATGTTCAGTAACTGGCGATGTTACTTTCAATCAACCTTTGGCCCTGGTGATAGATTCTATTATTTCGACCAATGTTCAGCCTTGTAACGGTGCAAATAATGGAACTTTGACCGTATATGTGCAAGGTGGAACTCCTGGTTATCTATACAACATTGGAAGTGGAAATCAGGCAAGCAATCAATTTACCAGTTTAGCTCCAGGTACTTATATTGTTACAGTAACTGATGCAAATGGCTGTACTTTGGTAGGAAATCCCGTTACAATAACCGAACCATCCGTACTTAGTATTAATTCAGTTTCCACTACAGATGTAAGTCCATGCTTTGGCAGTGCTAATGGTAGCATTACTGTGAATGTTTCCGGTGGACAGCCTCCTTACCAATACAATATCGGAATGGGTAATCAGGCAAGCAATACCTTCAATGGACTTTCTGGCGGTACTTATTCGGTTACGGTTACCGATAATTTAGGCTGTACTATTGTAGCCAACAATATTGTGATAAATGAGCCACCTTTGTTGACTTTAGACCTTGTTTCCAAAACAGATGTTGCATGTAACGGAGCATGTACAGGAACATTGACAGTTACAGGAAATGGCGGCGTACCACCCTACATTTACACGTGGAATCCAAATGTAGGAAATGGTAATTCTTTTACTGATCTCTGTGCTGGTATTTATTATGCTACACTTACAGATAATTTGGGATGTACGGCAACAAATTCTTTTGAAATTACCGATACTTCCAATCTTGCTATCCAGCTGGTTTCTTCACAGAATCCTACTTGTAGCGGGTTGTGTGATGGGAATATTGTGGTACAGGCAAGTGGAGGCTTTCCTCCATATACCTACTCGTGGGATAACGGTTTGCCTCCTGTGCCAAACCCAGTGGGTTTATGTGCCGGAACCTACACAGTAACAGTTTACGACGATAGCCTGTGTTCCAGAGTGCTGCCTGTAACACTTACCAATCCACCATTATTGCAAGATTCTATAAAAGTAAGCAGCCCGATTCTTTGTAATGGTAACTGCAACGGTTCTATTACCGTATATCCTTATGGCGGCACGGGAACCTATTCTTATCAATGGGATGATCCTTCTAATAGCACAACGCAAACTGTAACTAATTTATGTGCAGGATGGTATCATGTTACGATAACAGACCAAAATGGATGTACAAAGGTAGATTCACTTGAATTGACTGAACCACAAATGATCACAACAACGCTAAGCTTCGTTCAGCCAACATGCTTTGGATACTGCGATGGACAAGCTACTGTTGTGGTAAATGGTGGAACTCCACCTTTTACCATTCAATGGTCAAATGGCTCTACTGGACTATCTGCAAGCAATGTTTGTGCTGGATATATTTATGTAACTATTACTGATGCTTATAATTGTCAGAAGTCTGATTCTATTGAAGTTACTCAACCCGATAGCATTCAGCTTATGTTTGTTAATATTGTACAGGTAGCATGTCAAGGCGATTGCAGTGGTGAGGCTACCGTTCAGGTAACAGGCGGTACACCAGGATACAATTATCAATGGGATGCAAGTGCTGGTAATCAAACAACGCAAACAGCAACAAACCTTTGCGGAGGTATTCATTATATAACCGTAACTGATGCCAATGGATGTCAGAATAGCAATTACGTTTCTATTGACGATACTTCAAATTTAACGCTGAACATCATTAATCAACAAAATCCATTGTGTTATGGATCGTGTGATGGAACAATTAATGTTTTAGCAAGTGGAGGGTTTCCGCCATATACGTATATCTGGGATAATGGTTTGCCATCGCAACCTAATCAATCTAACTTATGTGCAGGGACATATCAAGTTACTGTTACCGACGACAGTTTGTGTGTATATTCTGCCGTTATTAATTTAGTAGATCCACCATTATTACAGGATTCTATTGTTATATTGCAACCCATTACCTGTGATGGTTTATGCAATGGAGCTGTAGAGGTATTTCCTTATGGTGGAACACCACCTTATATAGTTTTATGGTCGTTAGCTTCTTCTGGTCAGACTACATTAACCGATTTATGCCCTGGATGGTATTATGTTACTGTATATGATGCAAATGGTTGTGAAAAAGTTGATTCAGTTCAGCTTGATGCCCCGTCGCCTATAGCAACGACTTTAAATGTTAGTTCGCCTATTACGTGCTACGGCTTATGCGATGGTGGTGTGACAGCAACAGTCAACGGAGGCACGCCTCCATACACTTTTGTCTGGTCAAATGGTGAAACAACCAATCCTGCTGTTACTTTGTGTGTGGGCTGGAATTATGTAACCGTAACTGACTTGAATGGCTGTGTAAAAACAGATTCCATTCAACTAACTCAGCCCGATAGTTTATCAATTATATTGTCATCAACGCCGGTGGCATGTAGTAGCCAGTGTACCGGAAATGCCATGGTTCTGGTATCCGGTGGAACACCGAATTATTCATTCCAGTGGGATGCCAATGCCAACAATCAAACTACGCAAATAGCTACCAATCTGTGCGGAGGATTTTTTACAGTAACAGTTACAGATGCAAACGGATGTACCAAATCAGGTACAGTAGAAGTTCTTGATACATCTAACTTACAGATAGTTATTGTTAGTCAGCAAGATCCTTTATGTTTTAATCAATGTAATGGCTTTATAACGGTTGACGGTGTGGGTGGCAATCCACCTTATACTTTTACGTGGCAGCATGGACCAACAGTTCCTGCCATTTCGAATCTGTGTGCGGGCAATTATACAGTTACCATAACCGATGATAGCCTTTGTCAGAAATGGACAACTATAACCATTAATAATCCCCCTCAATTACTGGATTCTATCAATGTAAATGTATTACAGGCAATTTCTTGCTATAATTCCTGCAACGGTTCTGTGGCCGTATTTCCTTATGGCGGAACAGCTCCTTATAGCTTTGTATGGGATGATCCGTTGTTATCAACAAACGATACCTTATTCTTCCTTTGCGATGGAACCTATCATGTTACAGTTTCGGATGCTAATGGTTGTTCAATAGTTGATTCTGTATCGTTGGCAAATCCACCATTGTTAACCTCTGTCATACAGATAGATCAACCAATCAGTTGTTATCAGTCGTGCGATGGTATAGCCAGTGTTACAGCAAATGGCGGCACTCCTCCGTATCAATATAACTGGTCAAATGGAGACGGTGTGTTCGTTGCAGATTCTTTATGTGCCGGGTGGATTTATGTAACTATCACAGATGCCAATCTTTGTACGTTGGTTGATTCCATTGAGTTTACTCAACCCGATTCGATGAATTTAGCCTTTGACAATGTAACTGCTGTTGCCTGTGGTGGCAATTGTACCGGAAGTGCTACGGCTGTAGTAACGGGAGGTACATCACCTTATACTTATCAGTGGGATGCAAATGCTGGAAATCAAACAACAGCAACAGCAGATAATTTATGTGTTAATATTTATTTTATTACGGTTTCAGATGCTAATGGTTGTTCGGTTGTTGGAAATGTTTCCATTGTGGATACTTCAAATTTGACATTAACCATAACAGAAGTTCACAATATATCTTGCTATGGGGCTTGTGATGGTAGTGCTACAGCAACAGTAACCGGTGGTTATCCTCCGTATTCTTATGTATGGAGTACTACACCGCCTCAAACTACGCCAACAGCTACTGATTTATGTCAGGGTACGTATTTTGTTACTGTTGTTGATGACAGCTTGTGTTCAAGAGTTGGAATGATTGACATTACCGATACAGATATTTTGGCTGTAACAGATTCAGTTATCCCAATCTCCTGTCCGGGAATGTGCGATGCAAGTATTATCCTTATTCCACACGGAGGCACACCTCCCTATGTTTCTTACCAATGGTCAATCCCAGGGCCAACAGATTCTATTGCTACTGGTTTGTGTCCGGGAACTTATTACTACACAGTTACCGACGCTAACAACTGTGTGGTAAGCGATAGTGTTGTTGTTCCCGATCCAGGAATGATGACAGTATCCATTAATGTTCTGCAAGCAATTTTATGTCATGGTGATTGCAATGGTAGTCTGAGTGTTACGGTTACGGGTGCATTAGGACCATATCAATATCAATGGTCAACCAGCAGTACAGATTCTGTGTTAACCGGACTTTGTGCAGGCGTATATTCTGTAACAGTTACTGGACTTGGTGGATGTTCTGAAACAGCAACTATTGATTTAACAGAACCTGATCAGCTTCAAATACAATTTACCAATATTCTTCAGGTAGCCTGTGGTGGAGATTGCAGTGGCAGGGTAACAGCTTTGGTTTCTGGTGGTATCGGACCTTATACTTATCAGTGGGTTTCAACAGGATATTCTGCAACTACACCTTCTATTGATTCGTTATGTGCCGATTTGTATTTCATCACTGTAACCGATCAGAATGGATGTACGCTCAGCAGCATGTTTGAAATAACAGACACTTCACATCTTGAGTTGCATATCATAGATTCAAGCATGGTAACCTGCTATGGCTTGTGCAACGGATGGGCGACGGCAGAAGCGATGAATGGTTATCCTCCATACAATTATTTGTGGAATACCAATCCACAACAAAATACAGCAACAGCCAACGGCTTATGTGCAGGAGCGTACCTGGTAACAGTTACCGACGATAGCCTGTGTTCACGTGTTAGAATGATAGAAATTACTCAGCCCGATAGCCTATATTTGTTTGTAAAAGACAGCTTGCCCATTTATTGTTACAATGATTGCAGCGGTCAGCTTATTATTGGTGCAATGTCAGCTTATTATTGGTGCAATGGGCGGAACTCAACCCTATGCTTTTACATGGAATACCTCTGACACAGATACCATTGTTTCCAATTTATGTGCAGGAAGTTACAGTATTACAGTGAGCGATGCAAATCTCTGTTCCAATACCTTAACTTATCAACTTGTTCAGCCAGAAGAGATTACTTATCAGATTAGCATTCAGACATCGCTTTGTAATAGTGGAACAAATGATGGTTCTGCTGCTGTAACGATTCAGGGAGGTGTTATCCCTTACCAGATACAATGGAGCACAGGAGATACGATAACATCGATCGATAGTTTGTATGCAGGAATTTATTATTTCACCATAACCGATGCCAATGGATGTCAGAAAGTAGATTCTGTTAACATTTCTCCAACAATTATTGTTAACGCTCTGGCAATGAAGGATACTACTATTTGTTATGGCGATAGTGTTCAGATATTTGGTTTCGGCGGAAATGTTTACTTCTGGACACCTGGTACTGGGTTAAGCGACAGCACTATTTTCAATCCTTATGCTAAGCCATTGCTAACAACAACATACTACTTCTTTGTTTACGATAGCATTTGTTTTGATGTAGATTCGGTTACCATAGGAGTTTATCCGCAATTTACCGTTGATGCAGGTCCCAATCAAACTATACTATACGATCACGATACATACATGCAAGCAACTTGTAGCGACCCGTCGGCTACCTTCTTATGGGTACCAAGTATAGGATTGCAAGATTCGTCCAGTTTGAATACCTTAGCTCATCCGCTCGAAACAACAACTTATTATCTGCTGGCAACTAATGCTAACGGATGTACTGTGATTGATTCGGTTACTATAACCGTTGTGCCACGAATACGTATTCCATCAGGATTTACCCCAAATAACGATGGTGTGAACGATGTATGGGTAATTGATTTAATAGAACTTTTCCCAAACTGCGAAGTGATGATATTTAATCGTTGGGGTGAACAATTGTTCTATAGTCGTGGATATCCTGCTTCTGAGCGATTCGATGGAACTTATAAAGGCAAACCTTTGCCCGTGGGAACCAACCTACTACTATGTAATTAACCTGCATGATGAGGCTTATAAAGAACCCTTAACTGGTCCGTTAACTATAATGAGGTAGAGTTATGAGAAAAAAATTGCTATATATTATTGTGTTATTGAGCCTGACCGAAACTTTGAAGTCACAGCAGACTCCTATGTACACTCAGTATATGATGAATGATTTTGCATACAATCCTGCCATAGCGGGAACTAAAGAATATTATCAGGCAAAATCGAACAATCGTTATCAATGGATTGGAGTAGCAGATGCACCACGTACTTATATTTTAAGCATCTATGGACCACATCGTACACGTGACATGGGCTTTGGAGCCATAGTTTTTAATGATGTAACTGGTCCTACCAGCAAAACAGGACTGTATGGTGCTTATGCTTATAATGTGAGAATAAAAGATGATATAAGGTTATCATCCGGGTTAAGCCTTGGACTTTTGCAGTATAAGGTAGATGGGTCAAAAATTACACTTCACGACTACAACGACCAGTCGTTGGGGAATACCATGTATGTAACCTACATGCCCGATGCTTCGTTGGGAATTTATGTGTATGCCAGCAAATTCTTCGGTGGAATCTCGGTTTCGCAGTTGTACCCTGCCAAAATTAAATTTAAAGAGTTGGAACAATTGGGAATTAGCAAGCTAAAGCAGCATATATATCTTACCGGGGCTTATACCTTCGATATAAACGACGACTTCAGTGTAGAACCCTTACTTATGATTAAATATGTAGCACCTGTCCCAGTTCAGTTTGATATTAATGCAAGAGTGATTTACCGAAATATGTTGTGGGGTGGACTGGGCTACAGAACTAAAGATGCTGCTTCGATACTAATTGGATACAATTATCAGGATCAGTTGATTTTTGGCTATTCTTACGATATTACCTTTAGTGAATTGAGAAAATATAGTTCCGGAACACATGAATTAATGATTGGTGCTCGCTTCAACAAAATTAAACAAAGTCAATGGAGAGCCAAATTAGATTAGTTTTAGTAAGCTATAAGTATTATGAGGTAAAATATTTAATCGCACAATATGTCGAATTTCAACATTAAACAAATTGTTTTTGTTACTTTAGTAGTTTTTGGACTTTCTTGTTCGACAAAGAGTCAGGCTCCTGAACAGTTAATTCCCAAAGATTCAATGGTCAATGTAATAGTTGACCTTCATCTTGCTGATGCAATTTTGCTAAACCCTATGGTACAGTCAAAAATATCCGATGTTTCTTCGAACAAATTGTATGAAACAGTCATGAATAAGCATCGTATTACTCGCCAGCAATTCAATGAAAGTCTTGAATACTATGCAAAAGATCCAAAAGTGCTCGATTCTATCTACGATGTTGTTATTGAAAAGCTCAACATGATTGAAAGTCTGGGATACAGGGATTCGATACCATGAGGAAAATAGCTGCTCATTATTTGTTTGACGGAAAACAATTTCGCAAAGAGTTTGCAGTTGTCGTTGACGATACAGGCGTTGTGCTCGACATTATTTCGTTAACTTCAAATAAAGAGATTGAAGGACTTGAATTCTACAACGGTATATTATGTCCTGGTTTTGTCAATGCGCATTGCCATCTGGAACTTTCTTTTCTACGTAATCAGTTGAAAAGACATACAAAATTATCTGGTTTTATCGAACAAATAAAAAACATAAACCGACGAAATCTTTCTGTTACAGATTTGGATGCTATAGAACAGGCCGATAGAGCAATGTACAACGAAGGTATAGCCGTATGTGCTGATATTGTTAATACTTCACTCAGTTTAACTGCAAAAAAAAAGTCGTTGGTTTATTATTATAATTTTATAGAGCTTTTTTCGGTTAATGATGATGAAGATTTTGAGGTTTTAATTGCAAACGCAACGCTCATGCATTGGGCAAATTGTTTACAACATATTCCATTACTCCTCATGCACCTTATTCGGTAGCAAAAGGATTGCTTCAGCGAATTATTTCTACTCATAGCGATAGATATTCTATTCATTTTAAAGAAAGTGATGAAGAAAATTTGTTGTTTTTTCAGTTTCAACAGTCGTTTAAGCAGGTAGTCAATAAAGACGAAGATCCGTCGTTGGCGTTCGTCAATTTTTTGCCTAAGAGTCAACCAGTTTTGTTTATTCATAATACTTATCTGACAGAACAAGACCTGCATCAAATTTTGCAAACGTTCGAAAATCCCTATTTTGTTTTGTGTCCGAAATCAAATCTTTTTATTGAAAACACTTTGCCACCTTTACACCTTATAAAACAATGTCCCGACCCGAAAAGGTATGCCTTGGCACAGATAGCCTTGCCTCTAATGCAGAACTTTCTATTGTGGAAGAAATCAAAACATTGTCGCTTCATTATCCTGAAATTCCTTTAAGTAGCTGGCTGTCCATGGCTACCATAAACGGAGCAAAGGCATTAGGTGTAGAAAATACTTTTGGTAGTGTAGAAAAAGGAAAGAAACCCGGCATTGTGCTGTTAGAAAATGTAGATTTAATGGAATTACAATTAACTTTACAATTAACTTGTGAAAGCTTCAGCCGACGGTTGGTTTGATTGAAATAAATAGTTAAAATATTAATTTGATATTCAAATACATAATGTAAAGTTTTAAAAAAGAATTGTTTATGTTGATATTGTTCTAAGTTGACTGTTTAAAAATTTTGTCATAGTTTTATCCCTATAATTTTATTTTGCTCTAAATGGAGAACATAGTGTTTGGATATTGACACTAACAGTCTGTTTTATAGGCTACTATTACTCATGGAAATATTTGACTAAAAACAATTTTCATATTGCTTTACTGTTAGTTATGTTTTGTGGGCTTATTCTTCGTGTTTACGTGTCAGCAGATTTATTTTTACATGAATGTGATGAAAGATATCATGCCCTGGTCGGGAAAAATCTTATACAAGATCTATTAAAGCCAACACTTTATAATAATCCTGTACTTCCTTTCGATTTCAAAGATTGGACGGCAAATCAAATTTGGTTACATAAACAGCCTTTTCCTGTATGGACAATGGCTTTGATTATGTGGTTGTTTGGAGTAAATGAAATAGCTTTGCCACTGCCGTCTATTTTGTTAACAACCATTGGAGTTTGGCTGACTTTCTATATTGCATCCTATTTTTTTAATAAAAAAGTCGGATATTTTCGGCTGTATTATTTTCAATAAATGGCCTTATTATTGAACTAACTGGTGGGAGAATAGCAACAGATCATATTGATATATTTTTTTTGTTTTTCATCGAGCTGGCAATTTTCTTCAGCATTCTTTTTGTTCAAAAAACGTAAAACGAAATATACTGTTTTTGCAGGTATCAGTACAGGAATTGCTATTTTGTCTAAGTGGTTGCCAGCTTTGATTGTTTTACCTGTTTGGTTATTGATAGTATTAGATTCAAAGGTGTTTAAACTGAAGCAAGTTGTTTTGCAAATGCTTTTACTACTATTGACTGCGTTGTTAGTTTTTCTTCCGTGGCAAATATATATCTTTACAATGTTTCCACAATAGGCAAGCTGGGAAGCTAGTTTTAACATAAGACATATTACTGAGGTTCTTGATGGAAGAACATAACCTTTTTATTATTATTTTGATATAATTAAACTACGGAGATTTAATTTATTTACCTCTTTTGTGGTTTTTATGGAAAGTATGTAAAAATGTAAATGACAATAAAAGATTGGCACTTCTTATCTGGTTTATGATTCCTATGATTTTCTTTTGTACAAACTAAAATGAAAGCCTATATATTGTTTATCGGTCCAGCATTATTTATTATAACTGGAGAGTTCAGGTATGTGCTTTTGAATTATAAAGTTAATCATAAGCCAAAATGGTTGATTAATTTCATTTTGTTTTTGCTTATTGCTTTTCCTGTGCGTTATAGTATTGAACGAATTAAACCATTTGAAAAAAATAGATAGAAGTCCTCAATGTGTTAAGACGTTAAAAAAACTGAATGATCAAAAAATTATAAACGGTGTGTTGCTAAACTATGATAAACCCATTGAAGCAATGTTTTATACTAATTTAATTGCATATCCTTATATTCCTGAAAGAGATGTAATAAAGAAATTCATTTCTAATGGTTATACAATAATAATAAATGATGATGGAAAAATTTCAAATGATATTAGAACAATTGAAAGTGTTAAAATAGAATACTTAACAACTATAAATGATGTCTTTTCGTTTTAAGCGAAAATAATAAAGTTTAAAGTTTTGGTTCGAAAATGCTTAGTCTTATGTCTTATACTCCAACCACTTCTTTAATTTCTGGGATGACTTTTTTAATGGCTTCTTCAACGCCGTTTTTCAATGTCATGAGGCTGTATGGACAAGCACCGCAAGCACCATGAAGTTTAACCTTTACCGTTAAATCATCGGTCAATTCGATAAATTCGATGTCGCCACCATCATCTTGAAGATAAGGACGGATTTGATCGATTACTTCTTCTACTCTTTGTTGGATTTGATTTTTTTCCATAGGCTATTTATTTATGAATGATTTCTACTTTTTTCGTAGGTTCTAATTTGTTTCGTTCGTTTAGCGAGTTCAGAAAATTTGCAGAAAATTGTTGAAATTCCTCTGCTTCCGGACTATGACGATTAACAACAGGAATGCCTTTATCGCCCGATTCGCAGATAGCTTGTACTAAAGGTATTTGACCTAGTAGCGGTACGTTGAATTCTTTTGCCATTTTTTCGCCGCCGCCTTTTCCAAAAATAAAATATTTATTTTGAGGTAGTTCGGCTGGAGTAAACCACGACATGTTTTCCACAATACCAAGTACAGGTACGTTGATTTGAGGGTTGCGGAACATATTGATGCCTTTTACAACGTCGGCCAGAGCAACTTCCTGTGGGGTGGTAACGATAACAACGCCAGTTACTGCTACCGTTTGAACAAGGGTAAGATGTATATCACCAGTACCCGGAGGCATATCAATTAAGAGTACGTCCAGTTCGCCCCATTCGGTTTGCTCTATCAGTTGTTTTAGGGCGCTGGTGGCCATAGCTCCACGCCAGATAAGTGCTTGCGATGGCTCAACAAAAAAGCCAATGCTTAGAAGCTTTACGCCATATTTTTCTATTGGTTTAATGAATTCTTTACCATCTTTTATGAGAATTTCGGGTTTTTCTTTTTCAATTCCAAACATTTTTGGGATAGATGGTCCATAAACATCGCCGTCTAATAGGCCAACTTTATAACCATTCATGGCTAACGTTACGGCCAGGTTAGCTGTAACTGTTGATTTGCCTACGCCACCTTTTCCGGAAGCAACTGCCACAATGTTTTTTACCTGCTGTAGCGGGTTGTATTGTTTAACCTTGACTTCCGGAAAAGTATTTTCCACAACAATTTCTTTGGAAGAGAAATGTTTTTTTAAAATTTCTTCTACGTTACGTTTAATGGTATTAGCAAAAGCATCTACCGGTTTTTTGTATAGTAAGCGAACATAAATACGATGTTCTGTTATTTCAGTTTTATTTACAATTTGAGCTTCTACAATATTCTTTTTTAGTTCAGGATGAATAATTGACTGTAAAATTGATGTGAGGTCCATGCAACAAAATTTTTACAAAAGTATATGAATTTTTTTCAATTAAACATGACAGAAATAAGTATAGTATATTCTAATCTTAATTAAGTTCTTTATTTAAAGTGTTTTAGATACTTTGTAGCTAATTTCATTTTCAGTTAAATAATCTAAAAAATCATTGCTCAAATAGACTTTAGATTTATTTGATATCATTTCCCATTGATATGTTGTGTTTTCTATTGAAGAATAAAGCGATACTATTAAATCGGTTTTTCCTTTTTTATTTTTCTTTATTTGATGAAGCAATTCTTCGATGAACGAGTTGTTTAATTGATTAACATTCAATTTTATGGTAATGCTTTTAATAAGCGACCTAACTTCGTTGAGCAGCCAGATTTTTTGAATGCTTAGATTATACTTGAAATCTTTGTTTTCAACATTTTTTCTTTCTGTAACGGTGGCTTTAATGAGCAAATTAAGGTCTTCTTTGAAAAAGTTGGCATAGTTAACATAATCCTGTCCTATAAGGGTGATGTTATACGTGTCGGAAAAATCTTCTACCGTAGCGGTAAGAAATGGATTTCCATTTTTAGACGTCTTGTGCATCACCTTACTAACATAACCCACAAATATCAATTCTTTGCCAAGTAAGTTTTGTAAGTTCGATAATTCAGATAGTGTAATGGTTGAAAGATTGTCTATTTCGAACTGATAAGGCTGGAGCGGATGGGAAGATACATACATTCCAATATATTCAGCTTCTTTCTTTAATTTATATATGGTTGGCCATTCATCGCAAACAGGAATTTTAAGTTTAGGTTTAGCTATAGAAACAGGAATTGTTGAACCAAAAAGTGTTTGTTCGTTTGTCAGTTTGTCGTTTCTAACTTGCTGGCTATATTTCAATAGTTGTTCCAGAAATGACGGGGTAGTGTCGCAGAAAAATTGATGTCGTTTGATGTCGGTAAAATCGTCGAAAGCTCCTGAAAAGACGAGCGATTCGTAACTTTTTTTATTCACCAGACTGGGGTCAAGACGTTCGGCGAAATCGAAGATTGATGTGTAGTTGCCGTTCTTTTTTCGTTCGCTGATAATGGCATTGGCAACGGCTTCTCCCAGTCCTTTAATTCCTGCCAGCCCAAATCGTATAACGCCCTGTGTGTTTACGGTGAATTTTAAAAAACTTTCGTTGACGCTGGGGCCTTTTACGCTGATATTCATTTTGCGGCAGTCGTTCATTAGCTTGGTGATCTCTTTAATGTCGTCGAGGTTGCGACTTAAGTTTGCAGCTAAGAATTCTGCAGGGTAATGAGCTTTTAAATAGGCTGTTTGGTAGGCAAGATAGGCATAGCAGGTAGCATGTGATTTATTGAATGCATATTGAGCAAAGGCTTCCCAGTCGGTCCATATTTTTTCACAGATAGTAAGGTCATGGTTATTTTTTCGGCAACCTTCAAGAAATCGATTTTTCATTTTATCCAGTACAGCACGTTGCTTTTTTCCCATGGCTTTGCGTAGGGCGTCGGCTTCGCCTTTGGTAAAACCTGCCAGTTTTTGAGCAAGCAACATTACTTGTTCCTGATATACAGTAACGCCATACGTTTCTTCCAGATATTCTTTCATTTCGGGCAGGTCGTAATGAATTTTTTCATATCCATGCTTTCGTGCAATAAATTGGGGAATATATTTGATAGGACCTGGACGATACAGGGCATTCATAGCGATTAAGTCTTCGAAACGGTCGGGTTTAAGATCTTTCAAAT
>FWWL01006962.1_pt1 | contig 15853 bp, 10 predicted proteins | sample 2228331 | NCBI WGS metagenome assembly FWWL01 (sample SAMEA103939775, study PRJEB20133) | metagenome
GCGCTCTTTAAGATACTGTGCTGTCCTGAAAGCGTGCTCTACCTTAAACCCTCTTTCTAATGCTATGGTTGAAGCTTTCTGTAATGTTGGCCCATCCGCTATTGGGTCAGAGAACGGTATGCCTATTTCAAGCATATCTGAAAACTCACAGAGCCATTCCATTATTTTTATTGATGCTTCAACATTTGGGAAACCAGCCGGGAAATATGTGCAGATTTTCATCTTGGAACCTGTCCTTCGCCCTTCATGATCTTTGTTTTTTCCCATTCTTTAATGTTATCCATTCTTTGATGTTATCCTAATTATCCCTTTTATTATCATATATAATTTCCAATTTCCCCTTGTTCTTTTCTTTATCCTTCTTCTTCAAGCTCTTTTATTTATTATTTTATTAAAATATATAATTCCCCTAATATATATAATCTCCCTACCCCCCATATATATTTTCCCCTATATACTTTCCCTCTTAATTTTTACCTTAATTTTTACTATCTTACGTTTTTGTAATATCAGATAAAAAGTTTTTTTACTTTAAATTTAGTCAGGGAGGAGGTTTCGATATGAAAGAATTTAGTAGGCGTGTCTTTCTCTTTGAGGCTTTTCTCATATTTTTTGCATTGGTTTTTGGTTTTGCCTTTGTAATGAAGCATATTGCTGTCGGTCAGAAGGAGGGCAAGAGCAATGACATAGATAAAATCTATGAAAAAATAAATCTTTTTAATGAGGTTCTCAAAAAAGTAGCTGATAATTATGTGGAGGAGATTTCAGATGAGGAACTCATAATGAGGTCCATAAAGTGGATGGTCAATTCCCTCGACCCATTTTCAGCATACATGTCGCCGGATGAACTCAAGGATATGGAAGTAGAAACGCGTGGACAGTTTGGAGGACTTGGAATAGAAATAACAAAGGAGAATTATTATATTCTCGTTATAACTCCTATTGAGGATACCCCTGCTTGGCGTGCTGGCATACAACCCGGAGACAGAATAATAAAGATAGACGGTGAGCCCACACGTAATATGACCCTTTCCGACGCAGTAAGAAGATTGAGAGGTCCTAAGGGAACACGCGTAGTCATCACGGTGGAAAGGGAGGGATGGGATGAGCCAAAAGACATTGAACTTATAAGGGATATAATAAAGATAAAAAGCGTCAGAGGAGCTATGGTTGATGATGAAATATTCTACGTGAGATTGTCTAACTTCCAAGAGAGAAGTTCAGATGACTTGATAAAGGAATTGAAGAATTCGGGACTTTATGATGGGAAACTCAAAGGAGTTATACTTGACCTGAGGAACAACCCTGGTGGACTTCTTTCTGAGGCTATACGTGTTGCGGATATTTTTTTAGGAGATGAAATTATAGTATCAACGGGGGGAAGAAGGGAGAATAGAGCTTACAACGGACAGAAATCAAAGTATGATTTCCCCTCCGGTGTATCGCTTATAGTTCTTGTTAACAGAGGTTCTGCATCGGCGTCCGAGATAGTTGCAGGAGCTATAAAGGATAACAGAAAAGGAATTATTGTAGGAACAAGAACTTTTGGTAAAGCATCTGTTCAGACCATAATACCACTTTCTAACGGAGGAGCTCTACGTCTTACTACTGCTCATTATTATACGCCATCGGGAAAAAATATAAATGAAGATGGAGTACAGCCCGACATCGTTTTTGAAGCTAAGAAGAAACTTGCTCAGGAGCTCACACCCAAACAAATTCTTGAAATGAGAGCGCACCCTGAGTGGGATGAAGAAGTTAAGTTCGCAATATCCCTTATAAAGGGAAAAACACAGGAGGAAGCTAAACAATAAAGATGTTTCAACTCCTGCTTCGATTTTGTTTCAATTCTTGTTTCAATTCCTCATAGCTGAAAACTGAACATTATCAATCCCTATAGAGTTGTTCAATTAGGTTCGCATACTTTTTCTCTATTGCTTTCCTCTTTATTTTGCGAGTTGGTGTTATATCTCCCTCTTCCTCATAAAGTTTGCGAGGAATAAGAGCAAATTTTTTTATCGTCTCAACATGGGAAAGTGTTTTATTTACTTTCTCGACTTCTTCCTTTATGAGTTTATAAACCTCATGATTTTTTGTGAGGTCCTCAAAGGTGGTATAAGGTATCCTTTTTTTCTGAGCCCAGTTTCCTACGTTTTCTTCATCTATAAGTATGAGTGCAGTAAGATACTTGCGCCCATCTCCTATCACAATAGCATCCTGTATATAGGGTGAAAACTTGAGTTTGTTCTCTATGTAAGATGGAGTGATATTCTTCCCCCCGGCGGTGATTATTATATCTTTTTTCCTGTCAAGTATTTTGAGATAACCAAGCTCGTCTATTTCTCCTATGTCTCCAGTGTATAGCCAACCATCTCTTATTGTCTCTTTGGTTAGTTCTGGGTCTTTAAGATATCCTTTGAACACATGCAAGCCCCTTGTGAGTATTTCGCCATCATCTGATATTTTCACTTCAATTCCGTCTATGGGTTCCCCTACATATCCGAACCTCTCTTTACCTATGCGTGATATTGTTATCACACCTGAGGATTCAGTCTGTCCGTATCCTTCTGCGAGCGGTATGCCGAGTGAGTTGAAGAATGAGTATAATTCTGGTGCTGAGGGTGCAGCCCCGCATAACGCATACCTTATCCGTGAGAAACCTAAAATCCTCTTCACATTTCTGAGCACAAGATTGTATGCTATAGAGTATCTGATGCGTTTCCCCCAAGATACACGAGAATGTAAAAACTTACGTCGCTCCTCCCCCGTCATATTTTCATAACTTTTATCTTTTGAATTCAGTATCTCCTCCTTTATTCTCTGGATTTCATCCGCATACTCTCGCCCCCACCTCAGAGCTATCTCCCATAGCTTCCTCTTGAAATGTGTAGAGTCCTCAATGAGAACCTGTATCTGTGATGCTATCTTCTCCCATATCCTCGGAACAGAGAAAAATATCGTTGGTCTGACCTCTTTTAGGTTCTCAAGGAGAGTTTCAAAGCTCTCAACAAAATTTACTGTGTATCCAACCCTCATAGGAAGATAGACAGAAAGTAATCTTTCTGCTATGTGATTCAGTGGAAGGTATGAGATCAATTCATCTTTTTCGGTTGCTTCGTTTACTCCCGCAAGAGCCCATGTCATAAAGATTATGTTCCCGTGCGTTATCATAGCTCCCTTGGGAAAACCAGTTGTCCCAGACGTGTATATGATGAGAGCTACATCATCGGGTTCAAGCTCATCTTTAATTCCATCAATAAGTCTATCAATATTATCATCTTTATCTTCAGCACCAATGAGCTCATCAAAAAATATTACTCTTTCATCTTTGAAACCCCATAGACCTTTCCTATCCCACACGACTATGTTCCTTAAATTCAATTTACTTTTTATCTCAAGGAGTTTATCAAGTTGTTCTTCGCCCTCCACAAATATGATTCTTGCCTCCGAATGATCAAGTGAATATAATATTTGTTCTGGCGAAAGTGTGGGGTATAGTCCTACAGATATTCCTCCTGCCATTATTATCCCAATGTCCGAAACATTCCATTCCCACCTGTTTTCCCCGATTATAGCGACCTTATCTCCTTTTTTCACTCCCATTTTCCCGAGAGCATAAGCCACTTTTTTTGCGAGTGTGTAATACTCCCCCCATTTTATCTCCTTCCATATTCCATATTCTTTGAACCTGATAGCTACTTTATCTTTAAAACGTTTCGCTGTATCCTCAAATAGCTCTGGAATGTTCTTGTGTGTCAGATAAACTGATCCGTAATTTCTTTCACCGTTTATATTATTTCTTCCTCCATTCATGCTTTTTTCAATTATTAATTATCTTAGCTATTTATTAGTTACGTTCTTCTTTTAATTACATTCTTTCTTTTTTAACTACATTCTTTTTGTCAATTGCATGTTTTTTGCTTTATACATTCTCATGTGGTCGATCTGCATACATCTCATCAAAGATATTTTTAAATTTCTCCTCTATCGTTTTTCTTCTCACTTTCAGTGTTGGTGTTATCTCCCCTTCTTCTATATAAAAGTCTCTCTCAAGTATTTTGAACTTTCTTATATTCTCAACGCGTGAAAGCTCCTTATTCGCTTTCTCTACTGCGATCTTTACTCTTTCCACTATTTTTGGATGCTGTGTTATTTTTCTCATAATTTCATCAATTCCTTCTGGTCTTGATAGTGGTTTTTCAGAAAGTATATCAAGTATTTTTTTTGCTTTCTCCTCTTCCTGTTCGTTAAGGATTCTTTCTCTAATAGCTGTCTCGATAGCCTCCTGTGAATTGAGGGTTATAAGTGCGACAAGGAATGGTCTCCCCTCACCGTGGACGTGGACTTGCGATATGATTATGTCTTGGGCTTTTACCTTATTTTCTATTTCCGCTGGTATTATGTTTTTCCCTCCCGCTGTGATTATTATGTGTTTTTTCCTATCTTTTATTTTCAGGAAACCATCCTCATCTATTTCACCTATATCTCCTGTGTATAGCCAACCTTCTTCATCTATTGCTTCGCGTGTTGCCTCTTCATTTTTGTAGTATCCTTTGAATACTGTTGGACCTTTTATGAGTATCTCTCCATCTTCTGCGATTTTGTGCTCAACACATTTTATGGGTTTCCCAACGGTTCCGAGTTTGAACTCTTTTGGTGTATTAGCATGTGTTACAACTGTCGCCTCGGTGAGCCCATATACCTCATAAACTTTAAGTCCGCATGCCCACATAAATTCAAGTATTTCGTATGGTATTGGAGCTGCTCCTGTTATGAAATATTTGACCCTTCCGCCGAATGCTTCTTTTATCCTTCTGAACACAATATTATATGCGATAAAATACTTTATTCTTAGGTTGAGCGGGACGGGTTTCCTTTCATTGATGTGTCTTATATATTCACGTCCCACCTTTTCAGCCCAGGTGAATATTTTCTGCCTTCTTTCTGGCTGTTTTGCGACCTCCTCCCTTATTCTTGCATATGCTTTTTCAAATATCCTTGGCACCGCGCCAAAGACTGTTGGTTTTACTTCTCTTATCTCATCTACGACAGCTTTTATACTTGTTGCATATGCCGCGGCAAGCCCTAAATTTATCCTCCCGAAAAAGCCTGCTATGTGCTCCGCCACGTGAGCCATAGGCAGAAAGTGGTAGCTTATATCTTGATCTGTTATGTCAATTTGTTGAGCAAAGTCATCAAAAGAAGAGAGAAAAGCTATTATGTTGCCGTGTGATATCATGGCAGCCTTAGGATTACCGGTTGTGCCCGATGTGTATACCATAAGTGCTATATCATCCGAACCTATGGAATTTATACTCTCATTTATCTTTTTTTCATCACACTCGCCGGTATCAAGAATTTTTGGAAGAAGTTTGATAGAAGGATCGTCAAGAAATTTATCACATCCCTCCCCATCAAATATTATTATTTCTTTGATATTAGGTATTTCGCTCCTTATCTCCATTATTTTTTCCATCTTCTCCTTGTTTTCCACAAATAGCATTTTTGAATCTGAGTGGTTTATTATATATTTGATTTGAGTTGATGAGAGCGTTGGATAAAGTCCAACTGTCGTGCCACCTGCGGTCATAATTGCAAGATCTGCTACACACCATTCCGGTCTCGTTTCAGAAAATACAGCAGCTTTATTCCCTTTCCCGAAACCTCTTTTTATAAGGTATGTTGCAAGTATATTTACTTTATTTCCAAACTCACCCCACGTTTCAGATACCCATCTACCACCAGCTTTATATTTGTATGCAGTCTTACCATAAGACCTTCTTAGCCTCTCTTGGAATAATTTGGGAACATTGTTTATGTTTGTGTTTATGCCACCCCACCTGAGAATGATATCAACACCTTTATTTTCCCGATCTTTGTTTTTGTTCAAACCAAGCATATTCAAAATTTTAATGTGTTTTCTCTCAATTTTTGGTTGCAGGAAAAGAATTTGAACATATGTTCATTTTTTGGTTTTGTTTGAGCTTCCCGGATAGATATTCCGGAGAGTTTCAAGCGGTTTTCAACAAGTTGTATCTTGTTACGTGGAAAAATATTATATCCAAAATAAGCATCAATTTACTAATTTTTGTCAAATAGGTTGATTTTAGCACAATATCAATATGCTCCATCATAGCTTGAAGATTTGGAAATTTGACTGATACACCAAGATAACTTAGCCTCTCTCTTAAATTTCTATACCTCTCTTCATCTGTTTTTTTCCTTCTCAAAAATAACGTTGCTTTCCGGTTTTCTATAAATTCACCTTGAAGAGCTAATTGAAGCAAGATAAGATTATCTGGTTTTATGGAATAATAGAATTTGCATCTTTTTATATTTTCTGTTCTCATAAGTCCATATATCATATAGCAAGCGGGTCTGATCCACATGAAGTTATGAAAACGTATCATAGCACTTTTATTTTCCATGTCAAGTTTATCTCCATACTCGAAAAGTTTTTGATCATTTTCATCTATCGCTACTGCTTTTGAATATGAAAGAACATACTTTGGAGATGATTTGAGAGAGTTATATAACTCTTCTATATAGTTTTTGGACCACAAATCGTGTCCGCTTGCCCACATAAAATATTCTGTTTTGCATTCAGATAGAACAAGCCTAAAATTATCTATAGCAGGTATGCTTTTCTCTAATCTTATGATTTTTATTCTCCTTTTATCTTCCTTTTGGAATTTCTTCAGTATCTCAGGTGTTCTATCTTCCGAATTATTATCAGATATGACTATTGATATATCTTCAAATGTTTGAGATAAAATGCTTTCTAAAGATTTCTCAATAAATCTCTCTTCATTTTTCACTGGCATTCCAATCATCACTTTTGCTCCTTTTGCCATGATAAAGTTTATGTTTCTTTTGTTATCAACTGTATGTATTTTTTAGCAATTGATTGCCTTGATAGTTCTTTTCGCCAGTATTCTGCAACCTCTTTAGCTTTTTCTACATCATATTCTCTGATTGCTACTTTAATTTTCTCAAATATATCCTCTGCTTTGAAGCCCTCCGATATGAAGACTCCTCCTTTTTGGGAGAAGAAGAAAGCAGGTTCTATCGGAGTTATAGCGAGGAAACACCCCATACATAGGGATTCCGCTGCAAAAAGACCAAAGCTTTCATATATTGATGGAAGAAAACTTATCTTCGCAACCGAGAGGATATCAATGACCGAGCTATGCGGTATATTACCCAGAAAATACATCTTTTTGTGGTTTTTATTAATTTCTCCTGCTATTTTCACATCCCATCCCTTTATTTTTTCAAGTATCATATCAACTAATCTGAGCATCTCACGAGTATTCTTTTGCTCTTCAGAGTTCCAGTTCGCCCCGGAAACTATTATATCTTCCTTTACTTTCGATATGGAATTATTTGTGGCTTTTTCAGATACCGGAGATGGTATAACATCTATCTTGCGTGTGAGTTGTTTTAAATTTTTCATTCTAAAAACTTTTTTGGCAAAATCAAGTATTTCTATTATGTTTTCCCTTGCTTTCGGAGTTTCGACTGTCACTCTATCGTAAATTTCCAGAAAATTTCTTATTCTCTTTATCTTCCTCGGATATATCATGATTTCTCTCATTATTCTCAGCACATTTTTTAATTTTTCTTTTGTTGGAAGTAGGTGAGGCATAATCCAAGGTCGTGGGAGTTTGGGAAATGTGATGAGACCATCGGTATCTCCTTTGAGTATGATGGTCTTACCACTTTCTTTTGCTCTCATCACAACTGGTAGGTATTCTCCGTGAAACCAGGTTATGAATATTACTGCATCAGAATCTATGTTCTGCCAGAACTCTCTGGTCAGAAAATCTTCCCTCTTTGCTTTCACAAGAGGAATGTCCGTGAACCCTTTCATCTCATGTTTTTCCGCTGTTATGATCTCAGATTTTACCCCTATATCTATAAATCCAAGAGATATCTGACCCACTTCTTTATTAAGATGAAAAGGTCTGAACCTGTCAAAAAACAGAGATATTTTTTTAATTTTCATAATCGTTCCTTCGTATTATTCTTTTCCATTTATTCCTTCCATTTCCATTTATCCTTCCATTCCCATCACTTTCTTTCTGCTTTGCTCTTTTATCTTATTCTCTTCTCATTCCTTTACTTTATATCACCTCAACCGGATTTATGTCAACAGTAACTTTGGCTCCCCTGATAAAAAATTGAGACTTTCTGAAAACACTTTTGATTTTCTGTGTATCATCCTGTTGTTGTATATATCCTATGATTCTTATATTGTATTTTCCCGCTATAAGGTATCTTACTGCCTTTGCCGGGCCGTCGCATCTTATACCTTTTTCTGAAAGCTTCTCTTTCAGCTCTCTTGCAATATTCCAACATAATGCTTCTTCATGACAAGATATGTTCACAGATACAAGTCCTGAAAGAGGGGGGAAACCCAACTCCTTCCTTTTCTCTATTTCTTCTCTGAAAAAAAGCTCATAGTTCCCTTCGACCGCATATTTTATAACTGGATGTTCGGGTGAAAATGTCTGAATAATACTTAAAGCTTTTGTTGTTTTTTTGCTAATCATATTATCAGCAATAGTATTATCTCTGCTTCGACCCGCTCTTCCTACGACCTGCATGAGAAGTTGAAATGCTCTTTCATCTGCTCTGTAATCTGAAAAGAGAAATTCTGTATCTGCTAAAATCACACCGACAAGTGTCACCTGTGGAAAATCAAACCCTTTAGATACCATCTGAGTTCCCACAAGTATAGCCGGAGATGAATTTGAGAATTGATCAAGAATTTTTTTCGCATCTTTAGCGCTCTTTGCAATATCTGAATCCATTCTGAAAACTGGCACTTTGAATATTGAACTCAACTCTTCTTCTATCCTCTCGGTTCCGAACCCTACAACTTCAAGATCTTTACTTCCGCATTTGGGACAAAATGATGGAGTAGTATTATAATAAATCCTTCCACACCAGTGACATACAAGTCCCTCTTTTTTGTGATACACCAAAGATGTATTGCATGATGAACATCTGAACTTATATGAACATTGCAGACACATAATATAAAGTCCCCATCCTCTTCTTGTAAAGAGTAGGATTATGCTTTCGCCTTTCTCTATTCTCTTTTCTATTTCCTCCTTCATTTTATCTGAGAGTGGGAATGATATGAAGTCATCATACTTTTCTTTTTTTAGGTCTATTATGATGGTCTCGGGATATTCCATTCCCGGCACTCTTTTCATCATTCTTATGAGTTTTATTTCTCCTTTTAGTGCCCTGTAAAATGATGTTATAGATGGAGTTGCTGAACCCATGATGAGTTTTGCTCCTTCTATATCTGCGCGCATCTCAGCTACTTCTCTTGCATCATAAAAAACATCTGAGCTTTGCCCCGGAGATTGTTTGTATGATTGGTCATGCTCTTCATCTAATACTATAACCTTGAGGTTTTGCACTGGGGCAAATACTGCGGAGCGAGCTCCTACCACGTATTTCACAATGCCGTATCTCAAAGCCCACCAGTTTATCTCCCTTTCTTTTTCAGAAAGCCCTGAATGAATAACTGCTACGCTTTTCAAATTTTCCTTGACCCTATTGAGAATAAATGTTGTGAGCGATATTTCTGGCAAGAGGAATATAGCACCAGCACCTCCTCCACATTCCTTTATCGCTCTGAGATAAACCTCAGTCTTTCCGCTTCCGGTCACGCCAAAGATAAGCGACTTTTGATTTTCAAGTATGTCCTCAATAGCTGAAATCTGCTCTTGCGTAAGTATTTTATTATTATTGTTGTTATTATTGTTGTTATTGCTATTATTGTTTTCCTGCGCTCCTCCCTCTTTTACTTTTTGAGCAGAACAGAGTTTCTCAAACTCTCTTTTTATTTCTTCTTCGCTCTTGAATTTTTTCATGGGAACTATTTCTATCAATCTATTTCTTTCAAGTTTCAAGAGCGTTTCGAATTTGAAAAGTTTTTTGGCTTGACTTAAGCTCATTTTCTTTCCTTTTTTTTGACCCAAAATCTTAAATACTTTTTTTGCCCTTCCGAACTTTTTTTCATCCTCTTTCTCTTTTAGTTTCACCTCGAGCTTGAGATATGAAGTTGGGCAAGCGAGTGAAAGAACGCTACGCAGTGGTGCTAAATACCTTTCTGAAACTTTTCGACACAACATAACCATCTCTTTTGTGATAATAGGTGCTTCATCGGGAAATATAACCTTTATATTCGTGTTATTTTCAGTGTTTTGTATATCTTTTGGCGTATATTTTCCCGCTTTTTCTCTTCTCAGGTCAATCAATATTCCGATATATTTTCTATTTCTCGTTTCAATTATAACACGATGACCTATATCTCTGTATTCATCCGATATACACCTTATTATACCTTCTGGAGTTGATATTGACATAATATATTTTTCTTCTTTTTGTTGTATTGTGTTTGTATTTACCACTGTATCACTATGCATATCATATATTTATTTTTTTATGCATATGAGTTAGTTTTATCAATAGCAATATCAGATCAAAATCAATTTGGAATTATTTCTTTTTGTCCAGAAATAATTGATATACCGAGGTAGAGCGAGTAATTTAATCTTATTTTTTTTATTTTAAGGTTTATGTCTTTTTCTGAAAGGAGGTAAGCCAGGCGCCTGGATGTGAAATTTGGTATTTTTATGTTGTTTTTCCCATCAAGGTTGTATATTTGCCATATGAATACGTTTTTACTTCCCTCGTCTTCTGCGATTATATCTATGTTTACAGATAAGCAATCTCTTTTTATTTTACCATCTTCTGTTAAACATTGCATTGAGCTTGCTATTTGTCTTACTGAGTTCGGTGTATCTGGGAACGATGGAAATCCCCATGATAAATTTATGGTTTCATCGTTTATTTCTGCATCGATGAAAATTTTTTCAGGTTTAAAAAATTCAGGTTTATATGTTATATATAGAGAAGGAGAAAGTGATATGAAAGATGATATACTATTTACTTTCTTACCGTCTTTGATTTCTTCAATGGTCTGATATGCGTTGACCTGATAATTTATAGCATTTTCCGCAAGTTTTGCGGGAATTTTTATATTTACTTTCCCTTTTTCTTGAGATATTTCAGATTTTTTCAGTGCTATGAATGAACCATTGATATCACCATATATTTCCACATAAAGTTGTCTTTCATCAGGCGGTATGAATGTGATATTTGAGTTTATATCATTTTTATCTTCTGGTATTATTTCAAGGTTCGCTGAGTTTGATGTTATAGGTATGTTAGCTGACATGATTTTTTCTTCAGACATTGCATATAAAAATATGCTGTTTCCTGATGCAATGTTTTCCAGATAAATTGGTAATTTTATACTATCACTGACATTTTGAAAGTAAAAGTTTCTTTGCGAAAATATATCTTTGAGATAGGAAAAATTTATGTCGCTCAGTATGGGGAAGAGCGGGGGAATAAGGAATACTATGTCTGGTATGGTTGTTCCTAATGATATATCTATATTTTTACCTTTGATTTGATCGGGAATATTGACTGTTATTTCGCTTATTTTTGCAGTTTTTGATAAAATAAGTTGTATACTGTCAAATACTGGGAATACAACGCTTGACAAGTTTTTGGTATTTATATATGTTGAAGTGAGTATGATGGTTTCATAGTTAAATGGGTTACCCTCTATTTTCCCGGTCAAGATCTGTAGTGGGAGTAGCAAGAGAGACAATGTTTTGCTGTTTTTATCGAGAGAGGTTGATATTGTGATATCTGAATATTCTCTATTCACTCCATTGAATATGAGGAGGTCCGTTTTGCCTGAACTTTTCGCACTGGCTATGACCTCACCGCTTTCGTGCAAGAATGCATTTGCTCTGAGCTCTGCGGTATCTATTATTCTTCTTGGTTGTATTATTTCTTCTCCACTGGCATCTTCTAATATCTCCTCTTCAATATTGGCTGTTATTATGTGACCATCTGTATATGCGATAATATATATTGCTTTTGATGTGTTTCCGAAGCGGTCTAACTCTGTGCGCATTACATTTGGGAAGCAGAATATCACAATCTTTTGGTTGCCATTCTCATCAATCAGTTGAGGGGAAACCGTAATTATAGATGGACAAACTGCGACTGAAAAATTTACCTTCCTATCTCCCTGCTTTACATTTGTTCCGCAGGCTGAGAAGAAAAACAGAAGTAAAAGGGTCAGAACTATACTTCTATCTGCCATCTGCTTAATCCATATTTTGGCTGTATCCTTACATTAATTTTAAGTTTCTTTATCATATCATCAATGATTTTGAAATTCTCTGGAGATACTTTGACGGTTTTTTCCTGATACTTTGATATTTTGAGAAGTGTTCTGTGGAGTTCAAGGGTTTTTGATGGGACGAACCCGCTTTTGCATGTTGGGCATTCATCCATGAGCAATTTTTTCATGCTGTATCCTGATTTTTTCCTTGATATTTCAACGAGCCCGAGTCTTGTTATTCCGAAGACTTTCGTTCTTTCTTTATCCTTTTCCGCAAGTAGTTTTACCTCCTTTATGAACTTGCTTTTGAGCTGAGGACTTTTTATATCTATGAAGTCAGCTATTATTATACCTCCGAGTTTTCTCAGTCTTATCTGCCTTATTATCTCCTTTGCTGCGATGAGGTTTGCTTGATATGCTGTCACATCAAGGTTTTCTGTTCCGGTAAATGACGCTGTATTGACATCGATGGCTGTGAAGGCTTCTGTCTCGTTGAATACGAGTTTAACTCCACCCTCTACCTCTATCTCGTCTTTAAGTATGTTTGAGAACTCAGATTCAATATTATACTTTTCAAGTAGGAATGGTGTATCTTCATATATGAGCTCTACGGTTTCAGCGAGGTTGGGGAAAAACTCTGCTATGAGATCTTTCACCCTCTCGATTCCTTCTTTTGAGTTTGAATATACTTTTGTGAGGTTCATTGATGCATAGTCTCTTATCGCTTTTCTGATTATATCACTGTCTGACCAAAGTAGCAATGGTGCAGGTTCCCTCTCTGCTTTCTCCTTTATTTCCTTGATTACTTTATAAACTCTTTTAAAATCTTCCCTTATGAGGTCTTCTGATATGCCTTCTGCTTCTGTCCTCGCTACTACTCCAAACTCTCTACCTATCTCATTCGCAAGGTTATCTACTATCCTTTTGAGGCGCATTCTCTCAAACTTTGATTTTATCTTCTTTGATACACCTGTCTTTTTCTCGAGTGTGAGCACAATATATTTACCTGGCAGGGTCGGATTATCCGTTACCTTTGCGCCTTTGCTATTTATGCTCTCCTTTTTTATCTGCACTATTATGTCTTTACCTACCTGGTATTCCGATGTTTTGGACTGCGAAGGAACGAAAAGATAGGAGTTCCTCTCGGAACCTATGTTTATAAATACCGCTTGAAGAGATGGGACAACATCTGCTATTATACCCTTATATATGTTTCCGCTTACGAATTCACGTTTACCTTCAGGTATATCTATTAGGATTTCTGTCAGTTTTTCATCTTCGACAATAGCCACACGGTTCCAATACGGTAGCACCTCAATGAATATTTCCTGTCCCTTCCTTTTTTGGGAGTTTATAAGTTCTTTTTCTATCTCCTCTCTCACACTTTGCGGTATATTTTTTTCTTCCGCTTCGCCTTTTATTTCTTCCATTTTTATTCTCCTCCTTTCTTTATTTTTCTTTCTCCTTTCTCTCCCATCATTTCATTTTTCCTCATATTCCATTTGTTTCAGCACTTTACACGCTGACACCCATTTTTTATATGTTCTTTCAATTCATCTGCAAAGGCTGACACAATTTTTCTTGCGGGCATAGCTCCTGCATCGACATGAGCACATATGGCTGAACCCACGATGCTCGAAGATACATCTTCAAGTATCTTTATATCTTTTTCCGTTGCTTCTCCTCTCTCTATTTTCTCAAACAGGTATTCTATAAAGCGTGTCCCCTCCCTGCATGTTGTGCATTGACCGCAAGACTCATCTGCGTAAAAGTGTGCCATGTTCATACCTACGTGTGCCATACATTCGTGCTCACATATAACAACAATAGAAGCTGTCCCGAGAAATGAGCCGAATGACGAGATAGATTCAAAATCAAGATTTGCTCTTGAAGCTTCTTCGCGAGTAAGCGGGGGAGCGGATGTTCCACCCGGTATTACAGCTTTTATCTCACCTCCACATGATGTCCCACCCGCGAGCTCAATAAGTTTCATAAGTGGAAAACCCATAGGTAGCTCGTATATTCCTGGTCTTTTCACCTTTCCCGACACACAAAAGAGCTTTGGACCTGTGCTTTTCTCTGTGCCTATTTTTCTGAACCAGTCTGCTCCCCTCTCTATTATAAAGGGAACTGCGGACAGGGTCTCAACATTGTTCACACACGTTGGGTATCCCAAAAAACCTTTCTGCGCAGGGTAAGGAGGTCTTGGACGGGGATGACCTCTTTTGCCTTCAAGAGAGTTAAGGAGCCCTGTTTCTTCCCCAACTATGTAAGCCCCAGCGCCCTGCATAAGCCTTATGTTCACATCAAAATCAAATTTTTCCTTCACATAATTTTGAGCTTCTTTTATCGCCCTCCCCAGAATTTGGGATTCCTCCCAGTATTCTCCTCGTATATATATTATCAGTTCACGCGTCCCTATCGCATACCCGCCTATAATCATCCCCTCAAGAAGAAGGTGAGGAGTAAGAGATATTATATACCTATCCTTGAATGTTGCTGGTTCACCTTCGTCTGCGTTGCAAACGAGAAATTTTGTCTCCACATCACGCGGCATAAAGCCCCATTTCATACCGGTAGGAAAACCAGCTCCACCCCTCCCCCTCAGACCAGACTTTTTTACCTCTTCTATAATCTCTTGAGGACTTTTTGATAGAGCTTTCTCAAGAGCCCTATACCCACCCGCAGAAAGGTATGATGTCAAAGAGGGATCTCCTCTGAGAAAAAAAGGAGTAAATACACCCTCAAATCCATCAGTTTTCCATAGCCTTATCGTGTTCTGAGATTCCGTCGCATTTATCTCAATCATTATTATATCTCTCCTCCTTCCTTCTTCTCTATTCTCCTCCCTTCTTCTCTCTATTCTCTTTTATCCCTATTTCCTTTATCCCTATATTTTTTTATCTCTATATACTTTATTCCTATTTTCATCTTCTATTTTCTCTGAGCAGAGCCCCGGCGGGAAGGAGGAAAGGAATTATCAAAGGATTTATCTGAGGAAATTTTTTAAGAATCTTATGAAATACTCAGTTGCTCTCACATAAAAAGGATTTTCTCCTGCTTTCTCTTTTAAAATCTCCTCTACTTTTTGTATCCTTTCTTTTGTTATAACCTTTATTTTGGCATCGTTGAGCGACCTTTTTACAAAAGCGAGTATCTGCTGTCTCCTCTGTGATATCCCGGCACTTCCTATCACGTTCTCTACTTGTTTCAGATATTTCTCAAAATATTTCCATGACAGTTTCCAGTCAGCTGGAAAAGCCTTAAATTTTTCTTTTAAGTCAACATAAATCATAATAATATTTTCCTCCTTTCCTTCACCTGAGCTCCGCCCCTAATTTTTTAATTAATAAAAATATTTGTTTATGATAATAATTTTAAAAAAATTTTTTTTAAAATTTTTCAAGATTTCTCTTTCGTTTCTTCTGAGTTTGATGATATTTGTGTAGAATAGGGTAGGAAATACATATTTTATTTTTTTACTTTCATTTAATTATATTATTTTTTGTTTTTATTTTTATTTAATAAAAAAAATTTTATTTTTTATATATTAATTCATCTTTGATATTGTCATCATCATCATGATTGAATATTCTTTTCTTATTTGCGGTGGTGGCATTATAG
>FWWL01006808.1_pt1 | contig 15850 bp, 19 predicted proteins | sample 2228331 | NCBI WGS metagenome assembly FWWL01 (sample SAMEA103939775, study PRJEB20133) | metagenome
GGGAGCCTCTTCTGTTAGGTGACGAGCAACAACCTCACCGACCAGTTTATCACCTTCAAAAACTCTAAGTTTTCCAGTATCGGTAACAACGCCAACAGGTGTTGCATCAAGTTCCCATTTTCTGCAAACTGCGATTGCTTCTTCAAGCTTTTCGGGCTCTACTATTGCAAGCATTCTCTCCTGAGATTCTGAGAGCATGACTTCATAGGGTTGCATTCCCTCTTCTCTTCTTGGAACTTTTAAAACATCTATGTCAATTCCAACTCCACCTTTTGTGGCCATCTCAGACGCTGATGAAGTAAGACCTGCTGCTCCAAGATCCTGCAGGGCAACAAGCAGGTTTTTGTCAACAAGCTCAAGACAGGCTTCAATAAGTAGCTTTTCAGTAAACGGGTCACCAACCTGAACCGATGGGCGTTTTTCCTCTGAAGATTCGTCTAGCTCTTCTGAAGCAAAAGTTGCTCCGTGAATGCCGTCGCGTCCGGTTTTTGAGCCTATCAGCAAAACAACATTTCCGGTGCCTCTAGCTGCGCTTCTCATCGGTTTTCTGTCTTTCAGGATACCAATGCACATTACGTTTACAAGCGGGTTTCCGTTAAATGACGGGTCAAAGAATGTGTCTCCTCCGACAGTCGGAACTCCAATGCAATTGCCATAATTTGCAATGCCTGCAACGACGTGTTCTAAAAGGTAGCGAGTTCGGGAAAGCTTGAGATCACCGAATCTTAAAGGATCGAGTAGTGCAATTGGCCTTGCACCCATCGAAAGAATATCTCTGACTATTCCACCAACACCGGTTGCTGCACCCTGAAATGGCTCGATTGCACTCGGATGGTTGTGCGATTCCATCTTGAATGCTACCTGATAGCCATCTCCGATATCCACAATTCCTGCGTTTTCGCCGGGACCCTGCACAACCCAGGGAGCTTCGGTTGGAAAAAGTCTTAATGTATTTCTGGAATGCTTGTAGGCACAGTGCTCTGACCACATAACAGAAAAAAGTGAAAGCTCAAGCTGATTAGGCTCTCTTCCATGAAGTTTTAGAATTCGCTGATATTCCTCATCTTTTAAACCCAGCTTTTTATATTCTTCTTCGGGATTAAAATAATTCTTTTCCAACTCAAAAAACACCCTTTCGTATGAAAATCAAAAAGAAAATACTGATAAACGCATACTGGAGACTGAAGAATAACCTTGCTCTTTAATTCGCCTTAATGAAAAAGAATAAGGGCTCTCTCTTATCTTAGGCATGCAAGAATTCATATAAGAGATTATATTTGATTAGTTAAGGTTATTGATAGCGATTAATTCAAGTATTTGTCTCAGCTGCTCGGAGTCGGGATTCCCATTGAACATAAATCCAGCAACCTCATATACGGGACCATCTGCCCCCTGAATAAATTCCGGCGCATTCTCATGGCTTACGTTGATTACATTTATTTCAAGCGAAGGCACAAAACTTTTGAGCCAGCTTATTATGTCAAGAGCGCGGGCGCTCTCATTGCAATTGTCTTTTACATAGACGGTTATTCTTGCCATTTCTCTACCTCCTTCTCTAAGAATTCGACAAATTCCGGAGAAATCTTTAACAGATACTCTTTATTCAGTGTATAGAACATGTACTGTCCTCTCTTCTGGACCTTTATAATTCTTGTCTGACGAAGAATTTTCAGATGATGAGAAATTGCCGGTCTCGTCACTGGCAGTTCTTCAGCGAGCTTTTCGCAAGCAACTTCCTCTTCCTTTAGTATGCGCACAACAATCTTCAAACGCTGTTCGTTTGCAAGAGCAGAAAATATGTTTGATAGCTCCTCTAAAATATTTTCAAACATATTTAAATTATATGATTATCCTGTAATTATTTCAAGACTGGCAGTTCTTATATCACAGCTGAAAGGATGTTTCTGTGAATAGAAAGGAATATCTTTCTGCCATCCTCTGAACCGAGCACAGATTCGCAGGCGCGCTCAGGATGAGGCATAAGCCCGAGAACGTTTCCCTTCTTATTTATGATGCCTGCAATATTGTTTAAGGAACCATTCGGATTTGCTTTGTCATTTATATTTCCTTCATCATCGCAGTATCTGAAGAGGACCTGACCGTTTCTTTCAATCTCTTCAAGTGTTTGAGAATCGACAAAATAATTTCCTGAATGATGGGCGATTGGAATACGAAGAATTTCGCCTTTTTTCATTTCGGAGGTAAAAATTGTATCTTGTCTTTCAACCCTTATATTTACTGTCTTGCAGACAAATTTAAGATCTCTGTTTACAAGCATAGCTCCAGGAAGAATGCCTGATTCGAGGAGTATTTGAAAGCCATTGCAAATTCCGATCACAATACGGCCTTTTTCAACAAAATCGTAAAGCGATTGCATAAGCGGCGAGAACTTCGCGATTGCGCCCGTTCTAAGATAGTCGCCGTATGAAAATCCACCGGGAAGAATTAAGGCATCGAATTTGCTCAAATTCTTTTCTTCGTGCCAGACAAATTCAGTGTCCATTCCAAGGTAGATCAGAGCATCGTAAGCATCATAATCACAGTTTGAACCAGGGAAAACTGCGACTCCAAACTTTGGTCTTTTCATTATTCTTCGGTCCCCACCTTATAAGTTTCTATGACTGGGTTTGAAAGAAGCCTGTCAGCAATTTCTTCTACTGTTGCCTCGCTTACGCTCTCTTCTGCTTCGATCTCAATGAACTTTCCGATTCTTACAGACTGAACACCCTCATAACCTAAGTGCTCAATTGCCCGTCTTACCGTCTCACCCTGTGGATCAAGAACGCCGTCTTTTAGCTTCACCACAACGATATATTTTTTCATCTATAAAACCTCCTGACAGGTGTGACTTACCACAGCTAATAGCATAAACCACAAACTTTAAGTTAACCACTTCAGTTTTATTAATTTTAATTCGCATCCGAAGAATAACTTAATAAACTCTGGAGCCAATTCTCGCCTCTCGGTCTGGCTGAAGCAAGGAAAGACCTCCGTCTTTTGCGATAACGCCGAGAACGAGGACTTCAGACATAAATCCGGCGATATTCTTTGGAGGTAGATTTACTACGGCAATAACCTGTCTTCCTATGAGCTCTTCAGCCTTATAATCCCGTTTTGCCTGCATACTCGATTGTTTGATGCCAATTTCTTCGCCAAAATCGATTTTTACCCTGTAAGCGGGTTTTTTTGCTCTTTTAAAATCTTCGACATCGATGATTTTTCCCACTCTCATATCAACTTTAATAAAATCATCAATGCTGATAAACTCCACTTTCATACTCCTTTAAGCACCCAGAAATTACTATTAAAAACCACAAACACTACTCAATAACTACAGCAACTTCTTCAAAATCCTGCGGCCTTTTCGGTCTTGGCTCTTTTAAGGGCTTTCCAACAGGTATTAGAGCAAAGATGATCCAGTCGTCTGGAATATTAAGAATCTTCTTCATATCATCTGCAGCAAGCAGGGGTCCGGTCGCCCAGCATGTTCCGTAGCCGAGCGCTGTGGCAGCCAGAATCAGATTTTCAATTGCGGCAGAAACAGACTGTTCAAGTGAGTTTACCTTTGATTCTCTGTACTTTTCGGGAAATGCCGCAGACACAGCTTTTCCTGGAACAGATTCATATGGCACACCGCAGGCAACAATCAAGACCGGAGCATCTTTGTAGAATGTAAAATAAGGTCTGAATTTGTTGTAATGTTCTTTAAGCTCATCGCATAATGCGGGTGATTCGAGGACTGCATCCATCCATTTATGCACAGAATCAACAATCTCAGATATTTTTTGTTTGTTTTTTACGATAATAAACTTCCAAGGTTTTGTGTTGTGTGCGCTCGGAGCAAGTGTTGCAGCTTCAATCATTTTTTTAATGTCTTCAAGAGGAACTTCTTCATCAGTGTATTTTCTTACACTTCTTCTACTGGCAATCACTTCGAAAAATTCCATTATGATTCCTCCTCGACCCGCTTTATAACAGTTTTTACATTTCGAAGGTAGTAAGAAATATCAAAGATTTTATCGAGATCTTCGGTGGAAAGAATCTTTCCCGCAATATCATCTTTCAGTATTTCTTCTCTGAGATCTGTGCTTTCGTTTTCCCATGTTTTCATCGCACAACGTTGAACTACATCGTAAGCTTCGGGTCGGCTGAGACCCTTTTCAATAAGATAGAGAAGCAGGCGAGAGCTGAAAACAAGTCCACGTGTGAGCTCGATGTTTCGACGCATTTTCTCTCTGTTTATTTTTAAGCCACTTATAACTTCGTTTGCTTTTCTTGCGGCATAATGAACCGCAAAGGTAGCATCAGGAAATATAACTCGCTCAACCGATGAATGAGAAATATCTCTTTCATGCCAGAGTGCAATATTCTGAAGAGCTGCTTCAGCATAACCTCTCACCAGTCTTGAAAGACCTGTTATTCTTTCGCATATTATCGGGTTCTTCTTGTGAGGCATAGCCGAGGAGCCCTTCTGTCCTTTACCAAAAGGTTCTTCGACTTCAAGAACTTCCGTTCTCTGCATGTGGCGTATCTCGGTGGCAAAACGCTCAAGTGAAGAAGCACATATTGCAAGAGTTGTCAGGCACTCTGCATGTCTGTCTCTTGGAACCACCTGAGTGGATGCAGCTTCCGGCTTCAGTCCGAGGATTTCGAGCGCTCTTTCTTCTACATCGGGATCGATGTTTGAGTAAGTGCCTACAGCCCCGGAAATTTTTCCAATTTTAATCTGCTCAATTGATCTATTAAGCCTTTCGAGATCTCTCTTTACCTCAAAAAACCAGCCAGAAAGCTTATGGCCGAACGTCGTTGGCTCGGCATGAACCCCGTGAGTTCGTCCGATCATAACGGTTTGAGCTTCATTTATAACATGGTTTCGAATGTTTTCTTTGAGTTTTAAAAACTCGGCTCTGATTTCTTCAAGAGCCTTAGAAACAAGAATACTGAGTGCAGTGTCCACTATATCAGATGAGGTCAGTCCAAAATGAAACCATTTACCGTCTTCGTAATCTACTTGTTCGATAATGGAATTTACAAATGCGATTACGTCATGATTTGTCGATTTTTCTATCTCCTCAATTCGGGCGACATCAATTCTTGCTTTTTGCTTTATGCGATCGGCGGTACCCTGAGGTGCGATTCCCTTCTCTTCATAGGCTTTGATAACAGCGAGCTCAACTTCGAGCCAGGTTCTGAATTTATTCTCCTCACTCCATATCTTCTTCAGCTCTTCAGTCTGATATCTTGCTATCATCTTTTCTCCTTACAACTCTTTCAGTTCTCTTCTGTATTCTTCGAGTTTTGTTCTTACTGAATCATCAAATAGAGCAACTATCTGAGCAGCAAGAACAGCTGCATTTTCAGCTATTTTTATACCTACTGTCGCAACTGGAATTCCTTTTGGCATCTGAACTATTGAGAGGAGTGAATCAAGCCCGCCTGCAGCACCTCCGCCTGGCACTCCAATCACTGGCTTTACTGTTTTTGAAGCAATAACACCTGGAAGATGGGCTGCCAGTCCTGCGATTGCAATGTAAACTGATACTTCGCTGTCATTCGCTTTTATGAATTCTTCAAGTCGCTCAGGCTGGCGATGAGCAGAAATAAAGTCCTGAACAACCTCGATTCCAAATCTATCAAGCATCTTTACTGCTTTTTCAACGAGCTCAGAATCTGATTTTGATCCAGCAAGTATTGCGACTTTCGGCTTATTCACTCTCTATCACCCTTTCTCCTATATCTTTTCTGAAATGCATGTTTTCGAATCTTATTTTTTTGATTGCCTGATAAGCAACCTCTCTTGCTTCTCTGAAAGAGTCAGCGAGAGCAGTCACATTTAGAACTCTTCCGCCTGACGTAAGAATTTTTCCGTTGTCTAATTTTGTTCCAGCGTGAAATACAATTACTCCACCTTTTTCTGCTTCCTCTATGCCCTCAATCTCGTATCCTGTTTCATATTTTTCGGGATATCCGCCGGATGCCAGCACCACTGTAAGTGCCTTCTTTTCATTTATCTTCAGCGGTTCAGCATGGCTTAAATTACCTTCAGCGGCAAGATACAGAGCCCCGAGAAAATCGCCTTCTACTCTTGGAAGCACAACCTGAGTTTCTGGATCACCGAAGCGACAGTTGAACTCCAGCACTTTAAATCCATCCTGTGTTTTTATAAGGCCACCGTAAAGCGTTCCTTTATATGGAGAGACTTCTTTTGAGAGAGCATAAATGACGGGTTCAAATATATCTGAGATTATCTGCTCTTCTTCGTCTTTGGTCAACTTCGGGTAAGGGGAGTAGCTTCCCATACCGCCTGTGTTGGGACCTTCATCATTGTCATAAGCTCTCTTGTAATCCTGCGCGGAAGTCAGTGGAATAATCTCTTTCCCGTCAGTAATTACAAAATAGGACACTTCCTCGCCCTCAAGAAATTCTTCTATGACAACCCTGTCGCCAGCCTTGCCAAATTTTTTGTTTACCATGATTTCATCTATTGCTTTTTCAGCTTCTTCATGGCTTTTTGCGATAATAACTCCTTTTCCGGCAGCAAGACCATCTGCTTTGACGACTATCGGAACATGCTGATTTTGAATGTAGAATTTTGCAGACTTGGGGTCTGAGAACGTCTGTGCTCTTGCGGTAGGAACTCCATACCTGTTCATCAGTTCTTTAGCAAATGCTTTGCTCCCTTCAATCATCGCAGCATCCGCCGCAGGGCCAAAAACAAGAAAACCTTCTTCTGCAAGCACATCTGAAACACCATTTACGAGAGGCGCTTCAGGACCAACGACAACCAGCTGAGCATTAATTTTTCTGGCAACATCAAGCACTTCCTGAGGATTTTCAGGATTTCCAGGTAAATTTTCACCGAGCTTTTCCGTTCCTCCATTGCCAGGCATGATGTAAAGCCTGTCGCACCCGGAAGAAAGTGAGATCTTCCAGGCAAGTGCATGCTCTCTTCCACCGCTTCCAAGCAGAAGCACCCTCATTATTCAACCTCCAGCTACCAGAGATAAAATTCTTTAAATATAGTTTGAGTTCTCTTTGGTCCCACAGAAATGATACTTACCGGTACTCCAGAGAGTTCTTCAATCTTCTTAATGAAATCCTGTGCTCTTTTTGGAAGTTGAGCAAAGCTCGTTGCTTCGCTGATATCTGATGTCCAGCCCGGAAATTCTTCGTAAACAGGTTTTGCTTTGTGAAAGATTGTCTGGTGGAATGGATAATTCTCGTAGGTTTTACCTTCGTATTCGTATGCAACGCAAATTTTTATTTTTTCGAGTCCTGTCAGGACATCGAGTTTTGTGAGGGCAATCGAATTAAGGCCGTTTAACATTGCTGCGTATTTGAGAAGAACAATATCGAGCCATCCGCAACGCCTTTTTCTTCCAGTTGTTGTTCCAAATTCAAATCCTTTTTCGGCTAAATACTCTCCAGTTTCGTCTGTAAGTTCGGTTGGAAATGGACCTGCCCCGACTCGCGTGGTGTAAGCTTTGCAAACCCCGAGAACATAATCGATTTTTCTCGGTGGAATTCCAGCGCCAGTTGTAGCGCCTCCAGCTGTTGTTGATGATGAAGTGACAAACGGATAAGTTCCATAGTCTATATCGAGGAATGTGCCCTGTGCTCCTTCAAGAAGGATTGCAGAACCGGCATCATATGCATTGTTTAAATATCTTGCAGTATCAATAATATGTTTTGAAATTTTTTCAGCATAGATAAGGTAATCGTTCATAATCTGCTCGGCATCGAGAGGTTCGCGTCCGTAAGCTTTAATAATTCTGTTCTTGTCTTTAAGCGCAGCTACAAGTTTTTCGTAGAAAATTTTCATATCAAGAAGGTCCTGAACGCGTATACCTGAACGGTAGGCTTTATCAGCGTAAGTCGGACCAATTCCTCTTCTTGTAGTTCCGATTGCCATCTTTCCGAGCCTTTTTTCAGCAAGGCCGTCAAGAATTTTATGGTAGGGCATCGTCAGATGAGCATTCCCGCTGATTAAAAGCCTGTCGGTATTTATTCCGCGCGCCTGCAGACCCTCAATTTCAGAAATCAGGATTTCGAGATCGATGACAACACCCGCACCAATAACTGGTATTATGTGAGGATATATGATTCCGGATGGAATCAGATGAAATTTAAATTTTTTATCGCCATTTACGATCGTGTGACCTGCGTTTGCACCACCGTTATAACGGACATTGATGTCCATCTTTTCAGAAAGCAGATCTACAATCTTACCTTTTCCTTCGTCGCCCCACTGCGCTCCAACAACAACTAAAGATGGCATTTTTCCTCCTTTTTAAAGTCTTTGAAGAATGGTACGAGCCGATATTATACCTGATACGGCACTCTGTACCAAACCTCGGGTGATACCTGCACCGTCTCCGACAGCAAACAGGTTATTAACCGGTGTTTCAAGTTTCTCACTCACAGAAACTCTTGCTGAGTAAAATTTAACTTCAACTCCGTACAAAAGCGTGTGGCGTGAGGCAACGCCCGGAATCATTCTGTCCATTGCCTCAAGCATTTCAAGGATGCTTGAGAGGTGTCTGTATGGAAAGACAAGTGAAAGATCTCCTGGAACTGCGCTTTCAAGAGTGGGTTTTACAATACTTCTTGATAGTCTTTCATATGTTGAGCGCCTGCCGGAATAAATATCGTATAGCCTCTGGACGATAATTCCACCACTCAGAATGTTTGCGAGACGCGCAATGTATTTGCCGTATGCGATCGGCTCTTTAAAAGGTTCGGTAAAGTTTTTTGAAACAAGAATTGCAAAGTTTGTGTTGTCGGTTTTTTTGTCAGCATAGGAATGACCATTTACGGTAATCACATCTTCATAGACTTCAGTAGTTACCTCACCATGAGGGTTCATACAAAACGTTCTAACTCTATCTTCAAATTTTTTTGATGTATAAAGAAGTTTTGCTTCATAAAGAACATCCGTAACCGGTTCCATTATTTCTGCCGGAACTTCCACCCTTACGCCAATATCGACGGCGTTGTTTCTTAAAGGGATATTCAGGTTATTACAGATTTTTGTCAGCCATTCTGCACCTTCTCTGCCTGGAGCAATGATAACGAATCTTGCTTTTGCCGTTCCTTTAGAAGTATTTACAAAAAAATTTCCGGAATCTTCCTTTTCGATGTTTGTTGCTGCTGTATCGAGCCATATTTCAACTCTATTTACAAGCTCTTCGTATATGTTTTTGAGAATTCTTGCTGTATTATCGCTGCCAAGGTGAAGTATTGGAAAAACCACAAGCTCAAGACCGGCAAGCCTTGCCTGTGCTCTGAGTCTCTGTGCTTCTTCTTCAGGAGGTGAAAAAATACGGTTGGGTGCGCCGAAATAAATAAATCTCTCTTTTACTTCATTTATCAGGATTTCAATCTCTTTTTTGGAAGTAAATTCTGATAGCCAGCCACCCACTTCCGGGGAGAGGGTAAGCTTTCCATCTGAAAAAGCACCGGCTCCGCCCCATCCGTTAGTTATCTTACAGCTTGAACATGGCTTACATATCCCGCCATTTTTCTCCGGGCAGACGCGCTTGTCAATGTGTGGTCCTTTTTCAATTATCAGTACTTCAGCATTGCTCTTCTGTGTTAATTCAAGAGCCGCAAATATTCCTGCTGGTCCTGCCCCTATGATTACTACATCATAAGTTTTCGAACTCATAGACATTTCTGTTAAAAGGCCTCGGTAATTTCTGGTTCAACGTATTTCGTGTAATTACTTATGAATTTGAGTTTTATGCGGCGTGTCGGTCCGTTTCTGTGTTTTGCAATATCCACTATTACATCGTATTCAACAGTCTCTTCATCAGGGTCTGCTTCAAACTTCTTCGACGGGTCTTCGTCGTATAAGAATATAACGACGTCTGCATCCTGCTCAATAGATCCGGATTCTCTGAGGTCAGAAAGCCTTGGTTTCTTATCCTCTCTCTTCTCAACCTCTCTTGATAGCTGCGAGATTGCTATTACCGGAATATTAAGTTCCTTTGCAAGAATTTTGAGCGAGCGCGAGATCTCGGACACCTGCTGATACCTATCTTTATGTCTGTTATCCCCTTGAATGAGCTGGAGATAATCAATCACCAACAGCTGAATATCTTCTTTCGTTTTTAATCTTCGAGCTTTAGTTCTTATTTCGGTCACACTCAACGATGGACTGTCATCGATAAATATTTTTGCTTTTGAAAGCGTCTCGATTGCTTCAATTAAAGCATCTTTATCTGCTTTCGATGTAATATTACCTGTTTTAAAAGCATGACTCGAAATCATTGCTTCAGCTGAAAGCAGTCTTTGAGCCAGCTGAATCTTGCTCATTTCAAGAGAGAAGATACCCACAGGAATTCCGTATTTTACGGCTACGTTTCGCGCCAGAGTGAGCGCGAATGAAGTTTTTCCCATCGCCGGCCTTGCGGCAACAATAATCAGATCTGATGGCTGCAGACCGAGAAGAGTTCTATCAAGCTCTTTAAAACCGGTTGGAACTCCGGTTAAACCGCTTCTGGACGATATCTTATCGAGCTGATCATAAGTTTCATGTATGACTTCACTGATATGAACAAATCTGTCTTTGACTCTCGAGCTTGAAACCTGATAAATTATCGCTTCTGCTTTATCAAGCACTTCACGAGGGTCATCTGATGGTGGATTGAAGCCGAGGTCTGCAATCTGATTTCCCGCTCTTATAAGATCTCTTAAGACCGCGGTTGCTTTGATAATCTGAATATAGCTCTGGGTAAGAGAAGGCGCTACTGCAACGTCATCAACAAGCTGGGAAAGATAGTGAAAACCTCCAATCCTTTCGAGCAGGTTCTTATCTTTCATGGCTAGCTCATTGAGCACATGGATCACATCTACGGGTTTGCCACGATTAAATAGGGATTTGATTGTTTCGAAAATGATCCTGTGATTTTCAAGGTAAAAACTGTCTGAATCTATTTCTTCAAGTACGTCACCGAGAATGTCCTCACTGCGCATAATTGCGCTCAAAACTTTTCTTTCAGCCTCAATATTGTGTGGAAGAACATTTATATGATCGCCTATGTTGCTATCTTTAGGTTTGTTCTTGCGATCAGGCAAGCTATTTCACCTGCTTTCAGGTTCAACGGTGAGATTCACAGACGCATGAAAACCGTGACCCGCTTCAATCTTTATCTCAAATTCGCCTGTGCTTTTAATGGGATTTTCGATGACAACAGACTTCTTATCGATTTCAATTCCTAGCTGTGACTTTATTGCCTCAGAAATCTCTTTTTGTGTAACAGAGCCAAAGAGCTTTCCTGAGGAGCCTGCAGGCTTATAAATAGTGATTTTCTTTCCGTTAAGCTGTTCGGAAATCTCTCTTGCCTTCTCAATTTCTTTTTGAACTCTTTTTTCTTCTGCTTTTTTCTGAGCCTCAAGATTTTTAATGCTCTTTTCTGTTGCGATTTCGGCAAGTTTTTTTGGAATCAGATAATTTTTTGCATAGCCGTCTGATACTTCCTTGATTTCACCTTTTCTTCCAAGGCCTTTAACATCAGCAAGAAGAATTATGCGAACTTTCAACTGAAATAACCTCCCGATAAGAAAGATCTATTTCTTTAATTTAATGACGAACTTTTCGATTTCGGTTTTATCCTCTGGGAAACCATAGACCTTTATTTCCGGTTCTCCCTGAAGGTTCTCACGATTAAGAATTTCTTTTGCTTTATTAAGCAAGCGGTTGATCGGAACTTCAGCAGATATTTTGGGAGTAACTGTAAAGACTATTGCAAGTCCGAATTCACCGTATCGTGCTGAAATATCGCTGAATCTGGTATCACGCGATAAAGAGGCAACGATTTTTCTAAAAATGCTTTCTGCTTTTTCTTTTTCGATTCTTGAAAGTATTCTAGTGAAATCAAATATTGCGAGCGCAAAGTGTGAATTATATCTGGCTGAACGGTATATCTCTTCTTCGAGTTTCTTAACGAGGAATCTCTCATTATATATGCCTGTTTGAACGTCAATCAGAATATATCTATCGATAACTTCAGCTCTGCTTTCTTTCTGGTTTCTTAAAGCTGTGGCCTGCTTTATAAGGAAGAGTAAAAGAATAATTATTACAGCGGTAAGTGAGGTGATTACAAAAAGCACAACAGTCATATCCATTTTTTACCAGACTCCAGCAACAGTTTTTTCAAAAATATGATAACAAAAAAAGCCGGGTGAAGTTAAAAAAAGCCCGAAGCTAGTGGCTTCGGGCTTTTTTAAACCTAAATTCTTTTTACATAAGGTAGAAGAGCCATCTCTCTTGCTCTCTTGATAGCAACGGCAAGCCTTCTCTGATGTCTGGCGCAGGTTCCAGTTGCTCTTCTGCTCCTGATTTTGGCTTTTTCAGAAATAAATTTTGAAAGGAGCTCGATGTTTTTATAATCAATGTCGACGCCTTCCTTGCAGAAGTAGCAGACCTTTTTCCTCTGTCTCCATCCGTTCATTCAGAATCACCACCTTCAAATGTAAAATCTTCGATATCAAAATCAAAATCTTCTACTTCAGATATGCTATTTTCATATCCTGAAGAATCATTGATAGCCGAATAATCCTGTTCATCAGTCTGCGCATAAACATCTTCAGCAACTCCTAAATCCTGCTGCTGGACACTCCCTTTTGGATCCAGAAACTGCACTTTGCTGGCTTCTACTTCAACTCTATTCTGATAGTTTCCGTCTTTATCTTGCCATGATCTCTGTCTCAAAGATCCTTCAATCGCGATACGTGAGCCTTTACGAAGCACTTTCCCGCAGACTTCTCCTAACTGTCTCCAGGCAACCACATCTATAAAATCAGCCTGAGACTCACCGCTTCTTGAAGGCAATCTGTTTACCGCAATTCTCATTCTTGTGACAGTTGTCCCGCCCTGAACGATTCTCGTTTCAGGGTCTCTGACAAGCCGTCCAATCAAAATAACTCTGTTAATATCCATAACCAATCACATCAATTCGTATCATTTCTTACAATAAGATGCCTCAATACATTATCGTTGAGTTTGAGGCGACGCTCCAGCTCAGCAATAAAGCTGCCTTGAGCATTGAACTGGATAACATAATAGTAGCCCTCTGTAAGATGCTCGATTTCATAAGCAAATTTTCTCTTACCCCACTTGTCTAATGAAATTACCTCACCGTTACTGCTTATAAGTGCAGAAACTTCTTCAGCTACCTGATCAGCTTCTTCCGGGGTAAGTCCGGGCTTGACAATGAACATGGTTTCATAACTACGCACAATATCACCTCCCTCTGGACTATTTGGCCTCCCGTCAGGCGGGAAGCAGGGATCGAAAGCGAATTATAGCAGTTTTTAGTGTGGATAACAATATCACTGACAGGATAAATATATTCAGTCGAGTAAAATATCCTGAAAAATAACTCATCTCAGGTATCATCATTGCAAATGCGTTTTTTAAAGTAACCATTGAATTCTCTTGATTTCTGCCCGGATAAGGGTTCTGCTCGGTCTTGAGTAAATGAGTTAATAACGCATCATAGGTGAAGTTCCTTTCAGAAAACGAAGAAGCTAATTTATCTTCAAAAAGGTTGGTATTTTTCTTATTCAAAGCAAGAACAGAATCAAAGACTTTTTTGTCCGCCCCGTTGTTTACTATCCTATCAGGTAGCTTATGAGTACTTATTCCATTTGCTTTGCAAGATTTGATAGCTTCGATTCCTGCAAAACAGGGCTTACTGAGAATATAATCGAATCGTTCATCGGTATTCGGTTGAGAATGTTGTAAACGAGCTTTAATTTCATCTTGTTGAGGTTCTACATAATCCGCTAAATTCTCATCAAAATTAGTAACTTTAGTGAACTGGCTTGAAGGCACGTTTATAAAGTTTGATGTCCTACCTGGGATTATATCACCTTGGAGACTATTTTCCACACTGTTAAATTCACTGACTCTTCTTTCGAGATCGGCCTGAGGTAGAGAATTCTCAACAAATGAGTCACTTCTCTTTTCGTTCAATTCTTGGTTGCTGCATCTTGAGTCCAGGCTACATTCAAGCACAAGAAATTCCAGAGGGTTAAGATATTTTCTCTCAGCATTGCGAATTGATAGATGAATATGGGGTTCGTTCAGAGAAGGATCGTTTGCACCTTCAACATACCCAACAATATCACCCCGTTTAATAGAGTCTCCCTTCTTAAACATTAAGCCTTTTAGCCACGAAATTGTTATCAGGTATCCGCCCTCTGTTTGAATTGTCAAACAATTTCCACCACCGGGTGTAAAACCTGAAAAAGTGACAATGCCGGAAACAGGACTTTTAAAGGGAGTGCCAGCTTCAGCAACAAGGTCGATGCCATAATGAAATTCAGGGGAACTATTTGAGGTCATACCGAAACCGAGGCCGAGCGTAAACGGAGAATAGATTTTTCCGAGCGGCTCAACGGTCTCAGAAGCCAGAGACAAATTTCCTGGAAGGGCGATAATCAGCATTGCTGTAAGGATTGCGAGAAGTCTTATTTTTACAACATGGAGGTTAATTTTTTTGAGTTTGCCCCTCATGTTCATTCACTGAAAGAGTCTACACGCTCGTATGGCTCATAGAAATGGATAAATCTTATCATATTAATAGTGAATTTTTTCTATTGCTCTACGATCAGAGTAAAATCTGGCTGCTAGAAATAAATTTGTGGCTATTAATCTGAGAAGAATAGGTCTTCTAACAAAGAGTTGCTACCTTGAAAATTTGAAGAATATTACGTCTCCATCTCTAACTATGTATTCACGGCCCTCGAGAAGAACTTTTCCATTTTCTCTCGCTTTTGACCAGGAACCGGCCTCGACAAGATCTTCCCACCTGACTATCTCTGCTTTTATGAAACCTCGTGCAATATCTGTGTGCACTTTTTCAGCTGCTTCAATGATTGTTGAATTTTTCTTGAGCTCCCATGCCTGACAGATTTGATTTGCAGTAGTAAAGAAAGTTATAAGATTACCGGCTTCATATGCAGCTTTTGCCACGAGACTGGCTGATGATTCAGATATTCCGAAGTAACTTTTCATCTCTTCTCTTTCAGCTTCGTCATCAATGCAGGCGATTTCCTGTTCAATTAGTGGAGCTGCAACGCAATAAGAAGCTCCGTCACGCTCAGAGATTCTTATTAAATCTTGAGTTAGCTTTCTTGTTTTTTCTGACGTTGGATCATCCGTATTAAGAACATAAATTAGAGGTTTTGAGGTGAGTAGATCTGGCATGTATTTTTTCAGTTTTTCAAAAATCTCTTCAGCCATTTTTCTCAACGGCAAGAAGTTGTTTAGATGCTCTATAGCTTTGTTCAGTACTTCAAGCTCTTTTCTTGAGGCTTCATCACCGGATTCCGCTCTCTTCTTAATTTTCTCTATTCTTCTTTCAATAAGCTCGATGTCTGAGTAGATGAGTTCGATATTTATAATGTCTGCATCTCGAATTACGTCGGGTTCAGGCTCTGATTCAAGATCAAATCCTCGAACGCAATGACAGATTACATCAGCAGTTCTTAAATCAGCAAGAAACTGGTTGCCAAGCCCATCTCCGCGGTGTGCTCCTTCAATTAGTCCGGCCACATCGATAAATTTAATTGCGGCGGGGATTATCTGGCTGCATTTTTCTGCTGAGGCAATTCTGTAGAGTCTTTCATCAGGAACTTCAGCTATACCGATATTAGGTTTTATAGTTGTAAATCTGTAAGAAGCACACTGGGCAGAGTTCTTTGTAAGAGTATTGAATAATGTTGTTTTTCCGGCATTTGGAAGCCCGGCTATTCCTGCTTCAATCATTTCATAAATGATTTTACGAAAAAAAACTTTGATTTTTTCTAAAGTTTTTTGTAAATCTCACGATATATATAG
>FWWL01006965.1_pt1 | contig 15846 bp, 12 predicted proteins | sample 2228331 | NCBI WGS metagenome assembly FWWL01 (sample SAMEA103939775, study PRJEB20133) | metagenome
TAGGCCGGGATTTGAATGATCAGCTTCACGCCGCCCCACCTCCCATCCGCTCGGCCGTCCTGCCCGATCGGTCTCCCCGACCGGCGACCCCCGCATAAAGGGCCTCCAGCCGATCCACATGCTCCCGCAGGGTCATCGGCGGGCAGACGCCCAGGCGCAGCCGGGGGAGGGCCTCCGGATCCTCGACCAGACGGACGAGCGCAGCGCGCCAGGCCTCGACATCCCCCGCCGGGAGCACCCAGCCATCCACTCCATCCCGCACCCGCTCGGGCAAGGCCCCCCGGTCTGACACCAACACCGGGACCCCCGCCGCGAACGCCTCCGAGACCACCCGGGCGAAGGGCTCCTCCCATAACGAGGGGACCGCCACCACATCTACCTCGCAGAGTTTAGAGCGGACATCCTTATGGGGCAAGGAGCCCCAGAACTGCACCCCTCGCCCTGCCCGGGCGCGCAGCTCCGCCCCATATTCCGGCTCTGCCTCCGCATCCCCGATCACCCAAAGCTCGATCCGATCCTCTAACCCCCGCATGGCCTCAAGCAACACATGAACCCCCTTCGCCCAGGCCAATCCCCCCACATAGGCGACCCGCAGCGGCGGACCCGGAGATCGGGGAGGCACCGGATCCGCCTGCAGGGGCTCAAACCCATGGGGAAGGAGCACGATGCGCTCCGCCCGCATCCCGCGGGCGATATACCATCGCCGAATGTGTTCGGAGGGGGCGATCAGCCAGGCCGCCCCTCGAAGGACCGCCCGCAACCGTCGGGCGCGCTCGGCCATCAGCCCTGCCAGCATCGGGAAGGCAACCCATCCCCACCGCGTCCCGGCCCGCGCGATCGCACACCGGGCGCAATTCAGATAGGCACGCGGGCCCTCGCAAGGCCTTCGGTGGAAATTGGTGATCCGCTGGGCGTTGGCGCAGACCCACCAGTAGTCACGGAGGGTGACAATGTAAGGGATCCCGGCGCGGCGGAGGGATCGAACGATCGAGAGCGGCAGCCCCATGAGATGTTGCAGATGAACCACATCCGGACGGAAGGCATGCAAGACCGCGTTGAACGCGCGGGCCAGGGCAGGCTCGCCGAAGGCCGCGCGGAAGCGGCGGGCAGGGGTGAGGACACCGGCCCAGGCCGTCCACACCCGCACCCCCTCCTCCATCCGCTCCGCGCAACCGCTCCCCGGCGCGCTCCGCCGGTAAAAGACGGCCACCTCATGGCCGCGCCGGGCCAGCTCCCGAGCCACCTGCTGGGTCGAAAGCTCCGTCCCCCCCACGCGGTCGGGGGGGTATTGATGGACGACGTGGAGAATCCGCACGGCCTACCCCCCAGCCGGAGCCAGCGTTGCATACAGGGAGCGGATGAGCGGATACTTTCGATCCCAGGTGTGCTCGCGATACACCTTCTGCTCGCCCATGGCCCCCATCGCCGCCCGCTTTTCCGGGTGCTCCAGCAGATCCCGCAGCGCCTCCGCCAGCGCCTGCACATCCCCGAAGGGGACAAGCAGGCCGTCCCGCCCGTGCTCGATCACATCCATCACCCCCCACGTCCGCGCCCCGATCACGGGTTTCCGGTAAAGCCAGGCTTCCAAGTAGACGATCCCGAAGGAGTCGGTGCGCGACGGCATGGCCACCACATCCGCCGCCGCCAGGAGATCCCGCTTCTCCTCGTCCGTCACCGGGCCCAGCATGCACACGCACCGGCGCTCCGCCTCCGGCAGGCGCGCCAGGTGAACCTGGACCGCGCGGGTGGGGGCCCCGGACAGGGCCAGCGCCGCCGCGCACCCTTCGCGCCACAGAATCCGCATCGCCTCGATGAGATGGATGATCCCTTTATCGTAAGACATGGTCCCCAGGAAGGCGATAAGGGGGCGAGGGGGACCGTGGCGGGCCCAGAAGCGGCCTGCATCCCCCCCGAGCACCTGCTCCGGGTCCACCCCGGGCCCGACCACGTGGATCTTCCCACCCGGCACGCCCCGGGATTCATAAAAGGCTTTCTCGGTCGGCGTCTGGGCCACCACGGCGTCGCTGGCCCGCACCAGGGCGACCTGATGGCGCATGGTGTAGAACCGGCTCAGGGCATCGGCCCCGGGGCGCGGCCCGGCCCCCAAGTGGGTGAGGGGATAGACCACAAAGGGGATCCCCCGCCGGCGGGCGAAGCGCAGCCCGGCTGCCAGCAACGGCTCAAAGCAGATGGTCATCCCCGCCACCAGATCGAAGGGCTCTTCCGTGGATTGCAGCCAGCGCCAGAGATCCGGCACCCAGGGGGTCCAGCGGGCCAGCCGATGGAGCAGAGCCTCCGGCACGGGCGGGAGGGCCGACAGGCCCCAGAGCAGGCGGCGCAGCGCCGGATACGCCAGCGGAGATGCAGGCAGATGGCGGACAGGGAAATACAGGATGCGGACACCCCGCCACGAACCCTCCCGCTCAGGGATCCGACGACGATGGGGGTCCCAGAACCGTTCGAAATCCAGCGCGTCCGTTGTGGCGACGGTGACCGAATGGCCCTCCGCGGCCAGCCGAGCGGAGATCTCCTCCATGTGGGCCTCCGCCCCCCCGCGGGCCGGCCAGTAGCGCTGAACGATGTGGAGGATTCGCATCTCTTATGGCACACGACGCGTGATCAGCGGCAGGTACATCCGATCCACGCGCCCCACATACAGGGTGACCGGGACCGCGGCGGGTGCCCCCACCACCGTTTCGGATCCCGCTGTGGCCGTTATGACGATCTCCCTGAGGCTGTAAGTGCCCGTCAGATAACCTGAGGTGTTGATGGTGACCTGCAACAGGATAGTAGCAGTGTAGAAGGCCGTGCCCGAAGCGGGGCTCACCGTAACGTTTCCCGGCCGCGAAGCGATGGACCACCCAAAGGCTCCTTCGCCGAGGTTGCGGAGATTCAGCCAGGCCTGCGCCAGGGAACCGCTCCCATAGGGGTGGAGCACATATAGAGAAGGGGGGAAGACCTGAAGCCGAGGCGGCGAGGGGTAGCGCCCGGTATGTTGCGGGTCCCGATGGAACATCGGCCAGGGGCGAAGGTCCGGGCGATAACTGTTCGTCCCGAAAGTGAAAGCGTAGACGTGACCATAGTTGGAGTTGCTATATGCCGAGCCTCCAATAACCACATCCGTTTTCCCGTCGTTATCCAGGTCGCCGATCGCAGGGGATGCGAATAGAGACCACGTGGTATGCAGGATCTGTTTTTGCGAGCCATTTGCGCCAACGACGACGACATCCCAATTCATGGAAAACAGAATCTCCAGTTGCCCATCGCCATCCACATCGGCCACCGTGGGAGAAGAACGGATGAAACCGTTCTTGCCCATATAATCTTTGGGCCACATCGGGAACCCGGACACAGGACGGCCGTCGTGATGCCAGGCGTAGAGGGCCCCGTAGCAGGTTGGGGGGCACTGGTTCGGTTCGCTCATCCCGTCATACCCCGTCCCGATGATCACCTCCAGGTCCCTATCCCCATCCAGGTCCGCCAGGGCCGGAGAACTCATCCCCGGATAGGCCACCGGCTGGGGCCATCCCGGCAGATCCTCCAGCACCCACTCCGGGCCTGCGGTGTTGACCCGGAATCCATAAACGTAGGGCTGGGTGTAGCGCCCTTGCAGATACCAATAGAGGCCGGTGCCGACGAATATTTCATACTGCCCATCCCCATCGACATCCCCCACGGCGGGTGAGGAGTAAATCGCCTCGTTCATCTGGCGGCGTGCCAGTTTCTGGCCGTTCTGATCCAGAATCAACACGAACCCGCCGTCGGTGGGACGATAGCCATCCGGCAGAACCCCTCCGCCGGCGATATCCGTGCCGATAATGATCTCCAGATCGCCGTCCCGGTCCAGGTCCGCCAGCGCGGCAGTAGACCAAACAGAATCAGCTACGTGGTAATGCCACTGATACTGCCCCAGGTGGTTCAGCATATAGATGTTGCGGTCCCATGAGCCGAACACGATCTCCAGATCTCCGTCGCCGTCCACATCGCCGATGGTGGGCGAGGACCAGTTGCCGCAGGGGGTGCCGGTTCCCTGGGCATCATTGGTGTCATACTTCCACAATTGCTGGCCGTTTCGGCTGAAGGCGATCACCGAGCCGCGGCACTGGGCCACATCCCCACCGGTGGTGACGATGATCTCCGGAATCCCATCAGGCGGGTAATTGATATCGGCCACGGCAGGCGACGAGAACACCGGATCGCTCAGGTTAACGGTCCATTTGATCGTTCCGTCATCCTCCAGAACCGCCAGGACTGGTGTGGAGTCGCCTCTGGAGGTGGTTCCGATGATGATTTCCAGTTTACCGTCACCATCCAGATCGTACAGAGTGGGCGACGAATCCTCAATCCGACCTCCCGGCAACGAACGGCTCCACCGGGGCGACATGTATTGGGGAGCAACCGTTGCCGGAGCAAAAGCGGCAGGCGATATCACCAGGCAAAGCGAGAGCCCGATCCAGACAAGGGATTTCATTTGGTGACCTCCAGTACTGTGAATCCAACGGAGAGCATCCGGCGATCCCCGTTCTGCCCCTGCGTTACCTCAAAGGGGCTCATCGCGTAGGCGTACTCAAAGGTGACCCGGTTCCAGCCCCTCTTCACTACGGATACCGGGATCTGGACTTCGCCCTCCCAGTAGTCGCAGTTCTCCCACCGGTGCTCGCCAACCCGCTCTCCGTTCACCCAGATGGACATCTCCTGGTGCCTCCTCGGCACGCAGAAGGGGAAGGCGCCGATGCGAAGCCGATACCCGTCCTGAGCAACAGCCAGCCACCCCGCCTCTGACCGCAGCCCCTCCGCCCACACTCCCCATTCTTCCCGGCCCGACCAGCCCTTCCCCAAAAGCACCCGAACCGGCCCCTGGACCGGCAGGACCTCCGCTACGCAGATCGAATAGGGCCATGGCGTGGGCCATGAAAGGGGATCCCAACAGTCCACTGCCCGAAAGGCCGGATTTTCCTGCACCATCTCCCACATCCTGCGCTCCTTTTCGCCCCGCATATGGAGAAACACGTAACGGACGCCGTATTGTCGGAAAACAACCCCCGTTTCGGGGCGGGAGAGAGCTGTGCTGTCTAAAAGATAGTTCCAGAGAACAAAAGTATGCTCCGGCCAAAATGACCCTGCCCCAGAAACATTCGGTTTATTATGTATTCCAATCGCCCAGAGCGTTTCTCCACCGATCTCGAGCGTGGGATAGGCGATATCGGCGATTCCTTCCCCCGGTTCCAGTTCCTGACCTGCTACCCATGCATATGCGGGATGAAGATTAGAGGGCACGGGCACATTTCCCGTGGGCCGGGGCAACATTTCCACCAACCATACTACTGTTATGAGATAACGCATGCCTTTAGGGAAGTGCTGCAAGGCTATCCCGGCCAGGACTACTGCTCCTAACATTCCTAACACCGCGTAGCGTGATACCGTTCGTGCGCCCTCCCAGAAAGGAATAACGGCTGTCAAAAGGAATCCCGGTAAGGGAACACCGGATTCAAAATAGGAGGTCGGATTGGGCGTAGGAAATAACGCGGGTTTCAATTTATGTCCTAACCACCATATCCCTGCATTCAGGGGGCGGAAGATCGGGTATTGAAGGACCTCGCCGTTCCAGCGGAGCAACAGGCCCAGACCCAAAAGGATGCCTGTAAGTGTCAACCAGAGCAACCCGGTGTGTTGGCGTTTCGTTTTCAGAACCACAACCGCCCCGATCAGGGCAAGCCAGGAGGTCGTCAGCCCAAAGTTCATCACCCCCGACTCGTCGTGCGGTCCGATATACAAAGTTCGCGATATATCGCGGATGAAGGCTATTGGATGGAAAACGGGAGGTATGAATAGACTATTCAGGCTGGCACCCCACCACATATTATGCTCTATACCAAAGTAATGCGTCTGATCGGCCCGGCTTCCTAACAGGTAAAGCGCCATCACTGGTAACCCAAGAACGAAGGCAGTTAGTGCAGCAATAACCGCTTGTCGAATATATTTGGCGCGGAAAATCCTCCGGCCCCAAAAGACAAAAGCCAGGGCGCCGATAAAGGATCCGTAAAGTTGGAAATTTATCATCAGACCCCAGATTACTCCGCACAGAATGCCCCATCTATAGCCGGAAGTGGGACGGATCTCCCGGCCAATAGCCCAGACCAGCCATGGTAATAGAGCGAACACCCACATCATATGTAAATGCCCACCTAATCGGCCCCAGAATATGCTTAAAAAGGCCAGAGCAATAGCAATCGCTACTGGTAGTGACACGAAACAGCGTGCCAGACGGACCATACCACCAAAGGCAACAATGAGGGCCACGACAGATAGGATATTGCTTGCAAACGCGGCACCACCCAGTGGATAGAGGGATTGAGCGATCAGGAAAAACGTTGGTGTATGTGCTAATGTGGCAGTATGCCATCCCAGAGGGTGAAAGACCAGTGGGGTGAAAAGGGGAGAAACGCGTTTCACCAACAGCGATTCATGATACCACTGAATCCCCCACAGCACCTCCAAGACATCCCCATAGCCCGGGATATGGGTGAACGGGTTACGGACGCGCCATCCATAAACGAAAAAGCCCCAGAAGAAGACCCATGGGAGCAATCGGTCAAAAACAGGGGGGAAAGCTCCATATAAGTGCCAAAATTTGGACAAATTCATCGCTTCACGCCTTTTAGAAAGAATAAATAACTATATTCTGGTTCATCACTTAAAGTGATATTGTGAACAATTTCTTTGGGATCAAAAATACCTGTTCGCAAACTATTCGGCATCGGACAAATGCCTTTGGCTTCTACTATTTCAAATCCAATACTTTCCAGAAGACTCTTTAACTCTGAGACATAATATTCCTTTTTGTGTTCAGGATGAATCAGTCTATCCGGTGATTGCAGTCGGGTCAAGGCTGCATTAGGCGTATCCAAGCAGAAATATCCGTTCGGTCTTAAAATGCGAAAAACCTGACGAACAGTGATCTCGGCTTCCTCTTCGGTGACATGCTCTATACTTTGACCGGCCCAAACTAGGTCCACGCTGTTATCAGGAAGCCAAGAGAGATCTGTCATTGATCCATAGTGATAGCGAATAAGTATTCCATCTGGAGTCAACCACGTGGTATATCGCTCGTTGGGTGAGGTTGGGGGTAATTCAACGATGACAATCTCACGAGGATGATGAGGATAGCCCATGGCAAGCAGGGCTCCTTCGGGATGCCCGGGTGCTGCTCCGCCCAAATCTACAATGTATTGTGCCGGAGGTAGATGGTTTTGCACCAACATCATTCTTGCCTGATGCAGCGCATTTAGAGGATGAACAGGGAGTTTATAATGAATGAGCGACCGATTTCTATACAAAACCGCAAAAGAACACGTAAGTAAGCCATATCTACCCCTCCAGGATGTTGCTGATGATACGTTTCCATACCCGGCGCACTTCTGGCTCCAGGAAAGCGCACACCCTTTCGCGCTGGCGCGCGATGATGCGCTGGCGCAGGGGTTCATCTTTCACTACAATATTTACCAATTCCGCCAGGGCCTCAAATTCCTTCCGGTGAAACAGCACCCCAGCCCCTCCCAGGGTCTCCGGCACCGCGGCCGCGGCATACGCCACCACGGGCACGCCGAGATGCATGCTCTCGATCAGAGGCTTCCCAAACCCCTCATGCTCGCTCATGGAAACATAAACGTCCGCCAGACGGTAATACGTCACCAGGTCCTGCTGCGAAACGTGCCCGGCGAAGACCACCGCCTCGCCGAGCCCCAGACCCTCCGCCAGCTCCCGCAGCCACTCCGCATAAGCCGGCAACCAGGGGTCCCCCACCAAGAAGAGGCGAGCGTCCGGGTCCACCCGCCGATACCAGTAAAGCAGCTTCACCAAGTCCTCCTGCCTCTTGTTGGGGACCAGCCGCCCTACGAAAAGCAGCCGGGTTCCCGTCGAGCGATACTGCTTCAGCAACGCGGGGTTCGGCTCCAGATCATACTGGGAAGGGTCCAGGACGATCGGCAGGACGCCGGTTCGGGGATACCCGGCCGCCCGCAGATCGGCCTCATTAAAATGGGAATCCGCCAGCGCCAGCACGGTCCGCCCCCGCAGGCGCTGGAGCTGCTCCCGGCCTTTCCGGACCTGAAGGGCCAAGCCAGGGTCGAACGGCTGGAAGAACGTGGGGGGCGTGATGTTGTGATAGATCAGGAGGAAACGCAGATCCCGAGCCAGGAGATCCTCCACCATAGAGGAGCCGATGCTGTGGTGCAGGATCACCAGCTCCCCCCGCCTCCTCGGCCGGTATTCCAAGTAGGGGCGGATCCACCCGGCCAGCGATGGGTGAATACTCTCCGCGAAGATCTCGGAACACAACCCCGCTTCGCGAAGCCAGCGCTGCAGCAGCAGCGCATGATCGGTGATCGCATCCCCTGGCACCGCCCCCACAATGAACTGGTGAAGCGCTTCGGGTGCGCCCATCGGCCTAACGCTCCTTCCAGCGTCGGACCAGGGTCTCAAAGCGCTGGAGGACCGCCTCCCAGGTGTAATTCGATAAAACGTAGCGCCGCCCGTTCTCCCCCATGCGGGCGGCTCGATCGGGATGGTCCAGGAGCCAATTCAACGCCCCTGCGAATTCCTCATACGTGCGGAACCAAAGGCCCCCCCGGCTCCGTCGGACATGCCCCCGGGTGACCGGACAGTCCTCGTGGACCAGGACGGGGCGGCCCGCCAGCCAGGCCTCCATGATCGTCCGCGAGAAGCTTTCGTGGAGAGAGGGCTGGCATAAGGCGATGGCCTGCCGGTAGAGGGCTGCCTTCTCGTCCTCCCCCACAAACCCCAGATAGACAAAAGCCGGATGGGCGGGAGGCCGCATCGGGCCCTCCCCGATCACCACCAGGCGCACCCGCCGTTCCTCCTCGAAGTAACGTTGGATGTAACGATACAGCAGGCCCAGGTTCTTGCCCTCCTCCATCCGCCCCGCATAGAGCACGAAGGGCCCCAGGCGCCATGAGGGAGAACCTGGGATTTCGAAGCGCAGGGAGATTCCCTCACCAAGGACAGCGTGTCGGAGGGGGCGGACGCGCAGCCGACGGAGCGCCAGATCCGCCTCCTCGGGGGAGTTAAACATCACACCCCACACGCTTTCCAGCAAGAGCCGCACCGGCTCGATGTAGGCATAGGACTCGTCATGGAGACAGGGCCATAAGACAACCCGGCCTTCCGCCGCCCAGGCGGCGTAGTGAACCAGCGGGATCACGCAGGGCAGCGCGACCACGACGTCGAACGCCGCCGCATGGCGGGCGGCGTAGGCATACAAGGAGGGGCTGTGGGGGCCGCTGTCCAGCCAGTCGTAGGCTTCGGGGGCGGGCAAGGAGCCGCTCCGGGCCAGCCGGAGCTCCAGCTCCGCCCAACGCGCTCGATCCCAGCGCTCGATCGGGAAGCGGCGGACCAGCACCCTGTTCTCCCACTGCACCCCCGGCGGCCAGACGTTCTCCCACGTGTAGTGGCTGCGGGCGCAGGTGGTCCAGACTTCCACCGCCCACCCCCGCCGGGCCGCCGCCTCGGCGAACCCACGGGCCTGCGCCTCCGCCCCGCCCACCACCTGGGGGCCGTATCGGGGGACGATCACGGCGAGGCGCATCCGCCCCCCTCCCGCAACCGCCGGAGCTCCTCTTCCAGGGACCGGATCCGCCGCTGCTGCTCCTGGATCTGGACCGCCATCCGGTTGAGGGTGCTGACCATGTGGCGGTTCACTTTCACCTGTTGCCGCGCCAACCGGTTCAGGTAAAAGAGCACGAGCTGATGGGCCTCGCGCCGTATCCGCTCCCACCATCGGCCCAGGATGGGGATGGATGAGAGACGCGAGGAAAGAGGAGACGGCGACAGCAGCAGATCTACCTCCAGCTGATGATGCTGCTCGTTGGCGCGGCGCAGATGGTAATAGAGATCCGCGTCATACTCCTCGCCGACCGGCTCGCCGGGATATTCCGCCGCGCCGAAGGAGGGGAAGGCCTGCGAGGGATAGCCCAGCGCCTCCCGCCGACGGCGGATGCGCTCCCGGATCTGCTCCACGATCTGAGCGGGATCGATCTCCGGGTCGTGGATCTCAATCAGGTCCGAAGGGATCTCCATCATCCCGACCCCCCTCCGAAAGGATCTGCAGGCTCAGGTCCGCCACGCGGCGCGCCAACAAGGTCTGGACCTCCAGCAGGACATCCAGCTTCCGCTCCAAAGATCGAACGTAAACTTCATGCTGCCGGTTGATGGCCTCCTGCTGCTGGATCAGGTCCCGCACGGCCCAACGGGCGGCAACGCTATACCAAAGGGAGCGAAAGCGGGCGATCCAGGGGCCCAAGAGGGGAACCGTGGATCGGAACTCATACTCCCGCAAGGGAGGGAACATCCTGCCCGATGATGGGTCCGCGCTCGAAGCGCTGGAGGCCGCGGCGGCCGCCTCGCGGTCTTTTTTCCGCTCCTCCTCCCAGGCCTGTGTGTAGAGCTCGTGGAGGGCGAGCAACACCGCGCCAACCACCTCTCGATCAGCCCCCCATCGCTCGCACAGGAGGATGGGCGCCGTGGCCATGGCCTCGAGATAGGCGGTTTGCAGGGCGACGCTCTCATACCCCCGGAGCGCATTCGGCTGATAGGCCCTCTCCGCCGGCACGAATTCGTCGAGAAAGCGCTGGGGGGGGAGGTGCTTGAGGACAAAGCGCAGCCGCCCCCGCTGATAGACCAGAGAGCGCCCCTTAGGATCCGTGGTCGAAACGGTCTCGAAATGGACAGCCACCGCCTCGGGCGCGTACCACACCCGGAACCCCTTCTCGCGGGCCCGGAAGCAGAAATCGGCGTCCTCAAAGTATCCCGGCCAGAACCCCTCATCCAGCCATCCGACCCGCTCCAGCACCTCCCGCCGGAAGGCCATCGCCGCCCCGGTGACGTATTCGACCTCGCGGGGCTCATCCCACTGTCCCTGATCCGGCTCCCCCCGGCCGTAGTGGTGGGCCAGCCCCAGCGGCCACTCGATCCATCCCCCGCCGTGCTGGATGGTCCGGCCATCGGGGTAAAGGAGCTTGCATCCAGCGACCCCCACCTCCGGCCGCTGAAGCGCCGCGGCCAGGGCCTGCAGCCAGCCGGGCCGGACCACCGTGTCCTGATTCAGCAGCACCACGACATCGCCGGTTGCCTTCCGCAGCCCGAGGTTGCACCCCCCCGCGAATCCCCGGTTGCTCGGGCTGCGGATCAGCCGCACCAGAGGGTAGCGCTGCGCCACGAAATCCCCCGAGCCATCGCGGGAGGCGTTATCCACGACGATGACCTCGATCTCCAAGCCTTCCTGGGCCAGCAGGGCATCCAGGCAATCCGACAGATACGGCCGGCCGTTCCAAACCGGGATCACCACAGAGGCCTTCATCGCCCGCCTCCCCGAACGCGCCGTCCTACCCGATCGAGCCACCGAAGCATGCGGATGACCCTCCCCCGCTCGTATCCTTCCACCCGAGCCCGCAGGCGCGCGATCTCCGCCATATAATACGGGTTCCCCAACCCCTTTCCCAATGCCGTCCGGTCCGGCGCGGGGCGAGGGTCCCGACAGAATTCCACCAGCGGGCGAGCCGCCCGTTCCCAGGTCAGCTCCCTCCGTGCGCGCTCGAACCGATCGGCCCAAGCCGCCTTCGGCTGCTCCAGGAGCGCGCGGATCGCCTCCGCCACCCCGACCTCATCCCCGGGGTCCACCACGATCCCCAGTTGATACCGCTGGACGAGGTCGCCGGTCGCATCCCCCCGTGTGGCGATGATGGGCAGCCCTGCCCAGATGTAATCCAACACCCGGCTGCGAAACGCCAACCGGGCCTCCACCGTGTCCTGATGGAGGCTGAGGGCGATGTCGCTCTCCAGCAGCACCCCCGGCCAATCGGGGTAAGGGATCCAGTCCCCAAAGAATACCGCCTGATCCAGCAACCCCAGCGTCTCCGCCAGGCGGCGGGCCGCCTCGACATGGGTAGGGATCCCGGCCATCCCGGGGTTGGGATGACGGGTCCCCGGGAAGATCAAGCGGACCTCCGGGCGGCTCGGCCGGATCCGGGCGATGGCCCGGATCGCCGTCAGCGGATCCAGCCAGGGCCAGAGCCCGCCGCCCCAGAGGACGATCCGGTCCTCCGGGGCGATGCCCGGCCAGACCCCGCGGATCACCGGCCGCGCCGCCCGGGGCGGCTCCTCCGGCATCCCGAAGGGGACCACATCGATCAGCCGCCGCAGGGAGGGGTCCTCAGAAAACGTATACGAGTTGATGCGCCCGTGGGCCTCCAGCACCCCGAGCCACCAGTCCCGCTGGCGCTCGCTGGCGCACAGGAAGAAATCCCCCCGCAACGCCGCAAGGGTCTGAGCCCGCATCATCGGGCCGACGTCCTGGCCCAGGTTGAGGGTCTCGGCCACCACCGGATCGTAGCCGTCCACCACGACCGGGATGGGGGCCTCCATCAGGGCCGGCAGATGGGGGATCAGCGGGACGGGGACGAGGGCCACCTCAGCGCAGCGGACGGCCTCCCGCACCGCTGGATCCTCACCGCTCCGGAAGGTCTGGAACGGGAGGTCTCCCCACGGGGTCGAGCCCTCCGGGGCGAGGAGGAGCACCTCGAAGGTCCGGGCCAGCACCTGCGCCAGGCGCAGATACCGGATGCCCGGCCCGGCCATCTGGGGGCCGATCCGGTCGTGGCTGAAGACGACAATCCGCTTCGGATGCGAAGTCGTGGCTGCGGACGATAGAAGCGAATCCCGCGCAGGGCCCATCTCCCCCTACGATCGCGCGAGGGTGAACAGCGCCAGGAAGGTGAGGGCGATTTGGATGAGGAACAACCCGATGTAAAACCTCGGATCCCCCCACACCATCGGCTTGGCGGCGGCTAAGCGATCGAGGAGCAGGGCAAGCCGGACATGGAGGGGAGGATCGTAAGCCAGCTCGAAAGTGAGGTCCTGCACCCCCGAGCCCGGCAGGCCGCGAAGGACTGCCCGTCCGTCCGGGGAGCGGTCCTCCGTGCTCCCCCATACCGTGACGGCGTTCCCGGGCCGGGCCTGGGGGGCTTCCAGGTAGAAATAGAACGATCGGCCGGCCGATCGGCTCAACGGCGGGAACCGAAACCAGTAGTAGGCGTTGTCCGGGATCTGCGAAGCGTCCACCTGGATGCGGACCAGATCCGCCGGGTCTTCCGGCGAGGTCCGGAGGTGGAAGATCAGCGGCCCGGTGTTCCGGCGGCCGTAGGTGGCCATCCGGATCGCCACGCCGGCCAGCCCGTCCCACTCGGCCCGGACGGTCTGCCCGGCCACCGCGGGGGCGATCAATTCCCCTACCACCTGGGTGCTGTGGGGCTGAGCCGTGCGCAGGGTCTCCCCCCAGCGTTGGATCCCGATCCAGAGCCCGAGGAGGGGCAGACCCGCCCCCACGATCGCGATCCCGAGAGGAGCCCATCCCCTTGCCAGACGCGCGATCATGGGCACGGCTCGACGTAAAATGGATCGGGGTAGATCCCCAGCCGGATCTCCCCGTTCCTCCGTCCATCCCAATCCCAATTCCCATCCCCATCCTGGACAGGCATGAACACATCCCCATCCAAGTCGACCAGGCGGATGCAGGTGTAAGGGAAGACAAAGGGGTGCGCCTGGTCATCGGTGGACCAGAGCACGGCCTTCTCCCACCCCCCGGGGGTCCGGAACCGATACCCCTCCACCCCCGGCGCCTCCATGGGGCCGACGAAGACTGCCTGGAAGAGCTCCTGGGCCAGCGTGCGGTAAGCATGGTAGGCGGGCTTCGGCTGACTCAGATCGTGATCGCGGAACAGGCCGTGGGCTTCCGTGCCCGGGCCGTGATCGAAGACCGCAAACCACGCCAGGAGCGGCACCCCCTCCCCCCAGCCCCGGAGGAACATCTGGACCAGACGGCGGGCTTGCTGCGCTTCATCGGGATCGCTCCAGTAACCCATCTCCGGCACCACGATGGGCAGATCCCCCACCCCATGGCGCGCCATGATCCCGCGGATCTCCCGCAGCTTCTCGCGGATCGTCGGCCAGCGGTGGCCGGAGATCGGGTAATAGTGCACCGCCACGGCATCCAGGTAGCGACGGGCGCCCCCCATCTCGTTCAAGGCCCGCAAGGTATCCGTGAGGAAGGTCCGGACGAAGGGCCCGCCGTCCTCCTCGAACCAATCATAAGCCAGGCCGCCGTTGGTCACCCACGCCCCCGGCGCCTGGATGTGGATGACCTCCGCCGCCCGGCGCAGCATCTCGGCATACTGCGCCGGCTGCCGGCCCCAATGCCCCTTCCACGGATACCGCACCGGGTCCCCTGCGTCCGGCTCCGCATAAAACGACCAGACGTCCACCCGCGGGGAACCAGGGGCATCATCCACGCCATCCCCGTTATAGCGCTCCGCCGCCGCCGCCAGGAAATTCACCAGATCCTGGGTGTCAGTCACCGGGCCGTCGGGATAGGGCGCCGCCCAGGGCGGGTTGTCGTGGAAGAGCACGAAGACCCGCATCCCGGCGGCCTGGGCGTTGCGCACCTTCTCATCGAAGGCGGCCCAGTTCCGCTGCCCCCGCTGGGGCTCGACGGCCGCCCAGCTCAGCACCGTCACCACCCACCGCGCCCCCGCCGCTCGCATCGCCGACAACCCCTCCCCATCGTTCACCGCGCCATACATCGTGATCCCCATCGGGGAACGCCAGCTGGGATTGAAGCCCCGCATCACGACCGGTAGGTAGAGCGCAATGGGAGCCTCGGCTCGAGCAGAAATAATCGATTGGCCCAGCACGCCGGGAACCGATAGCAACAGGAGCCCGATCAGCCCCCGCACCGCCCATTGGGCCGAAGCCGCTTTCATGCCCCCTCACTGGCCATAGAAGGTGTGAAGGACCACCGGGAAGAACGCCACCGCCTCCAGGGCCGCCATCGCGGCGGCGGCGAAGGCGGGGAAACGGGCCTGGGCGGCCTCCGGCAGGGCGCGCGCCCATCCCCTGACCAGGAGGAACGTGAGGGGCGCGGCAGCCGGGAACAGGTAGCGCCCCTGATAATAGGCCATCCCCTGCGGCGTGGCCAGGAAGGCGATCCATCCCCCCACCGCCAGCCCGGCGGCCGCCGCCATCAGGGCGAGCGCGGCGGGCGGCGTCCGCGGCCCCGGCGACCGCGGCAGCAGCCACCCCTCCAGCGCCCAAAGCATGGCGATCCAGAGCGCCAGATACCATCCCCTCGGCGCCGGGACGTTCATCCACCCGAGGTTGAACCAGAAGCTCTCGACGCCGGCCTGGAGGATCTGATCGAAGGACTGGGGGCCATTCCCCGGGACCCCCAGCTCGCCGGATCGCCAGGCGTCGAGGAGCGCATCCAGCAGGGAGGCGCCGGGGGTGCGAGGCAACCACCACCCCAACAGCCCCAGGGCGGCCAGCGCCAGCGCCCCGCCGAGCAGGGCGCGCCCCGGATGGCGGCGGAACCCCTTGGCCAGCGCCAGCGAGAGGGCCACCGGCGCCAGGGGGATCAGGTAGAGGGCGGTGCCCTTGGCCGCCACCCCCAGCGCCGTCCCCCCGAGGGCCCAGGCCACGCCGCGGGTGGTCCAGCCCTGGATCAGGATGTGAGTCCAGCCGTAAAGGGCCAGGGTGGCCCCCAGCTCCGCCAGCGGCCCCTCCCCCACCGCCGCGTTGATGAACGTATGCTGGGGGTGGAAGGTCAAGACGAGGGCCATCGCCCCGGCCAGGGCCGGCTGCCCGGGGACCAGCAGGCGGAACAACCGCCAGGCGATGACGAGGATCAAGGCGTTCAGCACGACCGAGGCGCATCGGGCCATGTAAAGGCCCAGCAGTAGATCGTCCCGCTGCACCGGCCAGATCCAGGCCACCAGCCAG
>FWWL01006970.1_pt1 | contig 15837 bp, 16 predicted proteins | sample 2228331 | NCBI WGS metagenome assembly FWWL01 (sample SAMEA103939775, study PRJEB20133) | metagenome
CCTCGCCCCTCGCCCCTCGCCCCTTCTCACTTTGTCGTTCGTCAGTTTTTTATGCGGCATCCGGGTGAGGAGGCAGCGTTGCTTGCGGCGGTGGCGGAGCTAGTCGGGGCGCGGCGGTTGGCAGTGACCTTCAACGGGCGCGGCTTCGATCTGCCGCTGCTGCGCGCCCGCTATCGTCAGAACCGTGCGCTGCTGCCGTCGGCGTGGCGCAGCGTCGAGTTGTTCGAGGAAGGGCGGCCCCATCTCGATCTGCTGCTGCCGGCACGGCGACTGTGGCGGCGGCGGCTGCAGAGCTGCCGGCTGATCAACCTGGAGCAGCAGATTCTCGGCCTGACACGCGCCGAGGACGACGTGCCCGGCGCGCTGATTCCGCAGATGTACATCGATTATCTTCGCACGCAGCAGGCGGGCGAGATGCGTCGCGTCTTCTACCACAACCGCGAGGACATTGTCTCGATGGTGGCGCTGGGTGAGCGGCTGGTGCGCGCCTATGCAACTTCGTTCGAGCAGATCGATGGGCTGTACGCCGAGGAACTGCTGTCGCTGGCGGCTTGTCATATTCAACGCGGCGAGGCAACGCTGGCGGAGCGCGCGCTGTCGTGCGCGGTCGAAATTGCAGAAGCGAGCCAGGTGCGCGCCGACATCTTTGCGCGGTGGGCGACGCTGCTCAAGCAGCAGGCACGTTGGGCGGAGGCAGCGGAGCTCTGGCAGCGTTGGCTCACCTCGGTCGGTGGCGCCGATGCGACACCCTTCATCGAGCTTGCCAAGTATCATGAGTGGCGCACACATGACCTGGAACAGGCGGAGATGTGGGCGGCGTGGGGCGTGCATACGGTCGAGTCGGCGCCTGCGCACCAGCGGCTGCCGGGGCAACTTGCCGACCTCAAACACCGGCTGGAACGCATTCAACGCAAGCGCAAAAGTGCATAACCAGGGTTTTTGTGACAGAATGGCAACACCGTCAACACATCGTTTGGACACAATGAAACACCATTAACTTTGAGATTCGACACGGAGGAAAAATCCAATGAGCTACAAGTTCCCCAGCCCGGAATGGGTCGAGGCCTTCAACGAGCAAATCAACACCAGCGACGCCTATGCCAACGCCGCCAAAAATTGGGAAGGCGACATCACGCTCGTGATCGAGGGTGGGCCCGGCATCTATCTTGACCTGTGGCACGGCAAATGCCGCGCTGCCGAGTATCTGACCGACCCGGATTCCAAAAGCCCGGAGTTCAAGATCACGGCAGATATGGAGAAGTGGAAGAAGGTGCTCGCCAATAAGCTCGACCCAGTGCAGGGTATGGTCACGCGCCAGCTCCACCTGGACGGCAACCTGGTCAAGATCATGAAGAACGTCAAGTCGGCGCAGGAGTTGGTGCGCTGCGCGACCCGCGTGCCGACGGTCTACGAGTAAACCCTATGTGGTACTTTTCATCACCGTTCGTGGTCTTTGGCGAAGAGTCGCTCAGCCATCTGGAACAGTTGACCGGTGAGCGCGCGCTGATCGTGACCGACGCCACACTGACGAAGCTCGGCATCACCGCGCGCATCGAGGCCGCGCTGCACAAAGCTGGCATCGCGACGCACGTCTTCGACGAGGTCGAGCCGGAGCCAAGCCTGCAAACGACGCGGCGCGGCGCCGAAGTCGCGCTCGAATTCAACCCGGATTGGATCGTTGGTCTGGGCGGCGGCAGCCCGATGGATGCGTCGAAGGCGATCTGGGCGATGTACGAACATCCCGAACTGGACGCGACCGAGATCAACCCGATGGTGACGCTCGGCTTGAGCAAGGCAAAGCTGATCGCCATCCCGACGACCAGCGGCACAGGCAGCGAGGCGACATGGGCGCCCAGACTCACCGACACCGAGGAGAAGCGCAAGTTCAGCACCGGCAGCCGCGAACTGGTGCCAACGTTGGCGCTTGTCGACCCGACGCTGACGCAGAAACTGCCGCCGCGCATCACCGCCGACACCGGACTCGACGCGTTGACGCACGCCATCGAAGGCTACGTCACCACCTGGCACAACGACTTCTCCGATGGGCTGTGTCTGAAGGCGGCGCAACTGGTCTTCGAGTATCTGGAGCGGGCAGTGCGTGACGGCGATGACCTGGAGGCGCGTGAGCACATGGGTAACGCCGCCACCATCGCTGGTCTCGGGTTTGGCAACGCCAACCTGGGGCTAGGGCACGCCATGGGACACAGCTTCGGTGCGCTCTTCAAGCAGCCGCACGGTCGCGCCGTGGCGCTTTACCTGCCCTACACGATCGACTACACAACCAACGCCGGTCTGGGGCGTTACGGCGACATTGCGCGCTTTGCTGACATCACCGACAGTCGCGACGAAGAGGAAGCGGCGCGATTGCTGGCGGCGCGTGTGCGCGAACTCGAGCGCGCCGTCAGCCAGCCGATGAGCATCGCCGACTTCGGCATCGATCGCGCCGATTTTCGGGAGATGCTGCCAAAGCTGGTCGAGTACGCCGAACAGGACACGCAGTTCTTCACCGCCCCGCGCATCCCTGATTCCGAAGAACTGGCGCAGATGTTCGAGTACGTCTACGAAGGTCGCCCGATCGATTTCTGAGATTGAAGCAGGTCATCGCCGTCCGCAGCACAGCGGTGATGACCTGCACAACCATCCCCGCTCCTGCCGAGAAGTTCATCACGCCCCCTTCCGTTTGAACGACGGCGCACTCCAGAGTACAATGGCGCAATTATGGACACCACATATCTCTTATCCGACTACGACGCAGCCGCTGCGTTCATCCGCAGCCGCACCGACCATCGCCCACGCGTCGGGCTGATCCTCGGCAGCGGGCTGAGCGGGCTGGCTGAGCAGATCGCCGGCGCCGATGTGATTCCCTACGCCGAGATTCCGCACTTTCCGGTCAGCACCGTGGCGGGCCACGCCGGGCGTCTCGTGATCGGAAAGCTGGCTGGCGTGACGGTGTGCGCCATGCAGGGGCGCTTTCACTACTACGAAGGATATTCGATGCAGCAGGTGACGCTGCCGGTGCGTGTGATGCAGCGGCTGGGCGTCGAGATGTTGATCGTCACCAACGCAGCCGGCGGTCTCAATCCCAACTTTGTTACGGGCGACATCATGTTGATCGAGGATCACATCAACCTGGTGGGCATGGCTGGCGCCAATCCGCTGCGTGGCCCGAATGTAGACGAGTTTGGACCACGCTTTCCGGCGGCGAATCGCATCTATACGCCGCGTCTGCGTGCGCTGGCGCAGGATGTTGCGGCTGCCGTCGATGTGCCACTGCGCCGCGGCGTCTATCTCCAGCTTTCCGGTCCCAATTTCGAGTCGCCCGCCGAAGTGCGCATGTTGCACCGTCTCGGCGCCGACGCCGTGGGCATGAGCACGGCCGCCGAGGCAATGGTGGCGCATCACGCCGGCATGGAGGTGTTGGGGCTGAGCACCATCACCAACGTCGCTATCGACCAGCCTGATGCGTCCGGGGAGCCAACGCACGAAGAAGTGATCGAGGCGGGCAAGGTGATCGTGCCGCGGCTGACCGCGCTGTTGTTGGGGATTCTGGAACGGATCGCATCGGCAAGTAGGGAATAGGGCTGAACCATGCAATTGTTCAAGAACCTGTTTGGCGCCAAAGTCGATGGGATGGCGCTGGCGAACTCGCAAGAACTGAAGGAGTACGCGCAGATCGATCTGTTGGCGCAATTCGCGCAGCCACAACCTGCGCACGACGCCAACGCGCAGCGCGCCTGGAGCCGTGTCCTGCCACGCCCCTACCCGGAGATGTTGGCGTTCTTCCAAAAACAAGGCTGGCTGACGAGCACGGCGGACGGCTACGTCGTAACCGATGCCGGCCGCGTGTTTGTCGATGCCTATCGCCAGCGCACAGCGGCGGAGAAAGCGGCGGCGATGCAAGGCGTTCACGCCGCGCTGGCGCAGATGATGACGAGCGAGGCGCTCACCATCCGCCGGCAGTACGAGAATCGCACGCCGCTGGGCAAAGCCGACTGGACAGGCCCAGAGCCGCAGATGAATCACAGCGCAGTGACGCGACGCATCTTTTTCCTTGATCACTGGCTGATCGAGGGACTGAGCGAAGAGACCGTGAAATGGCTCAAACTCTACGCCGCCGAGCAGCATTTGTGGGGCGTGCATTGGCGACTGACGCCCGACCAGATTCCGGCGGATGTTGCCGAGGAACTGGCGCGTCCCGATATGGATATTGCCGAGAGCGTCTACTGGCGCGCCCACGCCATCGCGCTGTACGTGGACAATCAGGAGACCTGGCAGCGCGTCAAGGGCGGCGACCATGTCCGTCGGATGGAGATCGTGGGGCCGGACGACGAAGCCACGTGCGAGCACTGCCGGCAGACGCTTGGCAAGCAATTCCTGGTCGCACGCGTGCCTGAGCTGCCGCACCGCGAGTGTACATCCCCCTTCGGCTGTCGCTGTCGCTACGAACCGGTGCTCGAGGTGCTGGAAGAGATTCCGCTTGTGGCGTGATCGGGACGAGGCTGAGTTGCGGCACGCGACTCAGCTTCCGCTTTTTTCTCCTTGCGTCGCGCCCAGAGCGACAAGATGATGCCGACCAAAATCAACCCAGCGACCAGCAGAAACTGATCGTGCAGCGCCGCCACAATGCTCTGCGGCGGCGCGACGCTCAGTTCGCTGCCGCCGCCGTAATGGCTGACGCGGCTGGCGAAAAATGCACCCAACGCCGCCACGCCCGTCACCTGACCGAGCGTGCGCATCATGCTGAGGATGCCCGATGCCACGCCCAGCCGCGCACGCGGGACGGCGCCCATGATGGCGCTGTTGTTGGGTGAGTTGAAGGTCGCCATCCCGATCGCCACCGGCAGCATGCGCAGCACGAAGCCGACTTGCGACGTGTCGGTCTGGAGCGTCGTCATTGCCAGGTAGCCGGTCAGGATGAAACAGAGCCCGAGCAAGCTGACCCGCCGCGTGCCAAAGCGATCCGACAGCGTGCCGGAAAGCGGCTGCACCAACACCATGATCAGCGGCACCGCAGCCATCAGCAGCCCGATGCGCGTCATTGCCAGGCTAAGCACCAGGTTGAGATAGATCGGCAACAGCAGCACGATGCCGGAAATGGCGATGAACGCCAGCGTTGCCGTGAAGAGGTTGAGCGAGAAAGGCAGCGAGCGAAAGAGCGTCAAGTCGATGATCGGGAATTGCACGCGCTGTTCCACCCACACGAAGGTCGCCGCCATCACGATGCTGACGCCGATCAGCGCCAGGATCAGCGGGTCGGTGAAGCCACGGTTCTGACCGACCGTCATCGCCAGCGTGAAGGCGAGCAGGCTGCCCCCCATCACCAGCGCGCCGGGCAGGTCAAAGCGTTCGTTGCGATTCTGCGGCGGCAATGGCGCCAGCGAGAATGCTGCCAGCGTCAGCGCAATCGCACCGACAGGGATGTTCACGTAAAAAATCCAGCGCCAGCTCAGCGAATTCAGAATCAGCCCGCCCGCAACAGGGCCCAACACGATGCCCATCGAAATGAAGCCTGCTGCCAGCCCAAGCACCTGTCCACGCTGGTGTGGGGGCCACGCTTCGGTCAGGATTGCGGTGCCCAACGCAATGATCATGGCCGCGCCGATCGCTTGCACGATGCGAAAGCTGATCAACCAGTAGACATTCGGTGCAAGCCCGCACAGCGTCGATCCGATGAGGAACACAACGATTCAAGTGACAAAGATACGCTTTTTGCCCAGCATATCCGCCAGCCGCCCCATGCCGACGAGCAGCAATGTCAGCGTCAGCAGATAGGCGAGGATCACCCACTGCACAGTCGGAAAGTCGGCGCGCAGGTTCTGCATCAACGGCGTCACCGCCACGTTGACGATGCTGCCGTCGAGACTGCCCAGAAAGAGCGCCAGCCCGACGGCAACCAGCACCCACCACTTTTTGCTGTAATCGACCGACGGATTGGTGGGCGAAGGGGAATGGATCATTGCGCTGGGTCACGCAGTGGGCGCAGCAGGTTCGTCATCTGGCTGTGCGTCGCTGAAGCGCCGAAGCTGTTCCTTGAGCTTCTGGAATTCCTCCGGCGTGATGGCTGTCGCCCTGGTGATCAACGACCAGTCGGCGCCGACCGCCAGCAGGCTCTCGATCATCTCGACTTTGCCCCTAATTTCACCTTCTTTGCGTCCCTCTATGCGTCCCTCTCTGCGCCCTTCTTTGCGTCCTTCAAGCCTGAGTTCTTCGGCATAAGTCAACATATCGCCTCCTGCACCTGCTGTAAACTCTTGCACGGTCGCAGCAACTTCATTCACGATCTGTCGCTCCTGTGTTGCAGCCAGATAGATTACGAACACAGCCATATCGACTCGTCCACGAAGCTTGTTTCGACCAGCGCCAGCGTCGCCCAATCCACCCGGCTTGCCAGTGCGTCTGGCAAATGTTCGCGCAAGAAAAGCGCCGCTTCCTCTACATCCGAGAAGACGGCACGAAACAGCTTGTCGTGCGGGTGCTGTGTACTGGCAACCATAGCGATACATTACCACAGACCGCACAACGCGCCAAGTGATTCGGCGATGCCTCGTCCCATACACTCACGCTACTCTGCTGCCACAAGCCGATAAATCACGCCACGACCATAATCGAGCGCGTATAGTTCGCCCGCCTCGTCTTCACCAAAAGAGGAGATCGTCAGGTCAGAGTCGAGCACTTCGGCGTTCGACCAGCCGCTCCCGCCGTCTGGCGCCAGCGCCCAGATGCGCCCGCTGCAATAGTCGCCATAGAAATAGATGCCGTTCCACTGCGGGAATGCGCTGCCGCGATAGACGTAGCCGCCCGTCACCGAGCAGTTGCCGCCGACGTGGCGATAATCGACCACCGGCAACGTCAGCCCCTCCTGATCACAGATCGTCGCATTGAAGCAGCTCCGCCCTTCCATGATGGGCCAGCCAAAGTTGTAGCCGCCCGGCGCGCCTGGACGCACGACGTTGACCTCTTCGATCTGGTTCTGCCCGACATCGGCGATCCAGAAATCGCCAGTTGCGCGGTCAAAGCTGGTGCGCCACGGATTGCGCAGCCCGATCGCCCACACCTCGTCGCGCACAGGGCGGCCATTCCAGTCGGCGTTCACAAAGGGATTGTCCGCCGGGATCAGATAGGGCTGCGTCGGGTCGCTGGTCACGTCGAGGCGCAGGATTTTGGCGAGCAGCGTATCCGGGTTCTGTCCGTGGCCGAAGCGGTCGTTGGCTGCCCCGCCGTCGCCGAGCGGCGCGTAGAGATAACCGTCCGGCCCAAAATGCAACATACCAGAGTTGTGATTGCTGGCAGGTTGCGCCACCGTGATCACGGTGAAGGCGCTCTGCGGATCAGCTCGATTGCGGTCAGCGGGCGTGACGGTGTAGCGTTCGACCACCGTTGTCCCCTGCCGGTCGGTGTAGTTGACGAAAAAGTGACCGGTTTCGGTGAAGTTCGGCGCGAACGCCATGCCCAGCAGCCCCTGCTCATTGCCCGACGTCGTGATCCTGGCTCTCAGATCCAGGAACGGCGTAGCCAGCACAGCGCCGTTGTCGATCACCCAGATTTTGCCGGTCTTCTCGACCACAAAGCGCCGACCGCTGCCGTCACCGGCGTGGGTTAAGAAGACAGGAAGTTGGAAGCCGTTATACACCGGCTCGAGTCGCAATCGCACCTGATCCGGCGTCAGTGCAGCGATTTCGGGCATCGGCGTGGGTGTTGGCAGAGAGACCTCCACAGCTACAGCTTCGGTCGGGTTGGCTGCCGTCGGCGCAACAGTCGGCGCTGCGGTTGTCACGGCCGCAGGGGCGCGCTCGCGAGCTGGCGGCTGCTGTGTACACGCCGACAGCAGCAACGCAAGCAACAGGATCAGAGCAGAGCATCGTTTTATGTACATCGGTGACTTTCCTTTCGACAATCGACGGACACGCCCGCCATCACGACAGGGTGCGATGCACATCTGGCGTCATGGATGCAGCCGCTGCGCCTGCATCTGTGCCCGTAGCGCCAATTCTGACACAGTCAGCACATGCGATTGTGTAACTGCGCTCTCTGTGCGGTGGCGCAGGTCGTCGAGAAAGTCCTTCATAAATGGAAGGGGCGTGCGCGATGCATCGATGTAGCGTTCCCCATTGCTATCAACCAGGAAAAGATGATCTGCGCCCGCTCGTCCCTGCACATCCCACGTCTTGCGCACCTCGATATAGCCTTCTACACCGAGCAAAAAGAGACGCACATCGCCCCAGGTGTTCAGACCCGCAGGCGAGAGCCAATCGACGCGGATGAAGCCAGTCGCCGCCTCCCCGCGCAGAAGCAACTCGCCATAGTCTTCGAACTCAGTGAATTGCAAATGATGATGATTGGCGACCATTGACGCCACAATCTCCGCCCTTTGGCTGCCGGTGAAGTGCAGAAACTGGTCGATCTGATGGCTGGCCAGGTCGTTGAGGATGCCGCCATAGCGAGCGCGCTGAAAGACCCATTCCGGCCGTTCGACGCGCCCAAAGAGACGGTGCGGCCCAAAACCAGCCGTATGCACAACGCGCCCGATGGCGCCGCTGTGCACCAGCTCGCTCGCCCGCACCGTCGCCGGATTGCCGAAACGTTCGCCAAAGTAGACGATGTAACGGCGTCCTGTTTCGGTGTGGACGCGACGCACCTCCGCCAGTTGTTCCAGCGTGGTGAAGCCCGGCTTCGTGCACAGGAAATCCTTGCCGTGCCGCATGGTGTGGATGCCCAACGCCGCGCGCTCATCGTGGATCGCGGCGCTGACGATCAGGCTGATCGTCGAGTCCTCCAGCAAATCGTCCGCCGTTCGTGTGGCATCGGCGGCGGGGTAAGCGCGTGCAAACGCAGCGAGATTGGCAGGATCGTCATCCCAGCAGGCGACGAGTTCGGCGCCCGCTTCCTGCAAGCGCCGCGTCATGTCGAAGATGTGCCCGTGCGCCAGACCGACGGCGGCAAATCTAGTCCTCATAACTCACTCCGTTCATCGATGCATAGAAGGGATCGCCGGGCGTGATCGAGCCGCGGCGCACTGGCAGCCGGGTGAACGCCGACTTGTAGAGGCTGGCGATGAACTCGACGATGCGGCGTGCTTCGACGCCGCTGACGAGCGGGCGTTCGTTGCGATCCATGCTGTCGAGCAGGGCGGCGAGCTGCGCCGTGTGGTTGCCGCTGCGGTCGCAGGGAATCGCCTGCCACGCCGCTGCCAGCGCATCGCCCTCGACGCCGGGCAGGGTGGTGAAGCGCCAGTCGGCGTTGGCGTAGCGATAGAGCGTCTTGACCTCGGCGGTGGCGCGCTGATAGTCGAGACGCAGGTAGGTCTCCTGGCGCAGGGAGAGCGCGCTGTTGACGATGTTGCCCAGCGCGCCGCTCTCGAAACGCACCAGCGCCAGCGACACATCCTCGACCTGGATCGGGCGGTCGAGTGTGGCGACGGTGGCCTGCACCTCTTCCCACTCGCCCCACAGCCAGAGCAGCAAATCCATCAAGTGGATGCCCAAAGTGGCGGTTGGGCCGCCGGTCTCGGTGGCGAACTTGCCGCGCCAGGGCACGGCGTAATAGGCGGCGTCGCGATACCAGAGCGTCTGGCAGACGGTGACGAGCGGGCGACCGAGCAGACCTTCGCCGGCCAGCCTGCGCAAATGCTCGACCGCTGCGCCAAAGCGCCACTGAAAGACGGTGTTGACGTAGCGTCCCGTGCGTTGTTCGGCGGCGTCAATCTGGTCGAACTCCGCCAGCGAGCGGCAGAGCGGCTTTTCACACCAGACCCAGGCGCCGGCGTCGAGCGCAGCCAGGATCAACGGGAAGTGTGTGGCCGGCGGCGTCAAAATATGCACCAGGTCGGGGCGTTCGGCGGCAAGCATGGCCTCGGCGTCGGTGTAGGCGCGCGGGATGCCCGCCTGCGCACAGACCGCCTCGACGCGCGCCGCGTTCTGATCCGCGGCCGCAACCAACTCGACGCGGTCACTCAGCGCGGCGATTGCTTCCAGATGACTGCCGACGATGCCGCCGGTTCCGATGAAGGCGACGCGATAACGCGACACAGGTTCCTCACTTTTCGTGTGGCATACAATCAAACTCTTGATTGATTGCGCTGTCTGCAGTAAAATTCAGTTATTGATAGTCGTTATACGTTTTTTACGACTCAATGAGGCAGATATGACCACCTCTCAATGGGCTGATTTACCGTTGGTGCTCACTTCAGAGCAAGCGGCAAAGGTGCTGCAACTGACGCGGCGCACCGTTACAAATATGCTGGATCGCGGCGACCTGCGCGGCGTCAAGATCGGCAAGGAGTGGCGCATCAGTCGCGCTGAGTTGATGCGCTTCGTCGAGCCAGATGTTACGCCCGTCTCTCAGCCCCGACAAGCCGCAGACGCGTCTAGCATGGACGCCGCTCCGCTCGTCATCGATGAGGGCGGTATCCTTGTGGTGCAGGCGCAGCCGTTGCAGGACTTGAGCGACTTCGTGCAACGCGAACGTGAACGGCGCATTGCTGACCAAATTGGACAGGTAATGCCGTGAGAGTGTTCTTTGATACCTCGACGCTCCTTGCGGCAATCGTCTCTGGGCATCCAGCACACACGATTACTGTGCCGTTGTTGCAACGTGTCAAAGATCAGGCCGACACTGGTTTCGTTGCGGCGCACTCTCTCGCCGAGTTGTATGCAAACCTGACCAGGCTGCCGATACGTCCACGCATTGCGCCGGCGCTGGCCTTGCAGTTGATTCAGCACAATGTCGTCGCGACGTGCCAGATTGTCTCATTATCGAGCAACGACTATGTGACCATGCTCAACCATCTATCCGGTCTGGAAGTTTCCGGCGGCGCGATCTATGACGCATTGCTGCTGCACGCGGCCTGGATTGCGAACATCGATCAGATCATCACGCTCAATCTGCGTGATTTCAAGCGCGTCTATCCGCAGCTTGCCGACAAGATCGTATCGCCGCTGGAGCCGTAGGTTGTCCAGGGCGTGCTCCTTATTTTGTTCGCGCCTTTGCCGCCTGCAGCAGCATCGCCTCCTCACGCTCTTTATAAAAATCGTCCAGCGGATAGCAGCCCGACACCAGCCCGTTGCGCGGCGCCGTTGTGCAGTCGCTGAAGGTGCGGCAGATGCGTTTGCGCGCCAGCGGACGCCCGGCCAGGATGTCCGCAGCCGCCTCCGGGTAGGAGAGCACCAGCCGCCCGAGCCCCACAAAGTCAGCCATGCCCGTGCGCACGACATGCTGCGCCACATTCGGCAGCCACTCCTGCAAATATGAGTAACCGGAGCCAACGTAAAGCAGTTCGGGGCGGTGCGCCTTGAGTCTGGCGACGACCGCAATCTGCCGCGCCACACCGACCAGCGGGTCTTCGGGCGGTTGGTAGCCGTCGGAGGGCGGGAAGAGCGCTGGGCGCTGGATGTGCGGGTTGTAGTACGGGCTACCCGCCGTGATGCAGACCAGCCGGATGTCGAGGCTATGCAGTAAATCCAGGAACGCAAACGGTTCGCTGAGATCGATGCCGCGCCCGCTGCCGTCGCCGCCGAACGCGTAGCGATAGCCGCCGTTGACCGCCTCCATCTCGCCGACGCCATCCTTCCCCGGTTTGAAGGGCGCCCAGTCGAACGCACTCAGCCGCACGCCGATGTCGAGTCCGGGGACTTCGGCGCGAATGCCTTCGACCAGCTCGCGCAGAAAGCGTGTCCGGTTCTCGAACGAACCGCCGTAGCGCCCGCCACGATCGACTGCGCTCAGAAACTCGTGGCCGAGATAGCCGTGACAGTGCTTGAGATCGACGAAGTCAAAACCTGCTTTCCAGGCGAAGCGCGCGGCAATAATGAAGTCGTCGATCAAACGGCGGATGTCATCGTCGCTCAGCACCGGGTAATCGTCGCTGAAGCCGAACTTGCGGTTGAGCAGCGGGTGCGGGTAGAGAATCGCCGGTTTGAGCTTGTTGTCAGGGTCGGGGCGGGCGAAGCGACCGGAGTGCGTCAATTGCAGCCCGATCAGCAGATCGTCGGTGCATTCGTAGCGGGCGGCGTGCTCGGCGACCAACTGCTCGCGCAGCCGCGCCAGGTCGGGCCACGTGTCGGCGGTGATCATCAACTGGCGCGGGTTGGCGCGCCCGTCGTGGCGCACGGCGACCGCCTCGCAGCCCCAGATCAGCTTGGCGCCGCTGGACCCGAAGTGCTGCCAGCGCCGCGCCGTCAATTCGGTGGGGCGACCGTCGGGCGCGCCGTCCCAGCCTTCCATCGGCAGCACGCAAAAGCGATTGCCGATCGTGCGCGCGCCGTAGCGGACGGGTTGCGCCAGCGGCGCATCTGGCCCAGCGGTCACAGTCTCGTCGAAAGGCAGGTCAACGCCAAGTGCATCGAGATAGGCGCGGAAATCTTCGGCGGTGCGCAACTGCGCGACCCGTTTGTAGCGATCCATTGGTTCATCCTTCCTCACAACGGCACGAACTGAAGTTCGCGTTACGGCTGAATTTTGCGTTACGGATTGACGACGCCCAGCCGCTCGCCCAGTTCGCGCAGGATCGCCACGTCGCTATCGGGGCGGCGGTCGGCGCGCGGATGGGGCGCGTCGCTGGCGATCCAGCCGCGCAGCTTGAGAAACTGCGCGGCGCTGTGTTTGTAGGCGGGCACCGGGCGGCGGAAGGCGAAGAAGCCCAGATATTGCAGCAGATCGTTGAGTTCATAGAAACCCGGGTCTCCCGCCGCCCACATCGCATCGCGGCGCGCAAAGAGGTCGGGCGCAAAGGTACTCAGACCGAGCAGATAATCGCTGCCGTACATCACCATGTCGATGGCGAGATCGTTGCCGGTGAAGACCTTGAAATCGGGGCGCTGTGCGTCGCGCAGGCGCAGCCGCTCCCATTCCAACACCCGACTCAAGGACGAATGCTTGGCGCCGATGCACTGCGGCACGCTGAGCAGTCCGGCGTAGGTCTCCAGGTCGTATATCTTGCCAAAGGGCGCAAACATCGTCCCCAACTCGAAGGCGATGAAGCGGTCGCACAGCGCGCCGAGGCTGGCGTAGGCGGCGACAATCTCCGCCGACGGCTGGCTCGTCAGCCCGAAGGATTGGAAGATTACAGGCGCGCCGCCGGCGTGCTGGATCGCCTCGATCTGGCGCGCGTAGGCGTCACGGTCGAAGGCCGCGCCGGGCTGGTCGGCCACGAACGCACCGGCGACGAACTCGCGCCCGGCGGCGATCGCCTGCGTGCGCGCCAGCACTTCGCGTCGCGTGGCGTCGTCGATCAGGTTGACGTAACCGGTGTCCATGTTGACCGCCGGCGTCAGCCCCGCCGCCAGCGTGCGCGCCACGTGCGCCTCGAAGCCGACCCAATCCACCTCGCCGTCGTCGGTGAAGGGCAGCAAGATCGCCGAAATGCCGGTGATGGTGCGGCGCGGGCGCAGCAGGGAGATGGGGTCGAAGGAAGGGTCATCGATCCCAGCGCCGTTCAGGGGCGCTCTCTTCGTGGCGTCTGTTTGTAGGGCTGTCGGTGAAGCGGTTTGTGCGCCGTGCGATGTCATCTGCATCCTCCTTCTGTTTGCTCAAGATGACCGTTCTGTTGTAGTAAGTCGATATACGCCGCCAATGCACGACGATTGTGGCTGCGCAGCAATTGTTCGATGGCGTCGGCGTCGCGGCGCTGGAACGCTTCGATCATGCGGCGGTGATCCTGTTGCGCTTCAGGGATGCGCGGCTGGAGCACATCTTTAACATACTGAAGGCGCAAGCGATCCCAATGATCGAGCGCATTCTCCAGCATCCGCTCGATCAATTGTACGTGTGAAAATTTACAAATCATCAAATGGAATTGCCGATTGTGTTGTGACCAGCGTTCCGGGTCATCGAGCATATCGTCCATGGCCGTCACGATTGCGGACAGTTCAGCCAGTTCTGCGTCGCTCATGCAGGTGCAGGCGCGGCGTCCGCAGATGACTTCGAGCGCTTCGAGCAGTGCGAAAATCTCGAAAATCAGGTCGGGGCTGAACTGCGTGATCGTTGCGCCGGTGTACGGCTCGACCGCGACCAACCCGTCCGCCTCGAGCTGGCGCACGGCCTCGCGCACAGGAATCTGGCTGACGCCGAGGCGCGCGGCGACCTCGTCGATCACGAGTCGTTCGCCGGGTCTGTATTCGCCATGAATGATTGCTTCACGCAGCATGTCGTGCACAACTTCGGACTTGCTACGAAAGGTCGGGCGCAGCTTGGTTTCCATAATTCTATCCGATAAAATCCTTGACATTGTACAAAATTCCTATATCCTATACAATATAGTATACACGCTAATTTGAATTTTGGCTAGAGTCAATTTTTTCAGGGGATTTTGGGTCTACTTCACGTTTGGGGCGAATGGCGCAGCCCAGTCGGCTTGAGCCGACTTGAGCTTTCAGCCTCGATTTCAATCGAAGGCGGCGCGCCCCGAACCTGAATTACAGCCTGGAATTTAGCTGCCATGCAGTCACTATCCTTAACTCGAAACGGGAACATGAGCAGAAACGCCGCTGCCGATTGGTCTTGTTCGCGCTGCCGTTGACGCCAGCCCACATTAGAAAGGCATTCCAATTATGTCATCCGTACAACATCCCAAAGTCGTCGTGATCGGCGCCGGCAGTCTCTTTTTTGGCCGGCAGGCGATCTGGCAGATGGTGCATTCCCCAATTCTGAATCGCGGCACGCTGGCATTGGTCGACACCGACCCATATCGGCTGGATCGCATGGCGCGGCTGGCGGAAATGGTCGTGGCGCACAACGGCGTCCCGCTGGCGATTGAAGCCGCCAACGACTGGCGCGATGTGTTGCCCGGTGCCGATTTCGTCGTGCTGAGCTTCGCCAACCAGACGGTGAAGTATCGCGGCATCGACTGCACGCTCTCCGAAAAGTACGGCATTCGCATGTGCTCCGGCGATACGATCGGGCCGGGCGGCGTCTTCCGCGCCATGCGCGAGTTCCCGAACATCCTGCGTTGTGCGCGCGACATCGAAGAACTCTGTCCCGACGCCTGGGTGATCAACTACATCAACCCTTCCGCCGTGCATGGCATCGGCTTGCGCCGCTATGCGCCGCAGCTCAAGAGCTTTGCCCTGTGCGACAGCCTGCACATGCCGCATGTCAAGCGTCTTTACGCCAAACGCGGCGGCGTCATCAGCAGCGACGCCGAGTTTACGCCGGAAGTGGACGCCGCGTTCGACATGCGCATCGCCGGCGTCAACCACTTCACGTGGATGCTCAAAGCTGAGTATGCGGGGCGCAATGTGATGCCGACCATCGCCGAGGCGATCCGGCAGGCGGCGGCCACCGAGGGCGACGGCGGCGACACCGGCGCCAAAGCGCTCTTCAACAACACCATCGGTCACATGCTCTACGAGGTTTTTGGCTACGTGCCGGTCTGTGTGGCGCACACCAAAGAATATCTGCCCTACTTTCAGGGGCTGGGCAAGCTACCCGACCGTGTGCCGCCGCTCTCGATCTGGGAGACCGAAGATCGCTACGAACGGCACGCTGAGATGTGGCGGCAGGTCGAAGGCTTTGTCAGCGGCGCCACGCCCATCGCCGAATTCGACCGCATCATGGGGCCGGATCACGCCACCGACGTGATCGAGAATATGGTCGGCAATCTGGGGAAACCCTTCTACATCAACACGGCCAACCAGGGCGCAGTTACCAACATGAGCGACGACGCGTTCCTGGAATTGCTCTGCGACATCGACATGAACGGGCCGCGCCCACGCCCGGTCGGCGAGATGCCGCGCGGTCTGCGCGGCTTGCAGGAGGTCGTCCTCGACACGCACGAACTGACCGCCGAAGCCGTCGCCACCTGCAACCCTGCCTTGCTGCGCCGCGCCCTGCTCACCGACCCGC
>FWWL01005890.1_pt1 | contig 15827 bp, 14 predicted proteins | sample 2228331 | NCBI WGS metagenome assembly FWWL01 (sample SAMEA103939775, study PRJEB20133) | metagenome
TTTCGGGCGCGATGGTCTCAGTGACCTGATAGCAATAACCTATAACACAGCTGATGGAAATGCTGAAATTGCCATAAAGAGAAACGTTGGCAAAGACAGACAAGGTAATATTCAACTGCTGGACGTCTACAGATACAAATTGGGACCTAATAATAAGATAAAGATAAATGGAGCCGGAACGATGATAGCCGATGATTTTGACAACGATGGCAAGCTTGACGTTTTTGTTGTTAACCAAACGGACGATTACTCGAAAAGCTATGCCATTTACATCAGCAATGCCGTACGCAGCGTAGGGTTACCAGAGATAAATTCAAGAACCAAGGATATAACAGCTGCTATGCAACGCAAAGGTATATCTGATTTTAGAACAGGATGGACTGTCTCGGCGATGGCTTCGTACGACTGGGATAATGATGGCTATAAGGACGTTATCTATGCCGACATTCGTGGAAGAGTTTGGGTCTGGAGATTCGATGCAAACAGGGAGGATTTTCTCAACGAAGATTTAATAGAGCTTTTGTTTCATGACAACGATATCGGTACAGACGCAAGAGAAGGAAATGCCGTTATCGATCTTGCCGATATCAACCAAGATGGTGTTTTAGATTTGATAGCAGGTCATACTAATAAGACTGGGATATTCATCTATCCAGGAAAAATGGTTAATGGAAGATTAAGGTTCGACACTTCTGAAAGGATAACACTGATAACACCGGCAACTCGTACTAGTTCCGCTTCTTTGACGGAGTTTTTGATCGTCGATCCAAGTATTCCAAATTCTAAAAATCCTCTTCAATTAGTCAGTTTTTCACCATCCGTTATTAAAGTAACAGATGTTGATGGAGATGGGATGAAGGACATTTTCGTGGGAACCGATGCGTGGAGACAAAATCAGAGTTTTGGCGGAAGCGTTTATTTGTTCAAAGGAAAGACTTATAATGAACGATCGCAACCTATATTCACAAGTATCGAATTAGTTAGAGGAAATCCGAGTAGCGGACCAGTGCCGTACGATTTTGACGCAGGTACAATCGCGGATTTTGAAGGTGATGGAATACCCGACTTTGTTGCGGCTGATGGTAACCATTCAGGTGACTATTACATGATTCTGACGAGGACAAGCCCAGAGTACAGCGAAGCACCTGGTTATCTAATTTCCAAGACCATGCGTGAGATTTTTGGAATTCAGCCCGAGCAACTCAAGAACCATTTGGTAAAAAGAATTGATGTTATCATAGAATTTGAAGCTGGCAGTAAAGGGTATTTCGAAATACGATATGCGGAGATACCAGTAAGAAATCCTCATCTTGTAGATTACACAAACTACCCACTTATGAGTGAATCCTGCGAACCGGTTCCCGACTCATCGGTAAGTTACTCTATTGAATTTGAAAAACCTTTACCAGAGCCTCAGGTAATAGTCGTTCTATTCCCATCTGATAACAGAAAACAGGCACCAGCGATCAAGGGAATTACCTATCAAGTGCAAACGGTTCCAGCCCAGGTCTTGATAAGGAGTTTCATCTGGAGAAAAGGTGGCGATTAAGCTTATGTCAAAAGGATCGTTGCTTGTCGATGCTATGATTGCAATGATCATCATATCTATGGCTTTGGTAGTAGCCTATGTACCCTCGTTCTTTCTGCTCAAAAAGACTGCCGAAAACCAATTAAAGATGGACCTCATGGAACTTTTGCTGAACAAAAGCGAAGAGTATGTCTTCAAAAATGCCAGCTCAATACCTTTAACACCGCAGACATTCTACGAAAACTACAAGGGGAAGACCTACAAATTGACAATCGAGGCAACGACTGTCAGACATGAGTTTAACATCGAAGGTTTGCAGGGTAACGAATACTCAGAATACTTGGTTACAAATCTTGAGGTTCGTTTTGTCACGATAATGGTTTCAACTCAAGATGGGAAAGCTTTCGTCAGAGCAACAGTTGTTCCTCAACAGTGGTAAAGGAGAATCAAAGATGAAGAAGGGTTACAGTTTGTTGGAACTTCTGGTGGTTCTTTCAATAATAGCTTTGATACTGGTTATAACTACCGTATCACTGGGACAAGCGTACCGAAAACTGTCGAGAGAAGCTCAGCTTACGGCAGTGGTAGAAAAAGTTTTCTATGCAATCTGTGAAGCAAGAAGGCGTGGAGCTGTTGATGATTACATAGTTATGATCAAGTACGAGGATCGTACTTTTCAAGTCTTCAAGGATAACGATCTTGACGGACAACCTGATGGGGATACTTTCCCGATTCTAAGCGTTGGAATACCGTCTAACATTGCTGTGAAACTCAACGAAACAGATGTCGAACGAGTAGGGGATTGGTATTCGATGGATGCCGCCTTTTTTACCCTAAGAACCAAAGAGGAAGGACAGCAGACACTGAGATTTCTCACAATTCATAGTAATCTCGACATATCTTTTTCCATAGACAAAGTATCTCGAACAATAAGGATTCGCAATTCGCTGCCTACGATTTTGGATTAGCGCAATTTTTCGATCTGGGAGGCATTAACAGGAGATGAAACGACGTGTAAGGTCTGGGATGACACTTACAGAGGTGCTCGTTGTGATCATAATAACATCGGTTTTCTTTGGAGCGGCCGTGCTGATTTTCAGTAATCTTGTTGAGCTTTATCAAACATCCCGGGCGAATTTGAGGCTGTTATATGCTGAAAGTCATGTATCCATTTTGTACGACATAATGGAAAATGAACTAAAATACGCAGGTAGCGGCGCAGCACTTCTGAAGAATCTACACCATCCTTCGGGAGGTAGATACAGCGAACTTGCTGATCGAACTTGGCTCTTTGACTGCGTTGATTATGATCCTCAGACCAAAACGCTATTCATAAGTTACGTTATAACTTATCCCGTGGTCCTTGTGAGAAAGGAAAGCACAGGTGGTAGTGTAACGTATTTTGCTCTAAACTCAGGTTACCTCGGTCAATCTAAATGGATTATCAGCAAAAACACTCTTTCACCTTCTGCTCCAGGTTATGTTACTAGATACCTGAGCTTGCAAGACATTACTCCAGTCGCAACGACAACTGATTATCCAGGATATGTAAACGCAGGTGAAGCCTTTTCTTTGACTTCCGCTCTGACCAGTGAAGATCGATATGTTTATCTGATAGCAAAATACAAAGACGCCACGTTTGGTTTCAGCAGCGATGAAGCTAGCGAGAATGATTACACGCTCGGTTCTTACACTGGTTCATTTAGGCAAATTCAGTTAACCTACGATCAGACTAGAAGGAAGGTTACGATGAAAAGGTTGATACCAACGCTTCCTTCGGATTATCAATTGCTAAGTGTAGATCTTCTCAGTGATGTCAGTGAATTCAAGGTTTTCCTCCTTTACATGGAAGATAACGAAGTTAGAGAAATAGAGTTTGGCGAGGCAAAGCAGATGACTGATTTTAACCGTGAAAGGGTATTTGCGATAAAAGTCTACTTAGAATGTGAACTCGATTGGTTACGTGGCAAACTTGATTGGTTACATGGCAAGAAACACAAAGTCATCAAATCACGGGTTTTTACGTTTGTGACCAGTTTGTGAATTTTGGTTGGAGGGCGAAAATATGATAAAGGGGTCAGTTAACATACCGTTGGCGCTGATTCTTCTGGCGTTTGCGATTCTTTCAAGCATCGTACTAAATGGAATTATCAAGGATGTTGTTGATACTGATCAAAGATTAACCGAATATTTGGACAGAACTTATTCGAGAATAATAATCATGTCCCATGCGAACATATGGAAGAAGTTTTTGAGCGAGAATATAGCCTTTTGGGATCTCATTCATAACAATGAAACTGCCACAGTTAAAACGTCAAGCCGTTTCTCCGAATCAAAACTGGAAATCAAGCTGTCTAACTTTGCAGATTCATTGATGTCCACCTATGAATCGGTTTCCGTCTCCGAGCATCGTGAAGAAATGTATCTTGTGGTCAGTTACAAAATGATAAAGAACGGACAAACTATTCCGTTTAGTGCGGAATTAGGATTTGGATGGCTTCTCGGAGAATAGCTCACCGTTGAACTGACAGACTCGGCGTCTCCACACAATCTTTTTCAAATAATTTCTTGACAGCTCTTCAAGTAGATGCGCTTCTTCACAAGGTGTTTTCCACAATTGCAAAGTGAATGTCAAAGTTAGTGAATCAAGTAGAAACCTGAAGAAAATGTGAGAAGAAATAAGATTTGATGAGAAATTAACCAATAACCTAGGATAACGAACCATGATAAACGAAAGCGATCGGTTTCGGCACTTGTTTTTCTGCGTTAAAGTTGGTTTACTTACTTATCGGAAATCTTTTTGAGAAAGATTACATCATCAGAGGTGGAGTGTGCGGAACAAGATTGATCCCAAGTCGATGAAGCAAATCAACAAGAGGATAATCCTTCGTCATCTCATTGAATCAGGTCCAATGAGCAGAGTTGAGCTTGTACGACGAACAAAATTGGCTAACAGTGCTGTGTGGAGAATCATCCAAGAACTTGAAGAAGAGGGGATGGTTTCTCGAAAGAGTTATTTTGCAAAAACAGCCACCAGAAATGCTGTTGTATTTGGTCCTTCGAAGTCGTTTGCATGTTCGATTATCCTTGACATTCAGGTTACCCAGTCAACCATTGCTCTCGGTTTTCTGGATAAAACCTGGAGAATTGTTGAGAGTTTTCAAACTGATGGGCTGGAAAAATTTCTTGCAAAGGTTGACAAGTTAATCTCAAGACTCTGCGATACCAAAGAAGTGGACAAAAAGAGAACAATCTTATCCATTTCAGTACCTGGGGTAGTAGATGAAAAAGGAAGCATACTTTTTCGTGCCCCTAACCTTCGATGGAAGGATATTAATTTGGTTGAGACTTTTTCGAAATACGGTTTGAAAGTTATAACGGACAACGATGCGAATTTGTCACTTCTTGCAGAATGGTTTTTCTCCCAAGATGCAAGAAGTGCGAAAAACGCTTTCTTCTTGTATTTTGGTGAAGGAATTGGTGGTTCGCTTGTGATAGACGGCAAGATAGTCAAAGGGAAGAATTGCGCGGCTGGGGAGATTGGACACACCATATTGAAAGTTTCAGATTCTAAGAACATCGAAGTTGAGGAAATCCTATCTATCCTGAAGTTGGTGGAAAGATATGAAGAGCTCTCTGAAAACAGACTGAGTGGAAGTTTGATTCAAAAATTTGAAAAAATAGTTCGAAACTGGAGGGTAGGAGATAGTGTTGCAACGAGACTACTCGAAGAATTCATGGACGGAGTAGCAATAACGTTGTTGAACATAGGCTACACGATAAACCCCGAAGTAATAATCTTCGGGGGAATAGTGAACAACATATGGGAACTATTTGGCGATCTTTTGATGAGAAAAATCGAAAAATTGGACAAATATGACTTTATGAAAGGAATCGCCTACAGAGACACGATTTTCAAGGGAATATCACCGTCGCTTGTGGGATGCAACGTTGCTGCAATTGAAAGCTTTTTCGAAAATGTTTGAGATAAATAGATTACCACATTTCATAAAAGGGGGAGGTGTTGACGTATGTTGAGAAAGTTTCTTGTGGCATTATTGACACTCGCAGTCACACTAGCAGTCGCATCAAAACTTGAGATCTTCAGCTGGTGGACAGCAGGTGGAGAAGCAGAGGGGCTTCAGGAATTGTTCAACATCTACTCGAGGCTTTATCCAGGCGTGGAAATCATTAACGCAACAGTTGCTGGTGGTGCTGGTGCACAGGCAAAGGCTGTCTTGAAAACAAGAATGCTTGGTGGCGATCCTCCTGATACATTCCAAGTTCACGCAGGTCATGAATTGATCGACACATGGGTCAAGACGGGTTTCATGGAACCATTGACACAGTTGTTCATCAGCGAAGGTTGGACAAAAGTCATGCCAAAGGGAATCCTTGAGATTGTCAGTTACGATGGAGACTACTGGTCAGTTCCTGTGAACATTCACAGAGCAAACGTTCTCTGGTACAACAAGGCAATCTTCGAAAAATATGGCTTGAAACCACCGACAACCTTTGACGAGTTTTTCGATGTTGCTGAAAAATTGAAAGCTCGCGGCGTTATTCCACTTGCTTTAGGAACAAAAGATGGCTGGGAAGCAGCTCATGCATTTGAAACAGTGCTCATTGGAACGCTTGGCGCAGAAGGTTACAAAGGCTTGTGGACTGGAGCAACAAAGTGGTCAGATCCAAGAGTCACCCAGGCTCTTGAAATCTTTGCGAAAATGCTGAAGTACGTAAACCCAGACCATTCTGCAAGAAGTTGGGACGAAGCATGCGCACTTATCGTCGAAGGAAAAGCGGCGATGAACATAATGGGAGACTGGGCAGTTGGATATTTCATGGCAAAAGGATTCAACGATTTTGGCTGGGTGCTTGCTCCAAACAACGCGGGAATTTTCGATGCTTTGTCGGATAGCTTTGGATTGCCCAAGGGTGCGAAAAATAAAGAAAACGTCATAGCGTTCCTCAAAGTCCTTGGTTCGAAGGAAGGTCAAGAAGCTTTCAACATCAAGAAAGGCTCGATTCCTGCAAGAACCGATGTCAATAAGGATCTGTTCCCAGCGTACCAGAAATCAGCCATGGACGATTGGTTGAAACACGAGATCGTGCCAAGCGTTATGCATGGCGCAGCTGCCTCTGAAAGCTGGGTCACGGAATTCAAAGACGTCATATCCCTGTTCGTTGCAAGACCCGACGTCAAGACGACTCAAAGAGCTCTTGTGAACATTGCGAAAGCCCAGGGTGTGCCACAATAATTCCAGATTTGTAGGAGGGCAGTCGTGCTGCCCTCCCTGTCGAAAGTCTGTGGAGGTACGATATGAAAATCCGAAAAGATAAGGTCATAGGGTTCCTGTTTATCCTACCTTCAATAGTTTTGGTGTCCATATTTGTTTACGGTTTCATCGGTTGGACCGGTTGGGTCTCGCTTGTGAACTGGAGGGATATTTTTCCAGATTTCACGTATATCGGTTTGAGAAACTATGCGAGGCTATTTCAACACTTTCGATTCATAACTTCTATGAAAAATACCGCAATCTTCACAATTCTGTTTTTGGCTTCCAGCATAATTATTGGACTTTTGCTTGCGATTTTGTTGGATAGGAAGGTTAGACTTGAAGGCGTATTTAGAACTATTTATTTGTTTCCCATGGCGATATCTTTTGTCGTGACCGGTGTTGTGTGGAGATGGATACTCAACCCCGGGCCCGGTGTCGAAAGCGTTGGTTTGAATTTGCTTTTGGAAAAAATAGGGCTTGGCTTTTTGAAAAGCGGCTGGTATACGGATCCAAGCATTGGGATAAAGGCGGTGGTCATAGCTGCGACATGGCAGATGTCGGGCTATGTTATGGCGATGTACTTGGCAGGTATCCGGGGCATACCAACGGAACTTTACGAAGCTGCACAGCTGGATGGTGCGTCAACTGTTCAAGTTTACAGGTTCATTGTTCTCCCGTTGCTCAGGCCAATTACGCTTGGAGCGGTTATAGTACTCGGACACATCTCTTTGAAAATCTTTGATTTGGTTTTCGCCATGACCGGCAGCGGCATAGGATTCTCCTGCGATGTTCCAGCCTTGTTCATGTACGATGCAACATTCAGAGGTAACTACTTTTCCCAAGGGGCAGCTATAGCCATGATTCTACTCTTATCGGTGGCAGCGTTGATAATCCCGTACCTTGTCTACAGCATGAGAACGGAGGTTCAAAGATGAACTGGAAAAGGATTACGCTTTATGTCGTATTGATTCTGTTTGCGCTCTACTACCTTATGCCAGTTTATGTGCTGTTGGTAACGAGTCTAAAAGACTTCAAAGAGGTTAGTTTGAGAAACATGTGGAACCCGCCTAAAAGCCTCAGTATGCAGAGTTTTATACAGGCTTGGAACGGCGATCCAAAGAGAGGATTAAGGGGATTATCAGGTAACTTTATGAACAGTATTTATCTTGTGGTTCCTGCCACCTTTATTTCAGCTTTCCTTGGTTCTATGAACGGCTATGTCTTGACCAAGTGGAAATTCAAAGGTGCCAATATAGTTTTTCCCGTTTTGCTGTTTGGTATGTTTATTCCATATCAAAGCATCCTGATACCGCTTGTACAGTTTTTGCAGAGAACCAAACTGTATGGATCTATACCTGGGTTGATACTGGTTCACTGCGTCTACGGAATACCTATAACAACGCTCATATTCAGAAATTATTATTCAACCATTCCTACGTCGATAATCGAAGCATCGAAGATAGACGGTGCTGGTTTTGGTAGGATATACACAAGCATCGTTCTTCCCGTTTCAATGCCGGCCTTTGCTGTAGTGATGATCTGGCAGTTTACATCGATCTGGAATGACTTTCTTTTCGGTTTGATAGTCACACCCAACCCTGCGGTTCAACCCATAACAGTTGCCCTGAACAACCTTGCTGGAAGTTATTTTGTTGAATGGAACATACAAATGGCAGGAGCTTTGATAACAGCATTGCCAACACTGCTGGTCTACATATTCCTTGGAAGATTCTTCATGAGAGGACTTTTGGCAGGAAGTTTGGCAGGTACATAGCTAAGCTAACGCAATTGCTAAGTCTTTGGATCTGATATCTGATATTCGATAGGAATGCCCTATTGTAACAGTCTATTATTGGACTATTTTCGAGAAATAGTATCTTAATCATCGTCCAGGAAAACTGTAAAAACACTTTGCAGGTTTAGGAGCCACATGCATAACAGGCTCGAAAATTGTTCAAACCCAAAAATCTTGAAAATACGTGAAACTTATGCACGAAGGTAGTCCCTACTCTCGATTTTGGAACAAGGGCAGGGGTCTCCAAATCACTGAGAAGTCCAAGAGATTCACAAAGAAATCGCTCACGGAGAAATGACGTACGATATCCGAACAGCAGCTTGGGACACAACAGTCCGAGAGAGTACTATGAGTGGTATATGCTTAGGGTATGATTGAAATGCTATATAATGCAGCACAACTCTTAGAATCACAAAAAGATTCGCTTCAATCAGTTGAAAAGTGAGGTTGAGTGAGTGAACTTGCGAACTGTTGATCCCAGCAGAGACGAGAAGCTAAGAATAATTAGGAAAAGCATCTTCGAAGTTACCGAGAATAATGGATTCTCGGTTAAAAAGATTATTCTTTTTGGTTCACAAGCCCGAGTAGATTACGACTTAAAAAGCGACTGGGATTTGTTGGTTGTTTTAGATCGTCAAGCAAATATTGATGAAATAACCAATATTGTCCATCAGGTTAGCAAAAAAAATTGCCAAATACAGAATTCCTTGCGATATTATTCTTTGCTCTGAGCAATATTTGAAGAGAAGAAAGAAATAGGCAACGTAATAAGATACGCCGTTAGGGAAGGAAAAACTGAATGAAGAAAGATGTTGTCAAAAAATGGGTTGAAAAAGCTCTTCACGATTTTTTTGCCGCAGAAGTGCTATTAGAAGAAAAAGTAGCCAACATAGTTTGTTTTCACTGTCAGCAATTTGTTGAAAGGATCCTAAAAGCGTACTTAATTGAAAAGGGCGTAGATTTTGGAAGGACTCATAATCTTTCTTATCTGTTGGAACTTTGTACAGAGATCGATGCTGAGTTCAGAAAATTCGAGGGTGGAATGAAAGAGTTAAACTGATACACAGTTGAAGTGAGATATCCGAGCCATTTTGTCGATGCAACCCATGAGGATGCCAAAAAAGCCTTTGCTACAGCTGTTGAAATTAAGGACTTTATTCTGAGGAAATTGGGCTTGCCAACTTAGGACCTATCAACTCAAGGAGGAAAACCGCACCAATAAAAAAGAAAACCATAACCTGCTTATGTTAAAACGCTTCAATCTAAACTCAGTTATTCCTATCAAGCTTTCAACAAGACTTCTTTCTCCAAGCTTCTCATGCCCCTGTTCCCAATACTAATTCGGAACCTTCTTTTGGCGTGAAGATTTGGCTTCCATTTATTTCACTGTATTTCTCAAATTAAGTAGGCGCCTCCCAACAAAAGAAGAATGAAAATGTCGGCGTGCAACTAAAGTCAGAAGTTAATCCACGAGGTTTGCAATTGAATTATTGAGCATTCTGTGATATCAAATCCAAAAATGCCTCCACAACCTTTGGATCAAACTGCGTGCCACTCTTTTTCCTAAGTTCTTCTATTGCTTGCTCAACTGTCATTGCTTTCCTATATGGTCTATCGGACGTCATGGCATCAAAGGCGTCTATCACACACAAGATCCTTGATTCTATTGGTATCTCTCCTTCTTTCAATCCATCAGGATATCCTCTGCCGTCGCATCTTTCATGGTGATATTTCACAATCGTTGCTATCTCTTCAAGTCCTCCCATCTTCAACAACTCTGCCCCTACCACTGAATGCAATTTCAGCTTCTCAAATTCTTCCTTTGACAACATCCCAGGTTTGTTCAGTATATCTTTGTCAACAGCAAGTTTGCCTATGTCATGCACCAAAGCAGCCCAACCAACCAGCTCTGCTTTTTCTCTGTCCAAACCAAGTCTTAAAGCCAACTGTTTTGAAAATTCTGCCAACCTCTTGGCATGTTCTGCTGTGTGTGATTCGTGCAACCTTAAAGCTTCCAGCAAAACGTTTATAACCTTCTGACTGAACTCTTCCCGCTTTTTGAGGTATTCTCTTATTTCAAGAAGTATTTTTAACAGCTTTGCCAGTGCGTTGAGTGCTTCAAGTTCTGCTATGTTTAAATTCTCCGATTTGTTCACGATTAACGAGAAATCTTTCCGTAGGTTGAAACACAAAGAATTTTCCTTCTTCTTAGCATCTTTGGCCACCTCTACATCCTCTCGATCCAGGGCAATCTTTATCAGCGATCTTATTTGTCCTTCGACTTGTTCATCTTCGCAAATTATGATACTTGAGAGCGTATCCACCGAATCTGTAAACCTCTGCAAAGACCTTTCAAGCTGACCAAGTACTGTTTCTAACTCCTCGTTCATAGCCTTTAATTCTTGAGATTGCGCTTCAAGTTCTTCATTTGTCGCTGTTAGCTGCTCATTCATAGCTTTTATCTCTTCAGAACGAGCTTCTATTTCTGCGTTAGCTGCACTTAATTGCTGATTTCTTTCTTCAAGTTCCTTCAACGCTTCGTTCAATTCTTTTGTCCTTTTCCTCACAACCGATTCAAGAGTTTTGTTCCACAGCCAAAGCAAAAAACCAGCTGCACCAAGACTTATTAAAAGCCATATCAACCACTTCGGAATAAGCTTTTTTTCAACGATGGTACCAAGGTATCTTCCAAGTAGTTCATTGTAAGCTTTCTCATCGCTTTTTAGCTCTGTTAGGTACTCATCTATTTGCTGAATTAAAATCGGTGTTTTCTCAGAATCTTTAGGAAAAGCAAAACGAAGCTCGATAGGAGAAAAGACAACAGTTGTTACTTTAAGGCCATACTTTGAAGCGTTTGATACGGCAAAAATCCTGCTTACAACCGCCGCGTCGGCATTTTTTTGTTTGACCTGCCTCAGCGCTTCAACGTAATCCGAAACTTCAATGTAATCGACGGTAAGGTTAAACTCACTTAGGATTTTTTTCAAAGCAGCGGCATACACATCTGTAGTCGATATGGCTATTCTTTTTTTGTCAAGCTGAAGCAAACTAGTTATACTTTCAGTTGAACAAATAACTCCCCAGTTCATCAACAATGCTTGGTTGTTATAGGCCAGTAGCTTGGCTCTTTCCTCGGTGTAGGCAATTGAAGTCATTACGTCTATATCGTTTCTAAGAATTCTGTCGATCAAATTGGTGAAGCTGTCGTAGACGTATTCCACTTTCCAGCCGTGTTTTTGGGCAATTCTTTCAATTATCTCGGCATAGAGTCCCACGGGTTTTCCATCGATTAGATCAACTTGCGGAGGGTTTCTATAGATACCCACTTTGACGTTTATGCAAAAGCCAATGAAAGCGATAACCAATGTTGTAAGAAGTGAGATTATTCTTTTCATCTACTCCCCCCTCGTAGATGCAAATCATCGACTTTTGACCGTTTTTGGAAGGAGTTCTAACGACTTCATTATAATTTTATCATGACTCAATGAACAAATGAAAAAAATCGCATATGTTAAAATCTTTCTGGCTGCTGAAAAGGAGTGTACGAATTTGAGTAGAGATCTCACACAAGGCAGTTTGACAAGAAATCTTTTCTACATGGCTCTTCCCACAATGGGAGGTTTTGCTTTACAAGCTTTGTACGATATAGTAGACATGTTTTGGATCGGTCGAATATCTGCAAAAGCAATCGCTGGTGTAGCTGTCTTTGCGTCGGTTTTTTGGATGATAGAAGTTTTAAACGAAATCATAGGTGTAAGTTCTGTATCGCTGATCTCACAAAACTACGGTGCAAGAAATTATGAAAAAACAAATAGAATTGTTGAACAAACCTTGGTGTTCAAAGCTTTCGTAGCGTTGATTGCCTCCGGACTTTTGATAGCCTTTCTTCCACCTTTGATGAGATTCTTCAGCAAAGATCAGGAAGTTATCAATTACGGTTTGCAGTATGGTTATTGGCGAAGTTTCTTCATGCCTATCTTCTTTATGACTTATTCAACTTACACGGCCATGCGACAAACAGGAGAATCACATTTGCCAACGATTATAATGGGAACAAGCGCTGTCTTGAACGCTCTTCTCGATCCAATTTTCATCTTTGAACACGTGCCGCTCTTTGGAATAAAAGGTTTTGGGATGGGAGTGGCTGGGGCAGCATTGGCAACGGTTTTGTGCACGATTGTTGCTTTTGGATGGGGATTTTTGGTGCTTTTGAAAGGAATCGGAGCTGTGAAGATATCCATCAAAGGGTTATTCAGACTTGATAGAGAAATTGATCTGAAGCTTATTACCATAGGTCTACCAAGCGGTTTTGAAATGTTGCTAAGAAGTGCTTCAAATGCCGTTTTGGTGAAAGTTCTTGGATTTTATGGTGCAAACACCCTGGCGGCAGCTGGAGTTGTAAGCAGATTAGTTGGACTTTCTTTCATTCCCTTGATGGGTTTTTCCATGGGAGCAAGTGCAATCGTAGGACAAAACCTTGGTGCGAACAAAATTGAGAGGGCAGAGAAAACCGTCTGGCTTGCTGCAGTTTATGGATCATTCTTTGTTCTAGGTTTCATTGTATTGGCTAACATTTCGCCAAAAACTATCATAGGTTTATTTTTACACGAATTTGAAGCTGTCAGTGAAGGCATCGCAGCTGTGAGAATCGGCTCTTGGTCAATGCTGTTTGCTTCATTTGCCATTTCGATGATGAGCGCTTTCTTTGGATCTGGCAACACTTTACCAGCGATGTTTGCAAGCGTTGTTGGAAGATGGTTTGTACAACTACCATATCTTGTTTTAGTTGCACTTGTTCTTAAACTACCAAGCAATTACATTTGGTATTCTTTCATAATCGCCGAAGTAGCGGAGTTATTGTATGCCTATTTTGTTTTTTCAAAGGGTAAATGGAAGCTATATAGGGTAAGTTAAGACGTCACTGCTATAGAAATCTGGAAGGGAGGGGTAAACTTGGCAGACGTAAAAATAGTTTTCCTTGGTGCCGGAAGCGTGAGGTACACGTTGCAACTGTTTTTGGACATCTGCAAAACCAAAGAACTTTGGAAAAGTCATGTATGCCTTATGGATATCGACTCTGAAAAACTTGCTGCCGTGCATAACCTAGCAGAAAGAGCTATGAACGAAATTGGGGCAGACTTGAAAATCGAGAGTACAACAAGCTTGGAACGGGCTCTTGAAGGTGCTGATTTTATAATCAACACGGTCCTTGCGAAAGGTGAAGGTCATGAGGATGGATATGCACAGTATGAAATTATGCGGCAAGTTGGTGAGAAACATGGTTATTATCGCGGAATTGATAGTCAAGAGTTCAACATGGTCTCTGATTATTACACCATAACGAACTTCAATCAGTTGTACACATCACTCGAAATTGCCAAAGCAGTTGAAAGAATTTGCCCGAATGCTTATTTGATTCAGACGGCAAACCCTGTGATGGAGATAACTCAAATCGTACTTAGGAGCACGAAAACGAAAATAATTGGTTTCTGTCATGGTTTTGCGCATGTTAAAGATGTTTGCGAAGCACTTGGATTGGAATTTGAAAAAGTCGATTGGCAAGTTGCTGGAGTCAACCACGGAATATGGTTGAACAGATTTCGCTACAATGGTGAGGATGCCTACAAATTATTTGATAAATGGATTGAGGAAAAATCGAGTCAATGGGAACCGAAAAGTCCATGGGATGTTCAACTGAGTCCTGCGGTCATAGATATGTACAGATTCTACGGGATGATACCAATTGGAGATACGGCAAGAAATGGAAGCTGGAAGTACCATTACAATTTGGAAACCAAGAAAAAATGGTATGGAAAATTCGGTGGAATAGATAACGAAATTGAAAGACCAAAATTTTACGAGGAACTAAGGGCTTTGCGGAAGAAATTGCTGGCACTTGCTCGGGACAAAACTGTTAAATTATCACAAGTCTTTCCGGAAGAATTCAGACTTGACAGACTGAGTGGAGAGCAGCAGGTTCCTTTCATCAACGCTTTGGTGAATAACAAACCGGCAAGATTGTTTTTGAATGTTCTAAACGACAGCATCATTCAAGAATTACCAAAAAACGTGGTGGTTGAAGTTCCTTGTGTTGTTGATGCAGAAGGAATACATCCAGAAAAAATCGACCCACCTTTAACACCGAGAATAATTAAGTACTTTCTTGTGCCAAGAATAATGAGAATGGAAATGGCTGTTGAAGCGTTCTTGACTGGGGACAAGAAGGTTCTTGAAGAATTTTTGATAAGAGATCCACGAACAAAGTCATATGAACAGGTCAAAGCAGTTCTGGACGAGATAATGAACCTGCCTTTCAACAAAAGGATGAAGGAACATTACGAGTGGGAATAATGAGGAAAGAAAAAGTTTAGCCCGGTTCAAACCGGGCTTTTTTCATAGGTGGCTAGAATGAAGATATACATTTTCCCCACGCTTGAAGAAACTTCAAAAGCTGCAACGAAAATGGCAGCAGAACAGTTGAAGAGTCACATCGAACAAAGCTGCAAGGTTGTGTTCGTAGCGGCAACTGGTGCTTCTCAGCTTGTTTTCCTTGATTGCTTGTGCCATCAAAAGGGATCGATTGGTCAAAAACTGTGAAGTTTCATTTGGATGAGTACATTGGAATAGATGAAGCACATCCTGCAAGTTTTAGGTACTATCTTCGCAAAAACTTGGTTGAAAAGGTGCATCCAGGGGACGTTCACTGGATTCAAGGAGATTCTTTAAATCCAACTAGTGAGTGTCAAAGCTTAAGCGAGATTATCTCAAAATACCAAATAGATGTGGCTTTCGTAGGAATTGGAGAAAATGGTCATTTAGCCTTTAAAGATCAACCTGCAGATTTTGAAACAAGTGAGCCGTACATGGTTGCAGAACTTGATCAAACTTGCAGGCTCCAACAAGTTAAAGAAGGCTGGTTCAAACCTTTAGATGATGTCCAAGAAAAGCCGTAACCATGTCGATAAAGCAAATTCTAGCGGCAAGCGCTATAATAGCCGTTGTTCCGGAAGGAAGAAAGGCTATAGCTGTGAAAGAAGCTCTTGAAGGGCCTATTTCTCAGGACTGTCCAGCATCAATATTGCGAACTCATCAAAACTGCCATTTGTTTTTGGATGCAGATTCTTCAAGTTTGTTTAACATAGCTGAGCTCAAACGGCAGTTTTATGTTTTAGTGGCAAATTGTTGAGTGGACTTCAATCTCTCCAGTCAAGTAGTCTTTTTTCAC
>FWWL01006974.1_pt1 | contig 15824 bp, 16 predicted proteins | sample 2228331 | NCBI WGS metagenome assembly FWWL01 (sample SAMEA103939775, study PRJEB20133) | metagenome
GCACGTCCGGCCATGCGAGCGCCAGCGCGGCCAAGGGCCAGGGCAGGGAGGCCGCCACGCCGGCCAGCAGGCGCCGCCGCGCGGGCGCCGGTGTCCATGCCGACAGTCCGCGCCACCAAGCTGGGCCGGGGCGGTCCGGGACGAATGCCGGACCCGGCGCGAGGGAGATGGTGATGCCGGTGAAGCGCTCGTCGAAGACTTCGCGTGCCAGCACCTGGGGGCCGGAGGCAGGGTCGTTGAGCCAGGCGTGCCGCTCGTCCAGCGCTTCGAGCACCGTGAAGTGGATGAAGTCCAGGTGCGCGATGACCGGCAGGCCCGCCGCGGCCAGTTGTGCCGGCTCCTTACGCAGGACGCGCGCCTCGAGGCCGTAATGGCGGGCCGTGCGCGCGATGTCGCCCGCGTTCAGGCAATGGCGTGAGATCCCCGACACCTGGCGCAGTTCGTCCGGGCTGACCCGGCGGCCGAAATGGGCCAGCATGATGCCGAGCGCCGCGATGCAGCATTCGGTCTCCTGGGCCTGGAGATAAAGGGGAGTGGACCTCATGCGGAGGATGCGGAAAAGGAACAATAATGCCACAAGGCATCGATACGGCTACGAAGTTTCCCAGGTTCCAGCTATGATTTGCCGGTAGCCTACAGAACGCAAGGTCTTTCCTTAGATGATGAACAACAGCTGCCGGTCCTGGCGCCTGGCCACGGTGATGACCCTGGCGGTCTGCGCCACGGTCGCCCTGACGGTCGCCCTGCAACTGGCCCTGGTGAACCACTTCGCCGTCGAACACGCGCGCGAGGAGGCCGAGCTGCGCCTGCAGCAGCTGTCCTGGCAGATGCGCGATTCGCTCAACCGCGTGATCGACAAGGCCGCCGGCGACGCGCGCGTGCTGGCCCACCTGCCCCAGGTGCGCGAAGCGCACGACCCGGCCGCCGCGCGCGCGGTCCTGGAGAGCCTGCAGCGCTCGTTCCCCGACTACGCCTGGATCGGTGTCACCGACGAGGGCGGCAGGGTGCGCGCCGCGACCCTGGGCCTGCTCGAGGGCGCGGATGTGAGTGCACGGCCGTGGTACAGGGAGGGGCGGAACGGGCTGCGCGCGACCGACTACCACCCGGCCGCGCTGCTCGACAAGCTGCTCCCGCGTGCGAGCGAACCGTGGCGTTTCGTCGACCTGTCCGCGCCGCTGGTCGCGCCGGACGGCGAGGTGGTCGGCGTGCTCGGGCTGCACATGAGCTGGGACTGGGCGCGCCGCCATGCGCGCCGCCTGCTCACGCCGGCGCTGCGCGAATACGGCGCGGAGATCCTGGTCGTGCGCGACGATGGCATGGTGCTGCTGGGGCCCGAGCACATGGTCGAGGACAAGATCGAGACGGCGAGCCTGCGCCTGGCGCGCACCGGGCGGACCGGGGCGCTCGGCGAGCGCTGGCCCGATGGGATCAACTACGTCACCGGCTACAGCCAGACCGGCTACGACGGCCAGCCGGCTTCGCTGCGCTGGTCGATCCTGGTGCGCCAGACCGAAGACAAGGCGATGGCGGGCGCACGCGAGCTGCAGCAAAGGATGCTGCTGGCGAGCGTCCTGCTCGGGCTGGCGCTGGCGCTCGCCGCCGCCCTGCTGGCGCGCCGCCTGACGCGGCCCATGCGCCAGCTGGGCCGCGCGATCGAAACGGCGGCGCTGGCGCGCGCCGCCGGCGTGCCGCCGCCGGCGATTCCGGCGGTGGACGGGTTCCGCGAGGCGCAGGTGTTGTCGGACGCGATGCGCGAACTGGTGCGCAACGAGGAGGCGCAGCGGCAGGAGCTGGTACGGATGAACGAGCAGCTCGAGGAGGCCGTGGCCGAGCGCACCGCCGAGTTGCAGGCGCTGCTGCTGCGCGACGTGCTCACCGGGCTGCCGAACCGGCGCGCGCTGATGGAGAGCCTGCCCGAAGCCATGGGGCGCGCCGGGCGCGCGGGCCGCGCGTGCGCGGTGCTGTTCATCGACATGGACGGCTTCAAGGCGGTGAACGACGCGCATGGCCACGAGGCGGGCGACGAGTTGCTGCGCCAGTTCGGCGCCCGCTTGAACGAGGCGGTGCGCAACACCGACATGGTGGCGCGCCTGGCCGGCGACGAGTTCGTGGTCGTGCTGGAGATGCTGAGCGATCCGCGCGATGCGCTGGAGACCGCGCGCAAGCTGCTGCAACGCCTGCAGCCGCCGTTCGCGCTGGGAACGGTGGCGGTGACGGTCGGCGCGAGCGTCGGCGTCGCGGTGCACCTGCCGCGGGACGTGGCGGACCTGGACCGGCTGCTGGCGCGCGCGGACGACGCGATGTACATGGCCAAGCGGGGCGGCAAGAACGCGGTGGTGCTGGCGCCACCGGCGGGTACGCCGGAGACGCTGGCGAGCTAGAAACAGGAGCAGGGAGGAAGCGATGTCGGAAGTGAGCCAACTGATCGGAACCCTCAAGCGCGAGCTCAAGCAGCAGGGCAAGACCTACCGCGACGTCGCCGGGGCGCTCGGGCTGTCCGAGCCGAGCGTCAAGCGCCTGTTCGCGTCCGGGAGCTTTACCCTCGAGCGCCTCGTCGAAATTTGCAACCTGCTCGGATTCACCCTCGCCGAACTGGCCCAGCAGGCCGGGGCCGGCGGCGAACGCCTGCATACGCTGACCGAAGCGCAGGAGCAGGAACTGGTGTCGGACACCGGACTGCTGCTGGTGGCGGTGTGCGCGCTGAACCACTGGACGCTGGCGGACATGCTGGCGGTCTACCGGCTGAGCGAGGCAGAGTGCATCCAGAAACTGCTGCGCCTGGACCGCCTGCAATTGATCACCCTGTTGCCGGGCAACCGGATTCGCCTGAACGTGGCGCGCGACTTCGACTGGCTGGCGCACGGGCCGATCCGGCGCTATTTCCGCGAGCAGGGCCTGCCCGACTTCCTGGACAGCCGTTTCAGCGGGGGGGACGATGCGCTCGACTTCGCGCACGGCATGCTCACGGACAGTGCGCTGGCCAAGCTGCAGGCCGAGTTGCGCCAGTTGCGGCGCCGCTTCGCCGAACTGCACGAGGAGAGCCTGGCCGCCCCGCTCGCGCGCCGCCGTGGCACCGGCCTGCTGCTGGCGATGCGCGACTGGGAGCCCGCCGCGTTCACCGCGCTGCGGCGCTGAACCGCTCGCCGGCCGAACCGAGACATTGCTCCAATTTATTGTGTGATCAATTTTGCCCAAGCATTGTAAGCTCATACACGTGATACACCTCGCCACGGCCTCGCATTCCAGGTCGTCCCGGCCGCGGCGATATCGGGCTTGCATATGCACACATTGTGCGATATTAAACAGATGAGTTCGCCCGAAGCGTTATAAGGTAGGCGTAGAGAGGAATGACGCCATGTACAAGTCGATTGTCGTGTGCGCCGTGCTGGGGGGAAGCGCGGCGCTTGCATCCGCGCAGGGCACCGTGAACGCCTATGGCGTGATCGACGCCGGCGTGGTGAGGAACGGCGGCTGCGGCGACTCGTGCACGATGCAGGTCGCCAGCGGCGTCGCGTCCGAGTCGCGGGTCGGCATTCGCGGCAGCGAGCAACTGGGCCAGGACATGTCCGCCATCTTCGCCCTGGAGTCGGTGTTCGACGCCAGCGACGGGCGCGTCGTCGAGAACGGCGAGATGGCGGGTGGCCAGGCCTGGGTCGGTCTCGCCGGCCGTTTCGGTGCGCTCACCGTCGGGCGCCAGCACAACCTGGAATACGAAACGCTGCAGGACGTGGGCGATCCGTTCCGTGCCGGCATGGCCGGCAGCGCGACCAACCTGATCGGCACCGGCGGGCGCAGCCTGGACGACACGGTGATCTACCGGGCCAAGGTGCGCGGCGTCACGGCTGGCGCTTCCTGGACGCGCGGCAAGCTGGACAGCTCGAAGGCCGGCCGCGCCTGGGGCATGAGCCTGGGGATCTCGCACGGCGCGCTGACGCTGCGCATCGCGCACCAGAACCGCAACGTGGCCAAGGTGCACCGGGTCAACGACACCGGCCTGACCATGGCCGCCAAGAATTCGATCATCGCCGCCAACCTGCGTCTGGGTTGGGGCACCGCCTACGCGGCCTACAGCGCGAGCCGCGGCTGGGGCAGCTCCCCGCTTTTCAACCCCGACAACCCCTACGGCGCCTCGATGGCGGACAATGATTCGACCGACAGCCGCGACGTCCTGGTCGGGCTGGCGGTGCCGCTCGGTCATGCGACGACGCTGCTCGCCTCGGTCATCAGCAAGAACGACCGCGAACCGGCCAACCGGGACGCGCGCCAGTTCGCCATCGGCGCCACCTATGCCGTGTCGCCCCGGCTCGATTTCTACGCCGCCTGGTCGCGCATCGAGAACACCAATGGCGCGAGCTATAGCGTGGGCAACGCCAGTGGGCGGGGCTCGGGCAACTCGGCCGTCAACGTCGGCATGCGCCACGCGTTTTGAACAACCAAGGGCTGCGACACCTGCGCGGATATTTCGGTAGCCTGTCTTCATGATCTGTTGATGTTTCATGAGGAGAGCGACATGACTGGTGCAAGCACCCTGGACCCGGATAACTTTCCGGAACGACCCGACCGCAGCCTCGGCAAGGGCCACGGCACCGACGCGCTGGGTCCAAGCGACCTGTCCGATACCGGTAGCGACGTGGTGGGCGGATCCGGCTTTGCCGAGAACCTGGACGAGGATCAGCAACTGAACCTTGACGGCGGCACCACCTCGGTGGAGGAGGAGAGCCGCGCGGGCGGCACGGCGGGCCCCGACGTGGGCGACGCGGACTTTTCGAGCGACAGCGACTCGGGCGGGACGGGCGAACGCGCCACGGCCGGGCGTGACACGGTGGCTGCGGACGGCGCCGACATCGACACCGACCGTGTCGAAGCCATCCCCGACCTGCCGCTGAACGAGGACGACACCGACTTCCTATCGAGCAAACCGCCGGGACAGGCCCCACGCGGCAAATAAGGCGCCGCCACCCAGCAAGGCCGCCGTCAAGGGCTTGGCCCGCAGGCTGACGGCGGTGTAGGGGCAGCGCTCGTGCACACGCCCCTGCATGCCCTGGCGCTGGCGCAATTCCTGCGACGGGTCGGGCGCATGCAGGGCGTCGCGGCGGCCCGGCGCGGCCGGCGCGTCGCTCTTTTGCTGGCGGAACATCAGCGCCCGCATGTAGCGGTCCAGCATGCGTGGCATCGTCACACTTCCCACCGAGATGAGCTTGGACATGCTGCCCACGAACACGTCGCGCCTTGGGTGCTGGGCCGCGTACAGGATGGACTCGGCCACGATCTCCGGCGCGTAGATGGGCGCCGGCAGCGCAGATTCCTTGTCCATGTAGTTTTTCGCGTGCACGGTGAACATCGTGTCCACCGCGGCCGGGCGGACCAGGGTCACTGATAGCGGCGCGTCCTCCTTTTCCAGCTCCATGCGCAGCGCGTCGGTGAAGCCCTTGACCGCATGCTTGGACGCCGAGTACACGCCCTGCAGCGGCACCGCGCGGTCCGACAGCTCGCTGCCCAGGTTGATGAGCGCCCCGCCGCCATGACTCTTCATGCGGCGCAGCGCCTCCAGCGAGCCATGCACGACGCCCCAGTAGTTGGTCTGGAACAGGCGCTGCTGGTCCTCGAGCGACACGTCCTCCAGCCGCCCGAAGATCGAGATGCCGGCGTTGTTGATCCAGGTGTCGATCCGGCCGAAGCGGTCGATCGCGGCCTGTCCGAGGCGTTCGACGTCGGCGGCGCTGCCCACATCGGCCGCGACGGTCTCGACCTCGCGGCCCTGGCGCCGCAGTTCGCCGGCGAGCTCGTCGAGGGCGTCGCCATCGCGCGCGGCCAGCACCAGCCGGGCGCCGCGCTCGGCCGCCATGCGCGCCGTGGTCAGGCCGATGCCACTGGTGGCGCCGGTGATGACCATGACCTGTTCATCGATCTTGCGTAGCTTGACTGACATGAGGAATCCTTTCCTGTCCAATGGTTCGGGAAGGACTGCCGCGACCGTGATCGCGCCCGGCAGGCCCCTAGGGTAGTCAGATGACTATCGTGGCCAATGCCGGATTTTCAAGCCGTTTTTGTCGACGCCGCCTGCTCCCGCGGCGACCCCCGCCGGCGTGGGGGGCGAGTCCCGTCGGGGCACGGGGTGAGCCGTGCGCAAGCGGGTGCGCTTCGCTGCTAGCATCGGAGCCATGCCCTCATCGGGGACCGTCGGCGCCGCCGGGGCGGGCCGCTGAGGCCGGTGCCCGATGAGGTCGGTACGCGGCGGGCAGGTGCCGGCCAGGCGCAGTGCCGGGGTTGCAGGCGGTGCCCTTGGGCAGGAGCCGCCGCCTGGTGGTATCGTGTCGGGTGCCTGGCGCCGCTTATTGCGCTCGGGACAGGATGAGCAGCCAACGGCGCAGGACGAGGATCTCCACGTGCCCCGGTTCGATGCCGGTGTCGCATTCGAGGATGGGGTTGACCGGGTAGAAGCGCTTGCGGAAGTCGCGCGTGACGAGCACCTCGCGCCGGCCCAGGCGCAGCATGAACGGAACTGGTGCGTATTCGAGGCCGAAGGAGCTGTTCAGGGTAGTCATGAATTCCTGTTCCTTTTTGAGCGTTGTTGGTGAAGTGCTGCCAGAATAGCACAACCACTGTATAAATCCACAGGTACTGTACGAAATCACAGTAATTTTTCATGAGTGTAGTTTTTTCGCCAATAAGAACAAGATGAAGCTATCGTTACCCGGCAAGCTGCGCGGCTTCCTGGCCGCCCGTATGTCCCCGAAGGAGCTGTATGGCCTGCACCTGACGATCGGGGTGGCCCTGCTGATCGCCGCCGCCATCGCCTTCGACCACGTCGCGGGCGCGGTCGTCGACGGCGCGCCGATGACCCTGCTGGACGTCGAGTTGGCCCGTTGGCTGCATGAACATGCGCGCGCCAACGACGGCCCGCGCATGTTCATGCTGGCCGTCACCCACCTGCACAGCACGCCCGGCGTGCTCGGACTGGCGCTGGTGCTCGGCTACTGGTGGTACCGGCGCGGGCACCGCTACTGGCTGCTGGCGCTGCTGGTGACGGTGCCCGGCGGGATGCTGCTCAACGTCCTGCTCAAGCACATCTTCGAGCGCGCCCGGCCCGAATTCACCAACCCCATCCTCAACCTGGATACCTACAGTTTCCCGAGCGGCCACACGCTCGCCGCCACGGTGCTGTACGGGCTGCTTGCCTGCTACCTGGCGCGCCGTTCCCGATCCTGGGGCGGGCGCGTCCTGCCGTTCGCCGGCGCGGCCGCGATGGTGGCGCTGGTCGCCCTGTCGCGCATGTACCTTGGCGCCCACTACCTGACCGACGTGGTGGCGGCCGTCGCCGAAGGATGCGCCTGGCTGGCGGTGTGCATCACCGCGACCACCACGCTGAACCGGCGCCGTGTCCTGCGCGCGCAAGCCCGCCCGGGCGGTGCGCGCCCCGCGGACATGCGCGCATCCGAACCGGAGGAGAGCTGATGCGTACCATCGTCCATCTGTCCGACCTGCATTTTGGCCGCGTCGACCATGGCCTGCTGGCCCCGCTGCGCGACCTGGTCCATTCGATCGCCCCCGACGTGCTGGTGGTCTCCGGCGACCTGACCCAGCGCGCCAAGCGCTGGCAGTTCGCCCAGGCGCGGGCCTTCCTGCACACCTTGCCCGGCCCGCAGATCGTGGTGCCGGGAAACCACGACATCTCGCTCTACAACGTGTTCCGGCGCTTCGTCGGTCCGCTGGAGCGCTACAAGCGCTACATCACCGAGGACCTGGATCCGGCCTACATCGACGACGAGATCGCGGTGGTGGGCGTGAACACGGCGCGTTCGCTCACGCTCAAGGACGGACGGGTCAACGCGCAACAGGTGGCGCGCATCTGCGAGCGCCTGGCCGCCGCCCCGCCGCATGTCACGCGCATCGTCGTGACCCACCATCCGTTCGACCTGCCCCAGCATTTCAACCCGCGCGACCTGGTCAACCGCGCGCCGATGGCGATGCAGGTGTTCGCCGAGGCCAGGGTGGACATCCTGATGGCCGGGCACATGCACGCCAGCCACGCGGGCAGCACGGCCGAGCGCTACCAGATCAGCGAGTACGCCGCGCTCGTGGTGCAGGCTGGCACCGCCACCTCGACCCGGGGGCGGGGCGAGGTCAACTCCTTCAACGTGGTGCGCATCGAGCGCGAGAAGGTCGAGATCGACCGCTACGGATGGGACGTGGTGCACGCCCAGTTCCAACTGGTCGCCACCGAGAAGTTCCTGCGCGATGGCCGGGTCTGGGCGCCGCACGTGGACGGCATGATGGCGGCCGGGATCTGATGATCGCCCGGGCCGTCCATCCGGGGGCTGCGGACCGCCGGGGCGGCGCGGCTAGATCCAGTATTCGGTCAGGCGCGCCGCGAACTCGCGCAGGCGGTCCAGCCACGGGCGTTGGCGCCACTGTTCCAGCGTCACTTCCTTCGAGTCGCGCAGGTCCTCGTTGAAGGCCGCCTCCATGTCGCGGCCGAACTGCGGGTCGATCACGACCACGTTGACCTCGTAGTTGTGGATGAAGCTGCGGCGGTCGATGTTGGCCGAACCGATGGTGGACCAGGCGCCGTCGATCACGGCGGTCTTCGCGTGCAGCACGGCGACCTGCAGTTCATGGATATGCACCCCGCCCGCCAACAGTTCGTCGTAGAAGGCGCGGCCGGCATAGCGGATGAAGTTATGGTCCGAGACCCCCGGCAGCACCAGCCTGACCGTCACGCCGCGCCGGGCGGCCGCCACGAGGGCGTCGACGATCTGCTGGTCGGGCACGAAGTAGGCGCAGGTGATGTGGACCGACTTCTTCGCTTCGCCGATCGCCAGCATCAGCGACTTGTAGATTTCGGAGTCGCGGTCCGGGCTGGTGGCCAGCACCCGCACGAACATGTTGCCTGCCGCCTCCAGGCGCGGGAAATAGTCGATCCGGGGCAGTTCGCCCGCCTCCTGGTGCACCCAGTTGTCGATGAAGGCCCATTGCAAGGGGGCGACCGCCGGCCCTTCGATCTTGATGTGGGTGTCGCGCCAGCCCACTTCCTCGCTCTCGCTTGCCTCGGCCTTCATGCTGCGCCGGAACAGGGAACTGTTGGCATAGCTGCTGCTGATGTTGATGCCCCCGGTAAAAGCGACCTTGCCGTCCACTACCATGATCTTGCGGTGGTCGCGGTTGTTCAGCTGCCACCTGCCCGGTCGTTTGGCCGGGTTGACCGGGTTGAAGACGAGGACGTTGATGCCGCCGGCACGCAGGTGGTCGAAGAATTCGCGCGGGGTGCCGATGGTGCCCACGCCGTCCACGATCAGGTTCACCACCACGCCCTGGCGCCGCTTCTCCAGCAGCAGCTCGGCGAACTGCAGGCCGACCTCGTCGCGGTCGAAAATATAGGTTTCCAGGTTGATCGAGGTGGTCGCTTCGCGTGCCGCGTCCATCATCGCCTGCACCGTTGCCGGCCCGTCGAACAGCAGCGTGACCCGGTTGCCGGCGATCAGGGGGACGCCGGTGGCTTGTTCTTCCAGCACGGCGAGCTTGTTCAGGTCCGGCGTGGCGTTCGCCCAGCGCTTTTCCAGCAGCTGTGCGGCGCGCTTGGGCGGGAGCATGCCGCGTGGGGTGGCGACCGACGGGCTCGCCTTCGACGTGCGGTCGGGCAGGGCGGCGGCGTCCGGTAGGGACTTGCACGCGGCCAGCGCGCAGCCGAACAGGAGGATGGCCAGCCAGGCGGGCAATGTGGAATAGTTCATTTCGACTCCCTGAACGTGACGGCCTCGGGCGCCGTTGCCGGGACCTCCCTTGGGCCGATGAAGAAGTCGACCGGGGCGAACACGAAGCGGCGGCCGAGCGCGCGCAGCAGGAGGATGCCGCGCTTGAAACGGATCCTGCGGGCCCGCAGCGCCACCCACAGCGCCAGGCCGAAACTGACCAGGAGGTTGACGGCCCCGATCAGGGCGATGCCGAGGGCGGCGTTGGCCAGCGCGGCGTGGCTGAGTTGATGGTCCAGCCCCACCATGGCGGTGGCGAGATTGGCTGTGGAAAAAGTCACGTGGCGGATGTCCAGTGGCAGGCCGAGCAGATAGCCGAGTGTTCCGGTCGTGCCCAGCAGGATGCCGAAGTAAAAATTACCCATCAGGCCACCGAGGTTGTCCTCGATGTACACGGACAGGCGTGCCAGCCGCTCGCGGCCGAGCATGCGGCCCAGGCCGCGCAGCTGGCGCACCCGCTGGCCCATGCGCGTGTACAGCGCCTGGTTGTCATAGTACCCGGAAATGAGACCGGCGAGGAACAGCCAGACGCCGGCGATGGCCGCGTGGAACACGGCCAGGCTGCGCCAGGGATCGAGCTCGTGCAGGAGCAGGCGCGCCTTGTACGGGTCGACCAGGTGCACGCCATAGGCCTGGTGATAGCCCCAGGCAATGCCCCAGGCGACCGGGAAGGCGACGGCCACGTTGCCGAGCACCGCCACGATCTGGGTGCGGAACACCTTGTTGACCAGCTCCGCCAGCCGGTCCACGTCCAGGTTGCGTCCGTCGCCGCGCAGGCTGGAGGCGATGCGCTGGGCCGTCATGGCTGGCTGCTTGGTCGCGACGGTCCAGTGCAGCAGGTGTACCAGGATGAAGCCGAGCGAGTAGTTCATGCTGAACAGGAAAGCCTCGACCAGGGGCGGTGCGCGCAGGTAGGACAGCTGGATCTTGAACATCGCCATCAGGCCGACCACCAGGCCCGCGCCGGAGGCGGCGCCGAACATGTGGCGCAGCCCGGCGCGGGTTTCGGCGATGTAGTGTTCGCCGGTGCGGCTGGCGTTCTCGGTGACATTGCGCGCCAGCAGGTCGATGTTCGTGCTGACCAGCTCGCGGATCTGGTACTTGGTGTTATGCGCCGCGATCAGCTCCTGGGCCAGGGCGATCGCGGCGGTGCGCCGAGGGTCGGCCGGCTTTTCCCCCTCGGCCACGGCCGGCGTGTCGGCCGCCTGCAGGGTGCCGCTCACGTCGACCAGGTAGAGCAGCTTGTTGAGCCGGTCCAGGCTCTGGGTCAGGGCCACCAGCAGGTAGGTCAGGGCCACGCTGGTGCCCGAGGAGAGGCAGCTGCGGCGGATCTTCCCGATCACCTCCGCGCACTGGTCGAGCATCACCAGCAGGTGGCGCGCGTCCTCCGGCTGGCCGGTCTCGCCGGCCAGGTAGCGGGCGTACTCGTCCAGGTAGCGGTTGGCCTCGATGTTCTGCATCAGGAAGGGTGAGTCGAAATCCTCGATCTCGTTGTAGCTGTGCACCAGGCGCGGCTCCAGTCCGAGCGCGCAGATGCGGCAGGACAGGGTGCGGATCGCGTCCAGCATGCCGGTCAGCGTGACCTGGCGCGCGCGGTCCGGGGTGGCGTCCTGCGGCGGCGGCGCGTTGGCGACCACGTCGAACAGGGCCAGCCAGTCGCTGCTCGGCACCTCGCGTATCCACTCGTAGTCGTCTTCGCGGAACAGCACCTGTTCCAGCGCGTCCGACAGGTAGACGTCGTCCAGGGCCGGTGGCAGGAAGCGGTAGGCAACCCGGCGTTTGAGTTCGGTGAAGAAGCCGTCGTTGGACAGGATGCCGATGTCGCTGTACAGGCTGGTATGGCGGCGCGCCTCGAGCAAGGTGGTGACGTAGTGACGCAGGCGCCAGGCGTGGACCGGGTGTTCCAGCAGCACGCCGTGCAGCGCGCGCACCTGCCGGGTCGGATCGTCGGGGTCCTGCCACACCCACTTGCGGCGCGGGCGCAGGCGGTCCACCAGCTCGACCAGCAGGTCGATGCGGTCGCTGTCGGGATCGATACGCTCGAGGATGGCTAGCATGAGTGGACAGGGCAACGATGACGAGCACAGTGTACGCGAGCGCGTCGCGGCGATTAGTTCGCCAACGAACGGATGAACTGGTGATGATGGGAAAGGGCGGTGGACTTCGGGTACACTGACCGCCCGCGTTTTCATCGGTGAGCACAGCATGTACCTGACGTATTTCAACGGCCAATGGGCCGAAGGCAACACCCCCCTGTACGGGGCGATGGACCACAGCCTGTGGCTGGGCTCGTCCGTGTTCGACGGCGCGCGCGCGCTGCGTGGCCGGCTGCCCGACCTGCGGCCCCACCTCGAACGGGTGGTCGCGTCGGCCGAGCGCCTGGGCTTGCGCTGCCCGCTGGGCGTGGACGAGATGGAGGCGCTGGTGCGCGAGGGCGTGTCCCGCTTCCCGCCGGACGCCGAACTCTACGTGCGTCCCCTGGTGTTCGGTTCGGAGGGCTTCCTGATCCCGGATCCGGACAAGAGCTGTTTCGCGCTGACCCTGTTCGACGCGCCGATGCCGGCGTTCACGGGCTTCTCCGCCTGCCTGTCCACCCTGCGCCGGCCGGCGCCGGACATGGCGCCGACGGACGCCAAGGCCTCGGCCCTGTATGCCAATTCCACGCGCGCGATGCGCGAGGCCAAGGCGCGCGGCTTCGACCAGGCCATCATGCTCGACGCCGACGGCAAAGTGGCTGAGTTCGCTTCGTCGAACCTGTTCCTGGTGACCGAGGAAGGGGCGGTGGTCACGCCGGCGGCCAATGGCAGCTTCCTGGCCGGCATCACGCGCGCGCGGGTGATCGCCTTGCTGGGCGAAGCGGGCGTGCGCGTGGAAGAGCGCGCCGTCCTGCCGGCCGAACTGGAAACGGCAACGGAAATCTTCAGTACGGGCAACTACGGCAAGGTCACGCCTTGCGTGCGCTTCGAAGGGCGCACGCTGGAAGTCGGTCCGGTGGCACGCCAGGCACGCGATGCCTACCTGGCGTTCACCGAAACCTGCTGAACGACGCTCAGCGCGCCTTGGGCATGGCCATCGGCTTGATGTTGCCGCAGTCCGCGCCCAGCCAGCGGGCGCTGGCCTCCATCGTCATCGGTTCGTCGCCGGCGTTGCGCACGGTCATCTTGGTCGTGTAGGCGGTGTCGCCCTTGAAGCTGACCTCGCCCTCGCCGCTGCTTTGCGGATTGGTGCAGGTGAAGCTGAACTTGAACTTGCCGCCGGCCGCGGGGCTGCGCTGATGCTTGCAGTTGCCCTGGGTTTGCACCGGGAGGTCGGCGCGCGCGGCCATCTCGCGCGTCAGGCACATCTTGGTGCGCATGCCGCCGCCGGGAGTGGCCGACAGGCTCACGCCTTGCTGGGCCATCATTTTTTCCATGGCCTGGCGCTGGGCAGGATCCATCTGTGCCAGTTCCTCTTGCATTTCGGCCATTGCGGCCTGCATCGAGCCATCGGCCGATTCCATCTTGTTGGTGATTTCCCACAGGCCGGGGCGGATGCTCTGGGCGGCGGCCGGTACGGCAAGCGTGGCGCCGAGTGCGAGGCCGGCGAGGGTGGTCGAGAGTCGCATCATCGTTGTTCTCCTGGGTGGTTGGCGCGCATTGTCGCGTCCGCCATCGGACGCGTCCAGCACCATTGGTGGGGGTATTATCCGGCACTCGGCGGCTTTTCCCGCACCAGCAGTTGCCGGTGCAGGTATTGCAGCAGGACGACGGTCTTCGCGTCGGCGATGTCCCCGCTGGCCACCATGGCCAGCGCCTGCTCGAGGGGCAGCTCGACGACCTCGATGTCCTCGCCTTCTTCGGCCTTGCCGCCGCCCCCGCCGCGGCGCCGGCTGTCATCGTAGGTGCCGATGAAATAGTGCACCCGCTCGGTGAGCAGCCCGGGGCTGGCGAACAGGGTCATCACGTGGGTAAGCTCGCCGGCCTCGTAGCCGGTCTCTTCCATCAGCTCGGCGCGGATGCGGGTTTCGGGATCGGCGCCGTCGAGCATGCCCGCCGGCGTCTCGAGCAGGAAGCCCGGATGCCCGGCCAGGCGCGCGCCGGGTCGGAACTGGCGTGTGAGCAGCACGGTGCCGCGTCCCGGGTGGTGGAGCAGGGCGGTGACGCCGGCGTCGTTGGCGTACACCTCGCGCGTCTGGTCCTGCCAGCGCCCGTCCGTGCGGCGCTGGCTGTAGCAGACCTTCTTCAGCTGGTAGTAGTCGTCCGACAGGATGTCCTCGCGGACGATCCGGACCTGGTCCTCTTGCATGCGGCCTCCGTGTCTGTGCGTCGAGCATACACCACGGCGCGCGCCGGCTGCGCCAAAAGCAAAACCGCCCCGTTCACGGGGCGGTTCCGGTATTGGCGCGGCGCAGGCGGCGCGCCGCCGCCGTCTCAGGCCCGGCCGGGTTCGGCCACGAAGATTTCCACGCGGCGGTTGCGCGCGCGGCTGGCCGGATCCTCGTTCGAGGCGATCGGCTCGCGTGCGCCGCGGCCTTCGATGGTGATGCGGTTCGGGTTGACGCCGCGGTTGACCAGGTACGCGCGGGTGCTGGCGGCGCGTTCGAGCGACAGCGGCTGGTTGATGGCCGGACCGCCGGTGCTGTCGGTGTGGCCGACGATGGTCACCAGCGTGCCCGGGTTTTCCTGCAAGGTGTAGGCGAAGCGGTCCAGGATGGGCTGGAAGTTCGGCGTGATGTCGGCGCGGTTGGTCGCGAACGAGATGTCGCTCGGAATATCGAGCTTCAGCCGGTTGTCGCGCGTCTGGCTGACCTCGACGCCGGTGCCGCGCGTGGCCTGTTCCATCGCCTGGCGCTGCTGCTCCATGCGCTTGGACCAGATGTTGCCGATCACCGCGCCGGCGGCGCCGCCCAGAACGGCGCCTTTCGCCGCCCGGCTCGAGTCGCCGGTGGTGGCCCCGATCAGGGCGCCCAGTCCGGCGCCCACGCCGGCGCCGGTGGCGGTGCCGCGCTGCGTCGCGTCCATGTTGGCGCAGCCGCTGGCCGTCATGGCGACGATGGTGGCGGCCATTGCCGCCTTGGTCAGTTTGGTATGCATATCGGTCTCCTTGGGAAAGAATCCGTTTCGAAGTTGCACCCGCGGTCGCGGGCGCGACCTCGGAACGGATTGGTCGGTCGTGCGGGTCCGGGCTAGAGCCCCTTGCCCCGGCTGCTGATCAAGCGAACCAGGATGATGATGACGGCAACGACCAGCAGGATGTGGATGAAGCCGCCGACGGTGTAGGAAGTCAGCAGCCCGATCAGCCACAGTACGATGAGTATGATAGCGATGGTATAGAGCATGACGATGTCCTCTCGTGGTCAGGGTCGCGCCATGTGGCGCGTTTCCAGTATGAGGACCGGGCCGGATGGCAACCGTTCGATGGCGTACACTATGCGGAAGCTTTTTGTTCTTTTCGCAAGCCCGGGACCCAACCCATCAGGCCGAGCAGGCCGACGCAGCCGATCAGGCAGGTCAGCAGGCCGCCGGCGACCAGGAAGATGACATCGTGCGGCCGCAGGCCCGCCGCGTCGCCGGCCAGGTGTGCCCCCTCGGGCGGACCGGCCGAGAACAGGCCGAACAAGGTGATGATGAGTCCCCATACGATGATGCCGATCCACGCCAGGCTGTTCATGTCGTTCCTCTCGTCGGTTGATGTCGGTACCGCGCGCTTGCTCGTCAGTAGACCGATTGTCAACGTAGCTCGACAGTATTTCCGTGCGGTGGCGCACATTCTGTCTGGAAACAGAAACAGGCATGGCGCAATGCCCGGTCCCGGCGGGCGGATCTTGCCTCAGGAGGCCGGTTGCAGGCGTCCTTCGACGATCCTGACCCGCTCGCCGCTGCGCCAGGTGAGCCGGCCATCCTGGCGGAAGGTGCGCAGGCTGCCGTCGTCGAGCCGCACCCGGATCTCGTAGCTGGTGCTGCCGAGGGTGGTCAGGGTGCGGACCGTCTCGATGTTCCCGCAGCTGGCGCACCAGCCTTGGGCCGCGGTCCGCTCGGCCGGTGCCGCCGGTGCGACGCTGCCCGCGGCGGTCGCGGTGCCGTCCGCGGACCGGGC
>FWWL01002411.1_pt1 | contig 15822 bp, 15 predicted proteins | sample 2228331 | NCBI WGS metagenome assembly FWWL01 (sample SAMEA103939775, study PRJEB20133) | metagenome
TTGACGACAATTTTGCTGGTGGTTTCCTTGCTGCTGGGTGGGAGCGGCATCACTGTAGCCGCGGCGCAGTCCAGCCTACCGGAAGACTGGCTCTACCCGATTAAGACCTGGAGCGAAGACCTGCGGAGTGAGTTAACGCGCACCCCTCAGGCACGCATTAACCTCAACCTTGAACTGGCTGAACGGCGCACGGCCGAGATCTCCCAGATGCTGGAACGCGAGGAGGTACCCCCGGAACCCGTCCTCCAGCGTTTACAAAGCCATCTGCAAACCGCCTTGCAGTTAGCCGTGGCTCAGAATGATGCTCAAGCCATTCAGGCGCTGGAACGGATCCGCGAACGCCTGGAGGTTCAGTATCAGCGCCTTATGCAACAGGCCAACATCTCCAACCCAACCGCCCGCGCCGTACTCCAGCGCACCCGCGCGATGATCCAAACCCACCTGCAAGCCGTTCAGGAAGGTCTGCAAAACCCTCAGTTACTGCGCCAGGGCATGCCCGAAGAAGTACCGCCCACCCGCAAACAGCCGGGCGGTAACCCCTGGACCCAGGACACCCCCACCCCCGCCAGCGGCTACGGAAGCGGGCAGGGTGGTAACCCCTGGACTGAGCACACCCCTACTCCCGGCAGTGGCTATGGAAGCGGGCAGGGCGGTAACCCCTGGAATGAGGATACCCCCACGCCCGGTAGTGGCTACGGACCTGGCCCCGGCCTAGAAGCAACCTGTACCCCCGCTGGTGGGCCCATGATGCCTACCGCTCAGCCTCCACGCCATGGGAACGGCCCCATGCGACCCTAGCGCTTTCTAGAAGACTGAAACGCCGCCCCTGGCAGGAAGAGACTCAGGGGCGGCGTTTGGTTTGAATGCTATAATCCTAACGAGATGCTACGTGCGCGCTACCGCCGCATTTTGCGTTTTTTTGCCGGGGTCATCCTGCACCTGTTGGCCTGGGATATTCTCCTGCCCAGGCTGGGCTTGGGGCGTCTGACCCGCCAAACCCGTCCCCAACGCCTGCGCCACCTGGCTGCCTCCTTCCGTCGCTTAGCCATCCAACTGGGTGGGGTGATGATCAAGGTTGGGCAGTTCCTCTCAACCCGCATTGATGTCCTGCCCCCGGAGATCACCGAAGAATTGAGCGGTTTACAAGACGAAGTTGCCCCCGAACCGTTCGAGGCTGTCCGCGCCGTAGTGGAGACCGAATTTGGTGTTCCGCTGGCAACCCGTTTCCTCGCCTTTGAGGAAATTCCCCTTGCCGCCGCCTCCATTGGGCAGGTGCATCGCGCCCTACTCGCTCCCCCCGCAGGGGCGGGTGAGTCCTCACCCCTGGCAGTGGTGGTCAAAGTACAACGTCCCAACATCCCAATGATCGTGGAAACCGATTTACAAGCCCTGCGCGTTGTAGCACGCTGGGTCAACCTCTTTCCCCCGGTGCGGCGACGGGCGGACGTGCCTGCGCTGGTGGATGAATTCAGTCGCATTCTGCGCGAAGAGATAGATTACCTCAGTGAAGCCCGCCACGCTGAAATTTTTGCCGCCAATTTTGCCGGGTATACCGAAGTGCGGATTCCCAAAGTATATTGGGAGTACACCACCCGTCGCGTTCTTACCCTTGAGGATGTCGGGGACATCAAAATCACAGACTACCCAGCTATCGAGGCGGCAGGAATTGACCGTGCCCAAGTCGCCAAGCGCCTGATTGCCACTTACCTCAAGCAAATTTTTGAAGATGGCTTCTTCCATGCTGATCCTCATCCCGGCAACCTCTTTGTGCATCCTTTGACCGGCGCAGAGGAATCAGAACCTGAACCCACCCCCGAGTGGCAACTGGTTTTTGTGGATTTCGGCATGACCGGCACCGTTCCACCGGATCTAATGGAAGCCTTGCGAGAAGTGCTGGTTGGGGTAGCCAGCCGCGATGCCGCGCGCCTGGTGCAGGCCTACCAACGCATGGGCATTTTGCTCCCCAATGCCGATTTGCAGTTAATCGAAAAAGCCACTCAAGAGGTCTTCGACCGCTTTTGGGGCAAGACCCTGGCGGAAATCAGCATGAGCCAGGAAGAAGTGCTCAACCTGCTGGTGGAGTTTCGGCAATTGCTCTATCAGATGCCCTTCCAATTGCCCCAAAATCTGCTTCTCTTGGGGCGCTGCCTTTCCATTCTCAACGGGATCTGCCTGGGGCTCGACCCCCAGTTCAACGTATGGGAGAGCGTCGTCCCTTATGCCGAGCGGTTGATGCGTGCCGAACAGGAAAACCTGCTTCGCCCCCTGCTCAAAACCTCACTACAATTACTGCGAACACTGGTTGCTCTGCCCCAGCGTGCCGACGCCGTGCTGGCACGCCTGGCCCAAGGACGATTGGAGGTCAGCGATCCTGTTCTGCACAGCCGGCTTGAGCGCCTGGAACATTCGGCCCGGCAGATCAGCACTGCCCTGGTGTTTACCGCCTTACTCCTCAGCGCCACCCAATTGGCTTTGAACGAACGCTACTTGGTGGCTGCCCTGGCCGGCCTGGGCGCCCTGATCGCTTTACTGCTGACGCTCTTCCCACGCTAACCCAACTAGGAACCGAACATCTCCTGCACCATGGGGCGGATGACTTCCCAATTGGGCAGGAGCACGTTCGCACCTCCGCTGGTGGTAAATGGGGTTACCATCTCGCGCCCCAGAACATGGGTTTCAATTCCATCCGGGCCGGCACGCAAGAGCGCCAACCCCAGGCGCGGCCACAACCACGAGGGCACATTGGTATCTACCACCTGAGTTGCCGCCAGCAAGACCGCAGGCAAGCGTGGCCAGGAAGTGGGTTTGAGCATCTGGCGAAAAGCCGCCTTGAGCAGCAATTGCCCATGCGCCATGCGGAAGAAGTCATCACTGCCGGTGCGGTTGCGCACAAAAGCCAACGCCTGGGCTCCATCAAGATGATGCTGCCCGGCATCATAACCGGCCATGGGTTCGGGTAAATCCAGGGTAACCCCGCCCATCGCATCAATGAGAGCCACAAACCCCTCAAAGCGCACCCGGGCGTAAAAAGGAACATTCAGGCCGAAATTGTAACGCAGTGTCTCTTGTAAGGCACGTGGACCGCTGCCGGGCACTTTGGCCTCTGCAAAGAAGTGAGCGGTATTGATGCGATTCTCGCCCTCGCCGGGAATGGTTACCCACAGATCACGGGGAATGGAAAGCATGCGCACACGAGGTTGGAGCGGCTCAATGCCCACCAGAATGATCGTATCCGTGCGGGCCACCATGCTGCCCTCAGGAGCACGATCCACCCCCATCAGCAAAATGCGCGTCTGGAATGGAGTCAGAAAATACGCCGCAAACAGCGCCACCAGGGGAATTAGAAGAAGGCCCAAACACCCCAGTCCGGTTTGACGGCGGCGTCGCTTAATCGGCACCGGTTGGAAGCGCGCCATGGGTTCGGTCAGGCGCGGGCGCGACTTTTCGCCCTCGGGCCCGCGGCCGGCCGCGGGTTGGGTTAAACCGGGGTCAATCTCAGTTGGGTTCATCACAGAGCCAAATTGTACCTCAAAGCGCCAGAAGTGCAAAATCCTCAGCCTTTTCCCGGTTCTTTGCCCTGCCCAAACCCTCCTCTGATCTTCATCCCCAGCATAGCCTTCGGCTATAATCGGCATAGCGAGATCCCCGTAAGGAGAGAGAACGTGAGCCCAACGAAAATCATTGAAGCCCTGCTGGCGGATCTGCCCCCCATCCCTATCCCCGTGCGCGGGGTCTATGTGGGTGTGCACTGGACAATGGTATGTTCGCGTCACTGCGGCCTGGCCGCCACCCTCACGGATGCCCATGTTCCCCATGGTCATCAGCGGGTGCGTGAGGTAGGGCGATTGCATACCCACAGCGCCCAAGAACTGGCCACCTGGCTGGCTTCTGAGAACCCCCTCGAAGCCAGCATTGGAATGGCGGCCTATAATTCCCTGCTGGAGATTGAAGGTCTCGTCTTTGAGGCGATTAACGCGGTCGAGGTGCTTAAAAAACAGGGAGCCGGCCGAAACGTTGCCATCGTCGGGCATTTCCCTTTCATCGAAGAGTTGCGCCCGTTCACGCGCAACCTGTGGGTGCTTGAACTACACCCCGCCCCCGGCGATCTGCCTGCAACGGCTGCTCCAGAGATCCTGTCCCAGGCAGATGTGGTTGCCATCACCGCAACCACCCTCATCAACCATACGCTGGATGATCTGCTGGCTCTGTGCTCTCCCCACGCATGGCGGATGCTCCTCGGTCCCAGCACACCGCTCACCCCCCGCCTCTTCGACTTCGGGTTTGCCATGCTTTCAGGAGCACGTGTGGTAGATGAAAAAGCCGCTCTGCTGACCATTCAACAGGGTGCAATTTTTCCGCAGGTGCAAGGCGTACAACTGTTAACCCTGAAACGCGAAAACGTACATCCGAAGCAGCCAGAGACTGGGTTAAAATCGGGGACAAATGCACCCTGAACCCGAAGCCTGGAAGACCTCCATGACAACCACCCCCATTGTCCTCAGCATAGATCTGGATGGAACACTGCTCATCGAAGAGCGAGAAGTGCATCCCGAAGATGTTCACCTGCTCCATCATCCGCTGCCAGTGACCCTCATTCTGGCTACCGGCCGATCCCTCGAAAGCGCGCGGCGCGTGCTGGAGCGCGCGGGCCTTTATCGCCACGAGCCACTGCCTTTTCCGCTGGTCCTGCAAAACGGAGCCGCCATTTACCGTCCCCAAGAAGTGCTTGAAGATTATTTTCCCATTCCTCCCGAAGCCGAGGCCCAATTGCACGCCCTGGCCCCCCAGTTTTCCGAGGCTGCCCTCCTCTGGCAAGGGCTGGATGGCGCCTACCTTGAGGAGATCACACCCTTTGGACTTCAAGCCGCGGAGCGATTTGGCTTCCTCCCCCGCCCCCTGAGCGAGGCCCCGGCCGGGCTAGGCTTCGGTAAATTGATGTGCCTTTCAGACCGGCCGGAAGTGCTGAAAGCCTTTGCTGCCGCAACCCGCCATTTGCCCGTAGAGGGCAGTTACAGTCTGGATGTGATCTACGAAGTCACTCGCCAGGGAGTTCATAAGGGCTTCGGGCTCCGCACCCTCTTACAGCGCTTAGGTCTGACACACGCCAGGCTCGTTGCCGTCGGCGACGGAGACAACGATGTCCCCATGTTCTCTTGCGCCGATCTGGCCATTGCCCCACTCAACGCCTCACCGCTGGCGCGCTCCCACGCCCATCGTTTGATTGACCGCCGGCCGCACGGGCTACTCACCCCAGTGCTGGACCTGCTTCGCCAGGAAGGATGGTTAGACCCTTAACCTGCGGTGTGTGGATCTGAGTGGGAATTATCCAATCGGCGGCGCAGGGTTTCCAGAAACTGCTCTGAGGTGCATACCGTCTTCTCAAACCCCAGACGCATGCCCAGCCGCGTCAACTGAGGGGGCTCAACGTAGGTTTGGGCCAGGATGGCCTCCATGCCCAGCACCATCTCTTTGGGGCCATCCAGGAGCACGCGCCCCTGCCCCATGACCACCACGCGCTCAAAATTTTCCGCGCAAAAGTCAATATCATGGGTAATGGTGAGAATGGTTTTACCCCGTTGGCTTAGCATCTCAATCATGCGCTCAATGCGCCGAATGGTGCGCGCATCCTGACCGGTAGTCGGTTCGTCAAAAATAACAATTGGGGTATCCATGGCAATGACCGACGCCAGCGCCACCATTTTACGCCACGAAGGGGAGAGGTCATACGGATTGGCTTCGGCCTTATCTTCCAATTCGGCCAACGCCAGGGCTTCCGCGACCCGCTGGCTGATCTCCTCCGGCGTACACCCAAGGTTGCGGGGGCCGAAAGCCACCTCCTCCGCCACTGTGCGGCAGAAAAGCTGATCATCCGGGTTCTGGAAGACATACCCCACCCGCTGGGCCAGGCGATGCACCTCCACCTGCGTGGTATCCCAATCCCCAATCCTGACCCGCCCTCGGGTCGGGCGGAGCAGGCCGTTAAGATGCTTGACCAGGGTGGTCTTGCCGGCCCCATTTTGCCCAACGATTGCCACCCGCTCACCCGGTTCAATACTCAGCGAGACCCCTCGCAGGGCCTCCACGCCCCCCGGATAAACAAAGTGCACGTCCTCAATGCAGATGCGCATGGGCTTCCTCCACCGCGCGAAAACCGGCTTCAGCTTCATCCAGGGTAACCGGCAGGCGCCGCTCCGCAGGCCAGAGACCCTCCTCCGCCGCACGGCGCGCCACTGCCGTATAACGCGAGATGCCTATCCCATAGTCTGGCAAACGCGGGTCGGTTAGAACCTCGGCAGGCGTTCCGGTACCGATGACCCGCCCTTCGGCCAGCGCAATGACCCGGTCAGCGTATTCAGCAATCCATTCTACTTTATGCTCGGCCATGATGATGGTCACTCCCTGATGCGCCAGCCGTCGAATAACCTGAAAAACCTCCCGAGTACCGATCGGATCCAGTTGCGAGGTGGGTTCATCCAACACCAGCACTTCTGGCTGCATCACCAGAATCGAGGCCAGTGCCACCCGTTGCTGTTGCCCCCCTGAAAGCGCGTAGGGAGAACGATCGGCCAGGTCTTCAATGCCGGTCAGCGCCATCACTTCCTCAACCCGGCGCTTCATCTCCTCACGCGGGACACCGATGTTTTCCAGACCGAACGCAATCTCTTCATACACGGTGAATTTGGCCCCCGAAATCTGGTTGAAGGGATTTTGAAAGACCAGACCTACCTTAAGCACCCAGTCTTCCAACCGTACACGGCGAATGTCCTGGCCGGCAACACGGACCTCTCCCTGCAATTCCCCTTTGAAAAAATGCGGGATGAAACCCGCCAGGGTGTAGCAAAGCGTGGATTTTCCCGCACCATTCGGCCCAATAATGGTCACGAACTCTCCCGCTTCAACGGTGAGGCTGACCTCGCGCAGGGCCGGGTGGCTCGTGGCCGGGTAAGTGTAGGTCAGGTTTTGGATCTCAATCACGGCCATAGGCGACTCCCCAGGGCAAGGATGATCGCTAGCAGGCAAAGCCAGCGTAGGGCTCTCTCCAACGGGCGATCCTCGATCTCAACCAGGCTGGTCTTGGGACGCGAGGAACGGAACCCTCGCGCCTCAATAGCAATGGCGCGCTCTTCCACATCCACCAGTGAACCAAACACCAGCGGTCCCACCAGGGGCAACAGCGCTCGAATGCGCCGTCCCAAACTTCCGCTGGTATCCAGCCCGCGCGATCGTTGTGCGTCCAGAATGGTGGCGGCTTTAGCCTGCATCTGCGGAATAATCTGAAGGGTGGAGGCCAGGATATAGGCCACCGAAGCCGGCAGCCCGCGCTGAGTCAGGTCAAGCAGTAACACGCCGGGGTGGGTGGTGAGCAACAAGAGCAGAAACGAGGATACCATGACCAGCACCCGGGTAGCCGTCAAAAAAGCAAAGCGCACCCCCTCCAATTTGATCGCGAAAATCCAAAACCCGAAGAGCACGGTTTTGCCACCCGGGTAGAAGAGACTCTGCATGACAAAGAGAAACGCGAACAGGGGCAAAAGCAGGCGCACGGTGGTGCGCAAAAATTCGCGCCCCACCTGCCCCACGAAACTCAACGGCGTCAAAATCAGTAGAAAGATCAGGCTGGGCAGAAGCAAGCCCGGCCCCAGAAACGCCACCAGAATCAGGGTGAAAGCCACCACCAGTTTGGTGGTGGGATTCAAGCGGTGGAGCGGACTGCTCCGCTCCAGGTAAAAAGAAAGACGCTCCACCATGGGCTTGGATGTAAGCCGGGTTGAAAAAGAGGGTTATTTCTTGGACTCAGCAGGCAGCACGTTTTCGGCACGCGGGAAACGCATCAGATACCGCCGCGAAAGGCCGCGAATGATGGCATAAGCCAGCAATGCCGTGGCAATCTTATCCACCGGCTCCACCAGGAAATTGGTGCTCAAAACGGCAGTGACCAAATCGCGCCCGGTTTGAAGCAGGAAAGCGGTGATAAAAGAAGAACCACTGGCGGTAATCCCCCCGTAGAGGTAAACCGCAATGGGGGTGGACACCACAGCAGCGGTGATGGCCACCAGAAAGCCCGTGATGATGACCCCCCACCAGGTACGGAAGAGTCCAAAGCGGGCGCACCAGCCCGAGACGAAGCCGATGAACAGCGCCACAGGGAACCAGGGAAAGGCATTGGGATCAATCAGCAAGCCCCAAATGATGTTCGAGAGAGTACCCGTCAGCGCCCCTGCCCAGGGTCCACAAATCGCCCCCACCAGCACTGTACCGATGGAATCGAGGTAGACCGGCAGACGTAACAGCACTACAATTTGCCCAATCACCACATTGATGGCAATGGCCACCGGGATGAGGACCAGTGTCATGGTATTGAAATCTTTCTTAATGGAGTCAATCAGTTTCATCGCATCCTCCTCTGGGTTTGAATCTGAATTCCTACTCCGAAAGCGCTCGACATAACTGCGCCATCCGGTCCATGAAAAGATTCAAAAAGCGTTCGCTCTCGACCTTAAGCGCCACCTCCATGTTGGCAGGCTTTCCCGTCAGCCGATAAAAATCGGCAAAGGTCTTTCCCATGCTCACGCCCCCGCTGATATCCACATCCACGTAGTGCCTCTCCACACCCACTAAATCAGGGGCAAAAACCACCGCCAGTGCCAGCGGGTCATTGACGACACAGCCCTCAATGTTTTGGTAGGCATCGTGAAATTCCATGTAGAAACGTGTGGCTTCGACGATAAACCGCGCCACAGGGGAATTTAGCGCCAGCAAAGCCTCAACGTGCTCCGGCCTGAGCACCACCTGGTAGGTCACATCCAGCGGCACCAGGGTGATGGGAAGCCCAGAGTGGTAGACAATGTGTGCCGCATGCGGGTCGCAGTACACGTTGAATTCGGCCAGTGGTGTGGTATTCCCCTGATGACGAATTGCCCCTCCCATGATCACCACCCGGTGCAGCCACTCCACCAGGCGTGGTTCGCGGCGGAGCGCCATGGCCAGGTTGGTCAGCGGTCCTAACGCCACCAGCGTCAGTTCACCCGGCGCCATACGCGCCTTTTCAATGATCAGGTCCACCCCATGACGGGGATCGGGCTGGCGGGTAGGTTCAGGCAGGCGGGCATACCCCAGCCCCGTGTCGCCGTGCGTTTCAGGTGCCAGCAAGAGGGGCTGTACCAGCGGACGATCCATCCCCCGCGCAACCGGGATTTGAGGCGCACGGACCAGATCAAGTATGGCCAATGCGTTGCGCAAGCCCTGGTCCACCGCACAATTACCAAAGACCACACTAATACCCTCTACCCGTACCTCGGGAGAGGCCAGAGCCAGCAAGATCGCCAGAGCGTCATCAATGCCTGGATCGGTGTCAATCAGGATGCGTTGAGGCATGGACACGGTCAATCTCCTTCGCAGGCAACATAGAGTTCTTCATAACCACTTGCAGGATCGAAGCGCCGTTCGAAGCGTACTCCCGGTAAAATGCCGAGAGCGATTTCCGCCGTCGTGTATACCAGACTGCCTTCCATCAAATGCCCGCCCAGCGTCTGTCCGGTTGAATCTGAAATGGCAATGTGGTAATGCGACCCATGGACGGAAAGTGTGCCGGTCAGAGAGACAATCTCGAACTTACCGATGTAGGAAGTTGGGCCAGATTGATCAGCCAGACGCAACACTGCCTGCCGCAAGCTCCCCACGCAGGTGAGTACGATAGCGGCCTCGATGTGCTGTACACACGCCCAGGCGTCCAGACTCTGTTTAAGATCCTGGCCAGGACGCAGGCGAAGCGCCACGACTTGAAGAGCAACCGGATTCACCGACACACTCCACAGGGAAAAAAGAAGACAAACAGAGGGCTTTGTAAAAAATGATCTTCAAAGTGTGACTATAATTATACCAACGCCGCCCACCCTGCTGCCCCACTTATCTCAGAATTATCATCCTCCCATCTCGAAGGGCATCCATGAAAAGGCTAAATTTATCGGCTTTGCGCGCCTTATCCCCCACCCTCGCGCTATTTATGTTCGCCATGATCCTTGCCAACATCGCCTCGCGCATGGAATCGCCCATGCTCTCACTCTACCTGCGCAATCTGGGCGCCAGCGTGGAGCAGGTTGGGCTTTTCTTCACCGTCGGCATGTTCGCTCCGCTCCTCTTACAAGTATTCGGGGGATGGATTTCGGATTCCCTGGGCTACCTGCGCACCATCGCCATTGGTAGTCTCATCGGCCTGGTTGGCTCCCTGTGGCTGCCTTTTGTACCTTCATGGGAGTGGGCTCTGGTCGCCATTATTGCCGCCTCTATCTCCGGTGCACTGATCTCGCCCACTTTTCGCGCTTTCATTGCCGAACATACCAGCGAGAACAACCGTGGGAAGGTCTACGGGATGTTCGATAGTGTTTTCGGTGTGGTTAACATCTTGGGGCCCTTACTGGGGGGCTTCTTGGCGGATCGGCTGGGCTTCCGGGGCATGCTAATTGTTGCCGCCGGGCTGTATGCTACCGCAACCTTCATTCGCGTGAGCATGAGCCGGCTCGCCCGCGCAGCCGCCCAGGAACCCGAGGGGCGCCTCAACCTGCGCCAACTTAAAGCCAACCTGGTTCAGATGATCGGATTAGCGACGGCTGGCACCCTGATCACCTGGATTCTGGTCTTTGATGGTCTGCAGGATTTCAGTTTCCGCCTCAGCGACCAGTTCTACCCCATTTACCTCAAGGACCTCTACGGTTACAGCACCACCAGCGTGGGGTCCCTGTACACCATTATGGGCCTTACCGCCGCGCTCTTCAACACCCTGGGTGGGTGGCTGTCAGATCGGTACGGCGAGCGCTGGGGGCTGGTGGGCGGGCTGGGTATCTTTGTTGTGGCCACTCTGCTCTTCCTGGGGGGTGGCGCTTTTCCGCTCCAGGCGCTGGTGTGGGGGCTTTTCGGCCTGGGACAGGCTCTTTACTCCCCAGCCTTCAATGCGCTCATCTCTAAAGTCGCACCGCGTCACCTGCGGGGACTGGCTTTTGGACTGCTTTCCACCACGTTAGGGCTCTTTTCCCTCCCCGCGCCTTACCTGGGAGGACTGATGTGGGAGGTTTTGAGCCCCCAATGGCCCTTTGTTATCAACGCGTTGATGCTTCTGATAACCCTGCCCATTATTTGGGTTACCGTGCGCCCTCAACGCATTCAGCAGGAGCAGGCCCGCGCAGTCACGTTGCTCAAAGAACAGGCTTAATTCCCACAAGCCGGGATACTTTGGGGATTTCCCCTGAGATTGCGAGTGACATTTGGCACGCCACAGGGGGATTAAATACACTTCATTCCCCAAGAGAAGGCGCCTACAATAGGGGGCGACACTAATTGCAAATAATTTGCAATAATGGACTAAAAAATGGATTGGATTACCCAGGTTGCTGAACGATTGCGCGCTACCGGTGGGCGCATGACCACCCAACGGCGTTTAATTCTGGAAACCCTTGCCCAATGCACCGATCACCCAACGGCGGAGGAGATCTACCAACGAGCCCGCCAACGCGCCCCCGATCTCAATCTTTCCACCGTTTACCGCACCCTGCGCTGGCTGGAAGACCTGGGCGTGGTGGGCACTCAGCGCTTTGAAGGCGAACGCCCTCAGGAGCGCTTCGACCCCGCCGTCTCGGCCCAACCCGAGCACCACCACTTCCGCTGTCGCCTGTGCAATACCATCATTGAGTTTCCAGCACCACTGTTAGAGGTGCTCAAACAAGATTTCATCACCCACTACGGCGGCACCATTGAAAGTGCCTCGCTTATCTTTTACGGGTTGTGTGAATCCTGCTTACAAAAGGTAGAAACTTATGGCCCATTGTCATTCAACCCCAACGCCATCACAGACCCTCATGAAAGACCCTCGCATTCTACTAGTCGGGCATCCTAACGTTGGAAAGTCAGCCCTTTTTCACCATTTGACCGGGCAGTACGTCACCGTCTCCAATTATCCCGGCACAACGGTCGAGGTCGCGCAAGGCGCTCTGCGCACCCGCCCCGATCAGTTGGTGGTGGATACTCCCGGCATTGTCACTTTTCCTGCCCGCAGTGAGGATGAGCAGGTCACTGTGCGTGCCTTGCTGGAGGATGAGCATTATGCCGTCATTCAGGTGGGAGATGCCAAGAATCTACGGCGCACCCTGCACTTCACCCTGCAACTGGCCGAACTCGGCCTGCCCTTGATTTTGGTGCTTAACATGGTGGATGAAGCACAGGCCTACGGCATGCGGTTGGACCTGGAATCCCTGCACCGCACCCTGGGTATTCCGGTTATCACCACGGTAGCAACTCGGGGACAGGGAGTGGAAGAACTGCTCCGCGCATTAGAAAAGGCACAACCCACCCTGCTCCACCTCACCTACCCACCGCCCATCGAGGAGGCATTGAAAGCCCTTATTCCCCATCTGCCTCCCGCACCAGTGGCTGGCCGCGGACTGGCCCTGCTCTTCCTGAGCGGAGATGCCAGCGTAGAGGCATGGCTCCGCGATCGCCTCTCTTCCGCCGACTACGCGCTCCTGGAGCAGATCCGCCAAGACCTGCGCGCCCGCCTGCCCGAACCCATTACCAGCGTGCTCCAACGCACGCGTGAGCACTTCATCCGCAACCTGGTCGGCCGCACTCTTGCGCAGGAGCAACGGGGTGGGGAGCCTTTCAGTGTGCGCTTGGGGCATCTGACCACGCATCCGCTGTGGGGCATTCCCATCTTGGCGCTGGTACTGTACGCGCTCTACTGGTTTGTAGGCGTCTTCGGCGCCGGCACGCTGGTCGGTTTCCTGGAGGAAACGCTGTTCGGAGAGATCATTAATCCCTGGATGGTGAGCCATCTGGAACGCTGGATTCCCTGGCCGTTTCTGAGCCAGATGCTGGTAGGCGAGTACGGCCTGTGGACCATGGGCATCACCTATGCCCTGGCCCTGCTCCTCCCGATCGTGGTTACGTTCTTCATTGCGTTCGGCATCCTGGAAGATTCGGGCTACCTGCCGCGCTTGGCCGTGTTGACCAACCAGTTCTTCAGTCGCATTGGCTTGAACGGGCAGGCTGTACTCCCAATGGTGCTCGGCCTGGGTTGCGTAACCATGGCCACCATGACCACGCGCATCCTCAACCGGCCTCGCGAGCGTATCCTGGTGACCTTTTTGTTGGCGCTGGCCATCCCCTGCTCTGCCCAGTTAGGCGTGGTCATGGGAATGCTGGCGGGAATTTCATTTAGCGCCACGCTGATTTGGGCAGGAGTGGTGGTGCTGGTTCTGCTAACCGTTGGCTGGCTGGCGGCTCGCCTTCTACCGGGCGAGCGCACCCCCCTTATGGTTGAACTCCCACCCCTGCGCTGGCCGCTCTTCTCGAATGTGCTAATCAAGACCCTGGCGCGGCTGGAATGGTATATCAAAGAGGCAGTACCGCTCTTCCTGTTGGGAACTTTCTTGCTCTTTTTGCTGGATTGGTTTCACCTTTTGCCGGGCTTCATTCGCGCCGCCGAACCCATTGTCACTCACTGGCTGGGCCTACCCCCCGAAGCCGCCGCGGCCTTCCTGCTGGGATTCCTCCGTCGGGATTTCGCCTCCACCAACCTTTTTGTCATGGAATCCCAAGGCTTGCTATCTCCCATCCAGGTAGTTGTGGCCATGGTAACCATCACCCTTTTTGTGCCCTGCATCGCCAGCGTGTTCATGATCATCAAGGAGCGCGGGCTGAAAACAGCGCTGGGGATGTTGGTGTTCATCTTCCCATTTGCCCTGTTCGTAGGGGGAATGCTCTACCGCTTCCTGAGCCTGGTAGGTTGGCATGGATAAACCACTTTTAAGCGCCTCTTCAACTGACGATTTTGCCGAGTTGACCTGCCCGGTTTGTGGAACCCATTTCCAGGCGGGTGAGCGCCCGGCCTGCGCTCACTGTCCCCTGCACGCAGGGTGTCAAATGGCCTGCTGTCCGAACTGCGGCACCAGCGTGATCAATCCCCGGGCTTCCCGATGGGCACGTTGGGCCAAGCACCTGCTCAAACCACGCCGCTCATCCTCCACCCCCAAAGGTACCCCAGACTCATGAAACAGAAATGGAGGCTTCGCGCAATGCTCATTCCCCGCTTTCGCCTGCATCGTGGTCGCCACCGCCATGGGCAGGGCCGACACCCCACTCGCCCCACTTTGTGGCACGTTTCCCCAGGTCAGGAGGTCACCATTCTCGGATTCGAAGCCCTTCCCCCGGATTTCCAGCACTACCTGCAAGCCTACGGCTTGATGCCCGGGCGCACTGTGCGTGTACTGGCACAGCGCCCGGTGACCATCGTGCAGGTGGAGCATACCGAACTGGCGTTCGAACCCCAAATTGCGCGCTGTATCCTGGTCAGTCCCGTCAGTGAAAAAGCGCCCTCGGAGGAAGCCAATCCGCCAACGCCCTAGACGATGACGCGGGGGTAAAGTCGAGCGGCGACAATGACCAGAATCAGGGTAGTTGCGCTCATCACTGCAAAATCCACCCCCAGCGGAAAGGTCGGGGCACCGTTGGAAAGCATCAGTGCTCGCAGCGCATCTACGATATAAGTCAGTGGATTGACTCGCGCCAACACCTGCAACCAGTCCGGCATGACGGCAATCGGATAAATGGCATTGCTGGCAAAGAAGAGCGGCATGGTGAGCACCTGCCCAATTCCCATAAAGCGCTCTCGAGTCTTGACCAGGCAGGCGATGATAAGCGAGAAGAGCGAGAAATTGGCCGCGCCCAGAATCACGGCCACCGTGACCCCCAGCAGGGCCTGGGGCTGCCAGTTCAAACCCACTCCCAGGATCGCTGCCAGGGCATAGATGATCACGGCCTGCGTCAACCCGCGAATTCCCGCCGAAAGCGCCTTCCCGCTCACCAGAGCCGCCCGCGGGGCCGGGCTGGCCATGATCTTGTGCAGGACTCCCAAATCACGTTCCCAAATGACCGAAATACCGTAAAAGATGGCAATGAACAGAACGCTCTGCGCCAGAATACCCGGTGCCATGAAATCCAGGTAGGAAAGATCCCCCGTCGGGATGGCACGCACACGGGCAAAAACCTGCCCAAAAATTAACAACCACAGCGCCGGTTGCACTGCCCGGGTGAAAAGCTCAGTGGGATCGTGGCGCAACTTGCGCGCTTCCAGTTCCGCAATCACCCAGGTCTTGTACAGAAATTCCCAGAGGACTGCCCAGGGACGAAAGCCCAGCGCAGTCGGTGGCGTTGAAGCAGATTCAACCCAGACGACGGGCAATCCGCCGTGTTCGGACGGCTTCACGATAACCTCCTGTGGTATTTTGTAGTTGATTGCCAGTAAAGTAGATAAAAACCTCGTCCAGAGTCGCCTCGGGCTTCCCGATGGCAACCTTCAGGGCCTGGGGGGCATCACACGCCACCAAGCGCCCCAGGTGCATAATCCCCACCCGATCACACAGAACATCTGCCTCGTCCATCAGGTGAGTGGTCAGCAAAATGGTGGTGCCCAAATTTTGGCGGATCTGACGGATGTAATCCCACACCAGATGACGCGCCACCGGATCCAGGCCCACCGTTGGCTCATCCAGGAAGAGAAGGCGTGGACGATGCAAAATGGCCTGGGCAATTTCCAGGCGGCGGATCATTCCGCCGGAGAACTCACGCACCAGGCGATCTGCCACTTCGTGCAACCCCATGAATTCCAGCGCCTCAATAATGCGCCCTTCGCGTTCGCCCCGAGGAATATCGTAGAGTTTGGCCGCCATGAGCAAGTTCTCGTATGCGCTCAAAGCCCCATCGGCGGAGATTAACTGAGGTACATAGCCGATCATCCGCCGCACCTGCGCCGCCTGGCGGCGAATGTCGAACCCG
>FWWL01006113.1_pt1 | contig 15820 bp, 10 predicted proteins | sample 2228331 | NCBI WGS metagenome assembly FWWL01 (sample SAMEA103939775, study PRJEB20133) | metagenome
TTTAATTCGATAATACGCGAGGGACCTTACCTGGGCTAGAATGCCTCTGACCGCTACCGAAAGGTAGCTTCCCTTCGGGGCAGAGTGCAAGGTGCTGCATGGCTGTCGTCAGCTCGTGTCGTGAGATGTTGGGTTAAGTCCCGCAACGAGCGCAACCCCTACCCTTAGTTGCTAACGGGTCAAGCCGAGGACTCTAAGGGGACTGCCTGCGCAAGCAGAGAGGAAGGTGGGGATGACGTCAAGTCATCACGGCCCTTACGCCCAGGGCGACACACGTGCTACAATGGCGCGTACAGAGGGTAGCGAGCCTGCGAGGGTGAGCCAATCCCGGAAAGCGCGCCACAGTACGGATTGGAGTCTGCAACTCGACTCCATGAAGCTGGAATCGCTAGTAATCGCGCATCAGCCATGGCGCGGTGAATACGTTCCCGGACCTTGTACACACCGCCCGTCAAGCCATGGGAGCCTGGAGTCGGGTGCGCCTGAAGACGGTGGCCGCTGAGGAGCCGTTTAGGGCGAAACCGATGACTGGGGCTAAGTCGTAACAAGGTAGCCGTACCGGAAGGTGCGGCTGGAACACCTCCTTTCTAGAGATAGAAGCACCGGCGACGTTGAACTCTCTTAATTTAGGTCACAATGCCTCTGTTTGAGGCAAGAAGTTCTTTGACATACTGTTAGATATCGAAGGCTACACGAGCGCAAAGAAGGAGCAAAGGGCGCATGGGGGATGCCTAGGCTCTTGGAGGCGAAGAAGGACGTGGCAAGCTGCGAAAAGCTGCGGGGAGCTGCAAGCGAGCTGAGATCCGCAGATGTCCGAATGGGGGAACCCGGCCGGTTGAAGACCGGTCATCCTGCCGCAAGGCAGGAGGCGAACCCGGGGAACTGAAACATCTAAGTACCCGGAGGAGGAGAAAACAATAGTGATTCCGTGAGTAGTGGCGAGCGAAAGCGGAGGAGCCCAAACCACAGTGGTTTCGGCTGCTGTGGGGTTGTAGGGCTGCCATAAGCCCGGTGTAAGCGAAGCTGAATCGTATGGGAAGACGAACCGTAGAGGGTGACAGTCCCGTAAGCGTAAGCGAGCACCGGGTGGCAGAACCCTGAGTAGGGCGGGACCGGAGGAATCCCGTCTGAATCTGCCGGCACCATCCGGTAAGGCTAAATACTCCCAAGAGACCGATAGCGAACCAGTACCGTGAGGGAAAGGTGAAAAGCACTCCGAGCAGGAGGGTGAAAAGAACCTGAAACCATGCGCCTACAAGCGGTCGGAGCCTCATAATGAGGTGACGGCGTGCCTTTTGCATAATGAGCCTACGAGTTACGGTCACTGGCAAGGTTAAGCCACTAAGTGGCGTAGCCGAAGCGAAAGCGAGTCTGAAGAGGGCGTTGAGTCAGTGGCTGTAGACGCGAAACCCGGTGATCTATCCATGGCCAGGTTGAAGCGTGGGTAAGACCACGTGGAGGACCGAACCGTTTGGCGTTGAAAAGCCATCGGATGAGCTGTGGATCGGAGTGAAAGGCTAATCAAACCGGGAGATAGCTCGTACTCTCCGAAATGCTTTTAGGAGCAGCGTCGTAGTAGTTTCACGGGGGTAGAGCTACCGATAGGACTAGGGGGAGTCACATCCTACCAAATCCTGACGAACTCCGAATACCGTGAAATGGTCTACGGCAGTGAGGGCCTGGGTGCTAAGGTCCGGGTCCGAGAGGGAAAGAACCCAGAGCATCAGCTAAGGTCTCGAAGTGGTGGTTAAGTTGTTAAAAGGAGGTTGGACTGCTTAGACAGCCAGGATGTTGGCTTGGAAGCAGCCATTCATTTAAAGAGTGCGTAACAGCTCACTGGTCGAGCGGTCCGGCGCCGATAATAAACGGGCATAAACCACCCACCGAAGCTATGCTACTCGATAGAGTAGGTAGGAGAGCATTCCGTTTGCGGCGAAGCAGTCCCGTGAGGGATTGTGGAGCGGACGGAAAAGCAAATGTAGGCATAAGTAACGATAAAGCGGGTGAGAAACCCGCTCGCCGAAAGACTAAGGTTTCCTGTGGCGATGTTAATCAGCTCAGGGTTAGTCGGGGGCTAAGGCGTAGCCGAGAGGCGAAGCTGATGCGAAACCGGTTAATATTCCGGTACCGGCTGTGAGGAGCGAAGGGGGGACGGAGCACTGACAGTCCCGCGCACTGACGGAATAGTGCGTTGAAGCCGTTAGGTATATCCTGTGCAGGCAAATCCGCACGGGATGCTGAGCGGCGACAGTACACCGCGGCGCAAGCCAAGGTGATAGTGGACGTAAGGGCTTCCAAGAAAAGCCTCTAAGCGATGAATCACAGCCGCCCGTACCGCAAACCGACACAGGTAGTCGGGTGGAGCACACTCAGGCGCTCGAGTGAGTCGTGGCTAAGGAATTAGGCAAATTAACCCCGTAACTTCGGGAGAAGGGGTACCGTCTCCGCAAGGAGCGGTCGCAGTGAACAGGTCCAAGCGACTGTTTAACAAAAACACAGGACTCTGCGAAGCCGGAAGGCGCGGTATAGGGTCTGACACCTGCCCGGTGCCGGAAGGTTAAGGGGAGGCGTGCAAGCGCTGAACCGAAGCCCCGGTAAACGGCGGCCGTAACTATAACGGTCCTAAGGTAGCGAAATTCCTTGTCGGGTAAGTTCCGACCTGCACGAATGGTGTAACGACTTGGACACTGTCTCAGCCACGAGCTCGGTGAAATTGTAGTCTCGGTGAAGATGCCGAGTACCCGCGACGGGACGAAAAGACCCCGTGCACCTTTACTACAGCTTCGCATTGCGTTTGGCTGTTGGATGTGTAGGATAGGCGGGAGACTGTGAAGCCTGGGCGCCAGCTCAGGTGGAGTCGCCCTTGAAATACCGCCCTTCCAACAGTTAGGCGCTAACTCCTGATGGAGGACAGTGCGTGGCGGGTAGTTTGACTGGGGTGGTCGCCTCCAAAAGAGTATCGGAGGCTTCCAAAGGTCGGCTCAGTACGGTTGGTAATCGTACGCAGAGTGCAATGGCACAAGCCGGCTTGACTGTGAGACCTACAAGTCGAGCAGGTGCGAAAGCAGGGCATAGTGATCCGGTGGTTCCGCATGGGTGGGCCATCGCTCAAAGGATAAAAGGTACGCCGGGGATAACAGGCTGATCTCCCCCAAGAGCTCACATCGACGGGGAGGTTTGGCACCTCGATGTCGGCTCGTCACATCCTGGGGCTGGAGAAGGTCCCAAGGGTTGGGCTGTTCGCCCATTAAAGTGGCACGCGAGCTGGGTTCAGACCGTCGTGAGACAGGTCGGTCTCTATCCGCTGCGGGCGCAGGTGACTTGAGGGGAGCTGCCCCTAGTACGAGAGGACCGGGGTGGACAGACCGCTGGTGTGCCAGTTGTCCCGCCAGGGGCATCGCTGGGTAGCCAAGTCTGGCAGCGATAACCGCTGAAAGCATCTAAGTGGGAAACGCGCCCCAAGATGAGGTCACCCACCGGGTAACCGGGTAAGGCCGCAGGGAGACTACCTGCTTGATAGGCGGCACGTGTACGCACAGCAATGTGCTCAGCGAAGCCGTACTAATGGCCGAGGGCTTAATTCAACTCGTGGCAGCACGGAGAGCCGCATTCTGTTCAGTTCTTAGGGTGCCGCAGCACCTGCCCAACCGCACATCACAACCGGATAAGAAGGCTCCTTTGGTGGCTTGAGCGGAGGGGGTACACCCAGTTCCATCCCGAACCTGGAAGTTAAGCCCTCCAGCGCCGATGGTACTGCCCTGGCGACGGGGTGGGAGAGTAGGTCGCTGCCAACGGAGCCTTCTTTCGCGCCCGCAATCCAACTGGCAAGGTGCAACCCCGTGGCGTTCTCAGGGGCACCCCTGCAAACGTGGGCTGCTCGGAAACTTGCGTTCCCTCCCCTCCCATGCTACAATTTCCCTGCCTTGGGGCGTCGCCAAGCGGTTTAAGGCAGCGGCCTTTGGAGCCGCCATCCGAAGGTTCGAATCCTTCCGCCCCAGCCTGGACCCTGAATCCTTTCCACTGAGGTTTTGCTTCGCGTTTCGGATGGACGAAGGCTCTTCCGGAGAACGTAGCCTGGGCAGCCTGCCACGCCGCTGGAAGCCAGCCCCCCATCGGGGCTGCGCTTCCCCGGCTTTGGGTTGCGCAGGCTTTTTGCTCCCGCAGGCCCCTGGACAGCCTGAGGAGGGCCTGACGCGGTGAACCCTTCCATCTTCCGGGCCTACAGCATCCGCGGCGTCGTGGGACGAGACCTGGACGCGGCCGACGTGCGCGCCCTGGGCCAGGCCCTGGGCTCCGCCCTCCTGGAAAGGGGCCGCGGCACCGTCGCTGTGGGCCATGACGTGCGCCTCCATTCCCCCGCCCTCGCGCAGGCCCTGGTGGAGGGCCTCTGCGCCGCCGGCGCCGAGGTCCGCTTCCTCGGTCTCGTACCCACCCCCGTCCTCAACTTCGCCACGGACCTCCTCGGCGCGGACGCAGGCGTGGCTGTGACCGCCAGCCACAACCCCCCAGACGAGAACGGCCTCAAGATCCGCACCGACCGCACCTTGTTGCAACGGGACCTCCTCGCCCTGCACGCCCGGGCGGAAGGAGGCCGCCTGCGGAGCGGCAGGGGCCGGGTCCACCGGGAGGCGGTGAAGGAGACCTACCTGGGCCAGGTCTGCGCACGGGTGCAGGGCATCCCCTTGGGCCTGCGGACGATCGTGGACGCCGGCAGCGGCACCAACGGCCCTTGGGCGCAGGCGCTCCTGGAGCGCCTGGGGTGCGCCGTCACCCTCCTCCACGGGGAGCCGGACGGGGCATTCCCCCACCGGTCCCCCAACCCCCTGGACCCCGGAAGCCTGCAGGCCCTGCAGGAGGCCGTCCGGTCGCAGGGCGCGGACCTGGGCCTGGCCTACGACGGCGATGGCGACCGCCTGGTGGTGGTGGACGACCAGGGCGAGGTGGTCTGGGCCGACCGGATCCTGGCCCTCCTGGCGAGGCGGGTCCTGGCAGAGCAGCCTGGGGCGCGGGTGGTGCACGAGGTCCTCTGCACCCAGGCCCTGGCCGACGACGTGCGGGCCCACGGCGGGGTGCCGGTCCCCAGCCCCGTGGGGTACGCCCTGGTGCACGAGCGGATGCGGGAGGCGGGAGCGGTCCTGGCGGGCGAGATGGCTGGGCATTTCTTCTTCCGCGACCCCCAGTTCCGCTTTGACGACGCCCTCCTGGCGACAGCGCGGGTGGTGGAGATGGTGGCCCAGGCTGGACGCCCCCTCTCCCGCCTCCTGGCGGAACTGCCCGTGTACCACACCTCCCCGGAGCGACGGGTCTTCTGCCCGGACGAAAGAAAGGAGGAGGTTGTGGCAGCCCTGGAGCGGGCCTACCAGGGCAGACGGCCTGTGGATACGCTGGATGGCGTGCGCATCCAGTTTGAAGCCGGGTGGGGCCTGGTGCGGGCCTCCCAGACCCAGCCGGCCCTCTCCATGCGCTTTGAGGCCCGCACGTCGGAGGCCCTGGCGGCCATTGAGGAAGAGGTCACGGCGCAGGTCCGGGCCGTGTTGGAAGGGCCTCGGGAGGCCGCCCTGTAGTAGCGGCCTCGGTGCGTTCTTCATCGGAGGGATGGGATGGAACTGGGTGCGGTGGTGCTGGCGGCAGGGCAGGGGACGCGGATGCGTTCGGCGCGGCCCAAGGTCCTTCACCCGGTGCTGGGAGAGCCCATGGTCCGCTACAGCCTGCGCCTGGCCCAGGAGGTGGGGGCGCGGCCCGTGGCCCTGGTGGTGGGGTACGGGGCCGACCAGGTGCGGGAGGCCACGGCTGATTTTGAGGTAACCTACGTCTTGCAGGAGGAGCAGTGGGGGACCGGCCATGCTGTCCTCCAGGCGCGTGCAACCCTGGAGGGGAAAGCCGACACGGTGCTCGCTTTCTACGGCGACATGCCCCTCCTGCGGGCGGAGACGGTGCGCGCTCTGGTGGAACGCCACAGGGCCTCTGGGGCAACCCTCACCCTCCTCACCGTGGAGCAGGAGGACTCCATGGGCTTCGGCCGGGTGGTGCGGGATGCAGAAGGGCGCGTGAGGGCCATCGTGGAGGAGCGGGACTGCACCCCTGAGCAGCAGGCCATCCGGGAGTTGAACTGCGGCGTCTACGTCTTCCGAGCCCCCTGGCTCTGGGAGAACCTCCCCCGCCTGGAGCGCAACCCGCAGAAGGGGGAGTACTACCTGACGGACCTGGTGGCCCTGGCTGCCGCCCAAGGGGAGCCCATTGCCTCGGTCGCTGCGGTGGACCCAGAGGAGGTGCTTGGGATCAACACCCGGGTGCACCTGGCTCAGGCGGAGGCAGTCCTCAGGCGGCGGGTCAACGAGCACTGGATGCTCTCCGGGGTCACCTTGGTGGACCCGGAGAGGACCTACATTCAGACGACGGTGGCCATCGGGCGAGATACGGTCGTCTGGCCTGACACGTACCTCCTGGGGAGGACCGTCATCGGGGAAGGGTGCGAGATCGGGCCGGGCAGTTGGATTGAAGATAGCCAGATAGGGGATGGCTGCCGGGTCATGGCCTCGGTATTGGAAGGGGCGGTCATGGAGGCTGGCAGCAACATCGGCCCCTTCAGCCACTTGCGGCGGGGCGCGCACCTGGGCCCCGGCGCCCATGTGGGCAACTTCGCCGAGATCAAGAACGCGCGCCTGGGGGCAGGGGCGAAGATGGGCCACTTCAGTTACCTGGGGGATGCCGAGGTGGGGCCCCGGGCCAACATCGGCGCGGGGACCATCACGTGCAACTACGATGGGGAGCGCAAGCACCGCACGGAGATCGGCGAGGATGCCTTCCTAGGGAGCGACACGCTCCTCGTCGCGCCGGTGAAGGTGGGCAAGGGGGCCAAGACGGGCGCGGGCGCGGTGGTGACGCGGGACATTCCCCCTTACACCCTGGCCTACGGAGTCCCGGCGCGGGTGCAGAAAGCCCTCATCCCCCCAGAAGCAGAAGGAGAGGAGTAGGGATCTGTGGAGCCTGGCAGTACCGGTTCCCATGCGGACCTCTGGGCGGCAGTGGTCCTGTTGGGCCTGGCGGCGGGCTTTCTGGCCGCCGTGCGCGCCGCCCTGATGAACGTATCGCGCTCCCGCCTGCGGAAGATGGCCGAGGAGCGGGATTCCAGGGCCCTCCGCGCCCTGAAGGTGGTGGAAGAATCGGCCCAGTTCCTGGTGACCTTGGAGGTGGGCCAGATGGCCCTGGGCATGGCGGCCGTGGCCCTGGCCGTCTGGGGAGGGGCTCCCGCGGTGGCGGAGCGACTGGCTCCCCTCTCGGGCGCGCTCCTGGGAGCGTCGCTCCCAGGGGTCTCCCTGGCAGCGGTCCTCCTCGTTGCCACGGGCCTCGTGCTGGTGGTCGCCTGGATCGTGCCCCAGAGCCTGGCCGTGCGCCACGCTGAGGCCCTGACGCTGCGCCTGGCCGGACCCATCGCCGGGGTGGTGGCGGTGCTGGCCCCCTTGGTGGGGCTCCTGGTGCAGGCTGGGAACGCCCTGGGGCAGTTCCTGGGGGGCGGGCCCGTCGGCGCGGTCCCCATGATCACGGAGGAGGCCATCAAGACCCTGGTGGATGCGGGCGAAGAGCGGGGGGTCATAGAAGAAGACGAAAAAGAGATGATCTACAGCATCTTTGAGTTCGGCGACCTCATGGTGCGCGAGGTGATGGTCCCCCGCATTGACATCGTGGCGGTGGAGATCTCCACCTCCCTCCTGGAGGCGCTGGACGTCCTGATCCGGGAGGGCCATTCCCGCATCCCGGTCTACGAAGAGACCATTGACAACATCGTGGGCCTCCTCTACGCCAAGGACCTCCTCCCCTACCTGCGGGATGGGCGCACCGATGTGCCCCTGCGAGACCTCCTCCGGGAGCCCTACTTCATCCCGGAGACGAAGAAGGTGGACGAACTCCTGCCGGACCTCCAGCGGCGGAAGGTCCACATGGCCATCGTGGTGGACGAGTACGGCGGGGTGGCGGGCCTTGTGACCATTGAAGACCTCCTGGAGGAGATCGTCGGGGAGATCCAGGACGAGTACGACCGCGAGGAGCCGCTGGTCCTGGCAGGGCAGGAGGGGGAGTTCGTCTTTGACGCCCGCGTGCCCCTGGACGACGTGAACAAGGTGGCAGGGGTGGAACTGGCCTCCGAGGCGGCCGACACCTTGGGGGGCTACGTGTACGAGAAACTGGGCCAGGTCCCGGCCGTGGGGGACCAGGTGGTGGAAGGAGACGTGGAGGTCACGGTCCTGGCGGTGGCGGGGCGCCGCATCCGGCGGGTGCGGGTGCGGAAGCACTTGCCTCCTCCTGGAGCCAGTCCAGCCGCCGAGGACGCGGAGGAGCAGGTGGCCGGGCTGGAAGAAAAGCCCCGTTCCTCCCTTTCCAACCTCTTGAACCTGCTGTTCTAGGGCAGGGAGCCTCTTTCGCAGGGAGTGTGCTGTGACGACAAAGCCAGCCTGTGCAGCGCCCGAGGGAGGGCTGGATTGGGACCGCCTGGTGGAAACAGCCCGGGACGCGAGCCAGCGGGCCCACGCGCCCTACTCGCGGTTTCCAGTAGGGGCAGCCCTGCTGGGCGCGTCGGGGACGGTCTACACCGGGTGCAACGTGGAGAACGTGTCCTTTTCCCTGACGGTGTGTGCCGAGCGGACCGCCGTGTTCAAGGCGGTCTCAGAGGGCGAGCGGGAGTTCCGAGCGCTCGTGGTCTACTCCCGCACGGGGGCGACGCCCTGCGGAGCCTGCCGCCAGGTGCTTCGGGAGTTCTGCGAGGACCTACCGGTCCTGGTGGTGAGCGCGGCAGGGGAGCGGAGGCTGTACCGCCTCGCTGAACTCTTCCCGGCGGCCTTCGCCCCAGAGGACCTGCCGAGCCCCAAAGGGTCTGGGGGCAAGGCTCCAACGGATCCATGACTTGCCGCTGCGAGACCTCTCCTCATCCCCCTGGGGGTAGGGGTGAGGTCCATCGCCCGTAAGGAGCACAACATGGCCGATGTCATTCCTCTGGTGGACCTGAGGGCGCAGTACCTGCGCATCAAAGACGAGGTAGACGCTGCCATCCAGCGGTGCCTGGACCGGGCGAACTTCATCCTGGGGCCGGAGGTGGCGGCCTTTGAGGAGGAGTTCGCTGCCTTCTGCGGCGTCCGGCACGTCGTCGGCGTGGACTCGGGGACGGCGGCGTTGCACCTGGCCCTGCGCATCCTGGGCGTGGGGCCAGGCGATGAGGTGATCACCACCACGTACACCTTTATCGCCACGGCGGAGGTCGTCTCCCTGGTGGGGGCGCGGCCCGTCTTCGTGGACGTGGACCCCCGTACTTACAACATGGACCCGGCGAAACTGGAAGCAGCCATCACCCCCCGCACCCGGGCGGTCATCGTCGTCCACCTGGCGGGCCAACCGGCCGACATGGACCCCATGTTGGAAGTCGCCCGGCGACATGGTCTCCCGGTCGTGGAGGACGCTGCCCAGGCCCACGGCGCGTCCTACAAAGGGCGGCCGGTGGGGACCTTCGGCGACCTGGCCTGCTTCAGTTTCTACCCTGGCAAGAACCTGGGTTGCTACGGCGACGGCGGCGCGCTGGCCACGGACCGGGACGACTACGCCGACCAGGCGCGCCTCCTGCGGGACCACGGCCGCCGCAGCAAGTACGAACACCTTGTCACCGGCTACGGCTATCGCCTGGACGCGCTCCAGGCAGCGGTCCTCCGGGCGAAACTCCCCCACCTGCGCGCCTGGAACGAAGAGCGGCGGGCCCGTGCGGCGGACTACACCCGGCTCCTGCGGCCCCTCGGCGTCGGCCTGCCCCAGGAACTCCCGGGCGCGTGCTCCGTCTACCACCTCTACCTGGTGCGGGTGCCGGCACGGGACCAGGTCTTCGCCTACATGCGGGAGCGGGGCATCGGCGTGGGCATCCATTACCCCATCCCCCTGCACCTGCAGCCGGTCTACCGGGACCTGGGGTACCGGGAGGGGGATTTCCCCGAGGCAGAGCGGGCGGCGCGGGAGGTCCTCTCCCTGCCCATGTACCCGGAACTGACCCAGGCCCAGATGGAACGGGTGTCCGCGGTCCTGGCTGAGGCGCTGGAGGCGGTCAAGGGAGGAGGTCAGTAGGAAGGTGGACGGAAAACCTTCGTCCAAGCGGCCGCGGGTGAGCGTGGTGGTGCCGGCCTACAACGAGGCCGGAAACGTGGGCGAAGTGGTGGAGGCTGTGGCCCAGGCCTTCGCCGCCCTGGGAGTGGAAGGGGAACTGGTCCTGGTGGACGATGGCTCCACCGACGGCACCGCCGAAGAAGCCGCAGTCGCTGCTCAGCGACATCCTTTCATGCGGGTGCTCACGCACCGACGCAACCTGGGCCTGACGGAGGCCCTGGAGACCGGCTTCCGGGCGGCGCGGGGCGAGGTGGTCATGCTCCTCCCGTCGGACATGGAATCGGACCCCCGCGAGGACATCCCCAAACTCTTGGCCAAATTGGAGGAAGGGTACGATGTGGTGGCCGGCTGGCGGCAGGGCCGGCGCGACGGCAAGGTCCTCGCCTCACGCATCTACAATGCCGTCTCCCGGTGGCTCTTCCAAGTGCAGGCCCACGATATGAACTGGATCAAGGCCTTCCGCCGCGAGGTGGTGGAGGACCTCCTGCCCCTGCGCTCCGACTGGCACCGCTTCGTGCTCATGATCGCTGCCTCCAAGGGGTACCGGGTGGGCGAGGTGCAGGTCAACTACTACCCACGCCGCCGGGGGAGGTCCAAGTTCGGGGTCCTGCGCATCCCCATCTCCTTCCTGGACGTGCTGGTGGTGAAGTTCCTGCTGACTTTCAGCCGTAAGCCGATGCTCTTCTTCGGCTCCCTGGGCCTCCTGTGCTTCTTGGTGGGGGGTGCGCTGTACCTCTACCTGCTGGGGCTGTGGCTCTCCCTGGGCAAGCAGCAGCGGCCTATCTTCATCTTCGCAGGCGTCCTGGTCCTGGCCGGACTCTTCCTCTTCCTCATTGGCTTCCTGGCGGAGTTGGTGGTGAGCCAGCAGGACCGCCTGGAGGAACTGGAGCGGGCCGTGCGGGACCTGGCCAAGAGGCAGTCGGACGAATGACCCCCCGTCCCCGGTCAGCCTGGAGGCTCTCCAGGGACTTCTGGGCCTCCCTGGTCCTCCTCCTGTGCATGGCCCTGTATGTGGGCTACTTCGGAGCCTTCTCCGTGCGCAAGCACGAGGCCTTCCAGACCCACACCTCCGACCTGGGCAACATGGACCAGCCCATCTGGAACACGCTGCACGGGCGCTTCGTCCAGGAGACGCGCCACGACGGCCGCCAGAGTTCCCGCCTGACGGACCACTTTGAGCCCATCTTCCTCTTGGTGTCCCTGGTCTTCCTCCTTCACGATGATGTGACGAGCCTCCTCTGGCTCCAGACGGCCGTCCTGGCCCTGGGAGCGGTGCCTGCCTACGCCTGGGCCCGGAAGCGCCTCCGGAGCCGGGCCGCGGGGCTGGCCTTCGCTGCATCCTACCTCCTCTTCCCCGCGCTCCAGGCCGCCAACCTGACGGAGTTCCACGCCAGCCCCCTGGCAGTGCCTCTGCTCCTGGCGGCCTTCCACGTTGGACACCAGCGGCAGCACGGATGGCTGGCCCTTTTCACCTTCCTCAGCCTGACGGTGAAGGAGGAGGTCGCCCTCGTCGTCGCCATGCTGGGGCTGTACCTCTTCTTCGTGGTGCGGGACCGGAAGGCCGGGATCTGGGTGGCCGCCGCTGGCCTTGCCTGGTTCGCCGTGGCCACCTTTGGCATCATCGCCCACCACAGCCGTCAGTTCTACGGAGACGTCGCGGCGGAGGGGTCCATCTACTTCAAGCGCTACGCGCACCTGGGCGGAGGAGTCCCGGGCATCCTCCAGGCCCTGGCGACGAGACCAGGGGAGGTGCTCGCGCTCCTTGCCACCCAAGAGCGGCTGGCCTATTGGGCGCGCATCCTGGCCCCGGTGGGGTTCCTGGCCGTCCTCGGCCCCCTGGAACTGGCCCTGGCCGCGCCCATCCTGGCCGCCAACCTCCTGGCTGACTACCCGGCCATGTACTCCGGCGAGTACCATTACTCCGCCCTGGTGGTCCCCTTCGCCGTGGCCGGGGCCGTGGCCGGCGCGGCCTGGTGCGTGCGGAAGGTGGCTGCCTGGACCCATTGGCCGCGCTCCTGGGTCTTGGGGGGCGTGTGCGCGTGGCTCCTGGGCTGGAGCCTCCTCGCGCAGAGGATGTGGGGGTTCACCCCCCTGAACCCCGAGGTGGCCTGGCCGGAGGTGACGCCTCACCACCGGCTCCTGGCTCGCTTCGCCGCGCAGATTCCCCCGGAGGCGCGCCTCTCCACCACCCCGCCCCTCAACCCCCACCTGAGCCACCGGGAGGTCATCTACGACTTCCCTGTGGTCCTGGACGCCGACTACGTCCTGGTGGATGCCGCGTCCACCACCGACATGCACCCCAACGACTTCTACCAGGCCGTGAGGGGCCTCCTGAAGAAGGACTTCTGCGTGCAGGATGCCGCCGATGGCTACCTCCTGCTCGTCCGGGCCACAGGCCAGGAGGATTGCCGCCGTGGCATCCCGGACGCCTTCTACGACTTCGTGCGGGCGCAGGACCCCACGCCGGAGTACCCCCTCTCCATCACTTTCGGCGGCCGCCTGCGCCTCCTGGGGTACGACCTGGTGGACCAGCCCAAGTGGCGGCTCACCTCGCTGCGCATGTACTGGCAGGCCCTGGAGCCCCTGGAGGAGGACCTCCGCCTCTACCCCTTCTTCCTCAACCGGCAGGGGGATGTGGCGGAGGACACCTCCCAGCGCCCCCTGGCGGCCCTCCTCTGGCACCCTACCAGCCGCTGGCGGCCGGGCGAAACCATCGTGGTGGAGACGGTCCCGTGGGACCTGGGGGATTGGTTCGCCGTGGCCGTGGGTGTTGTGGAAGGGGAAGCATGGGCCGAGGGGGGGCGCCGTCTCCCCGTGGAGGTGGAACAGGCGGACTATCCCTGGCGTCTTTATGACGGCGGCACCTGGGTGCGCCTGCACCGGTTTGCACGGATGGGGGGACGCCTGCGCCTGGTGCCGCCTGATACGAAGTTGACGCCGGACCACGCCCTCCAAGGAGAGTTCGGGGGCCTAATCCGGCTTCTGGGGTACGACCTGCAGGTGGTCCGGGAAGGCGAAAGCCGCGCCCTCCTCCTCACTCTCTACTGGCAGGCTCTGGGGGCGTTGGGCCGGGACTACACCGCTTTCGTGCACCTTCTGGATGGGGAGGGCGAGCGGGTTTCCCAGAGCGACGCCCAGCCGGACTGGGATGGGCCCGTGCCCACTTCCACCTGGCGACCAGGCGAGGTGGTCAAAGATGTGCGCTGGCTGCCCCTCCCTGGTACCCTGGACCGGCCGCTCTACCGGGTGTGGGTCGGGTGGTACTGGTGGGAGACGGGCGAACGGCTCCCGGCCCAGGTGCCGGGGCAGGAAGGCTCTTCGGACCACCTGGAGTGGACGGTGGACCTCGGAGGAGGGTGATGGCGGGCCAGAACCAGGACGCGTTGGGCCAGCGGGATAGGCTCTGGGCCGCAGCGCTCCTGGCCCTGTGCCTCCTCGCCTTCGCCCTGCGGATCCACCGCCTGGATGCTCAGAGCCTCTGGTACGACGAGGGGGTGACGGCCTACCTCGCCACCCTCTCCCTGCCGGACCTCACCGCTTGGACCGCCGATGACATCCAGCCGCCCCTGTACTACTATGCCGTGTGGGGGTGGGTGCGCCTGGCGGGTTCCGGGGAGTTCGCCCTGCGCTTCCCCTCGGCCTTCGCTGGAGTGCTCCTCGTGCCGTGCCTGGCCTGGGTCGGGCGGCGCGTGGCTGGTTCCCGCGGGGCGGGGCTCCTAGCGGCCCTCTCGGGGGCCGTCTCCCCCCTGCACCTCTGGTACGCGCAGGAGGCCCGCAACTACACTTGGGTGACCCTCTTCTGCCTGGCGGCAAGCGGGCTCTTCTGGGCGCATCTCCGGGAGGGCGGGGCCAGGACCTGGCGCGGCTGGCTCCTCTACGTGGCCCTGATGGTGGCGGCCGTCTACACCCATTACTTCGCTTTCTTCGTCCTGGCCTTCCATGCCCTCTTCGCCCTGGCCTGGAGCCTGGTGGGCGGCGTCTGCACGGCCCCTGCAGGAGAGGCGACCCGCAAGTCGCACCCATATGCGTGGCCCGCGCTGCGGCAGGCGCTGAGCGCGGTGGCCACGGTGGGCGTGGCCTACCTCCCCTGGCTTCCCTTCCTCATGCAGCGCTGGCATGAAGACGTGAGTTACTGGCCCGGCACCCTCAAACTGGACGAGGCGGCCCGCAAGGTGGCCCTGGCCTTCCTGGGTGGGGAGACGGTCCTGGAGGCGGAGGGGATGCGCCTCCTGGCCCCGTACCTGGCTGTGCTGGCCCTGGCCGCAGGGGCCTGGGCCTGGCGCGCGGCCAAGGGGCGATGCCTGGGGTCTGGGATTCTCCCTTCTCTATGGAGCGGTGCCGGTTGCCCTCCTGCTGGGCCTGGCTTACCGTGTGCCCAAGTTCAACCCCCGCTACGCCATGGTCGCCTCGCCGGGCGCGTTCCTCCTCCTGGCCGGGGCCGTGGCCGGGAGGGGGCGGGTGCCGGGGGAGAGGTGGATGAGAACCCTCGCTGCCACAGGGCTGGCCTTCGTCCTGGGGGTCTCGGTCTACGCGGACCGGAACCTGTACTGCAACCCCGCCTTCACCAAGCCGGACTTCCGGGGTGTGGCCCAATTCCTGCGGGAGCACGCCGCCCCTGACGAAGCGGTCCTCTTGGTCTCGGGCCACATGGCCCCGGTCGTGGACTTCTACTGGCCGGACTCCGGACGCGTGCCCATCCCGCCTTTGCGCATCCTGGATGCACGGCACCCCCTGGGCTGGGAGGCGGCCGAGTTGGTGAACGCAGCCACCGCGGGCAAGCGGGGCGCGTGGCTGGTCCTGTGGCAGGACGAGGTGGTGGACCCCACCGGCGTGGTCGCCTACATGTTGGAACGGTGGGGCGAGCCCCTGCCGGTGGAGCGGACCTTCTGGCACGTGGGCCTGCGGCACTTCGCCCTGCCGGAAGGGTTCACCGTGCCCTCGGAGCCGGCCATCCAGCACCCCGCGGTGGTGGACTTCGGCGGGCGGTTGGAGTTCCTGGGGTGGGATCAAGAGGAGCCGGGCCAGGTGGCGGCCTACTGGCGGGCAAAGGCTGCCCTTGCCGCCGATTGGAAGGTTGCCCTCACCCTGCAGGACGCCGAGGGCCTCTCCTGGGGGCGGGAGGACCGCCGGCCCACGGCCTTCACCTACCCCGCCTTCCGCTGGGAGGTGGGGAAGGTGGTCCTGGCCCGGTACACGCTCCCAGCGGAGCCCGGGACGCCGCCGGGCTCCTACTCCCTCTGCCTCAAGGTCTATGCGGACGAGGCCCCGGACGGCCTGGACCTCCTGGACGCGGCTGGCGCGCCTGCGGGGAGGGAGGCCTGCATCGGCCCGGTAGAGGTGGGGCCAGAGGCAGGAGCCGTCGCGCCAGAGGACCTCTCCATCCCCTCACCTGCACAGGCGGAGATGGGGGGCCTGCGCTTCCTGGGGTCGGGGCTGAAGCCCGCGACTGCACAGGCGGGGGCCTTCGTGGAGGTGTCCCTCTTCTGGCGAGTGCAGGAGCAGCCAGGGTCCGGTCTTGTCCTGCGCTTCATGTGGGAGCAAGGGGGCGAGGTGCTGGCGGAGGGGGCTCGGCCCCTGGCCGGCCCGGGCCGGGAGGCGGGAGAGTGGCCCGTGGGGCACGTGTTCCGCACGCGGCACCGGGTGCGGGTCCCCCTGCGGGCCCAGGAAGGAGCGGTCCGGCTGCGGA
>FWWL01006975.1_pt1 | contig 15820 bp, 12 predicted proteins | sample 2228331 | NCBI WGS metagenome assembly FWWL01 (sample SAMEA103939775, study PRJEB20133) | metagenome
CGCAGCAGGGTTATGCTGTAGGGGCGGCTTTGAAAGCCGCCCTTACCCGGAGGGTTCACCCTCCGGCGGGGATGGCTGAATAGTTACGAAACCCATTCACCTCCCGCGTTAAGGGACCAGGATATGCCCACCGTGATCGCCATCGGCAACCAGAAAGGAGGGGTCGCCAAAACGACCACCTGCTTCTCCCTGGGCGCTTGCCTGGCGGAGATGGGGAACACGGTGCTTCTGATAGACCTGGATCCCCAGGCCCATCTCACCCTTTCTTTCGGCCTGAAACCGGAGATGTTGCGCTACACGGTCAGTGAGGTCCTGCTGGGGAACCTCTCGCTCGTGGGGGCCAGTCGGGAGACCGGAATCTTCGGCCTGGATATCGTTCCCGCCAACGCCAGCCTCGCTGTAGTCAACAAAATCCTTTACCGCAGGCCGGGGTACGAGTTCCTGCTCAAACAGCAGTTGCAAACCCTGAAAGACGATTTCTACAACTTCGTGCTGATAGACTGCCCCCCGCTGAGCGGCCTGCTGACCATCAACGCGCTGACGGCTGCCCATTTGCTGCTCATCCCCGTCCAGTGCGACTATTATGCCGCCCGTTCCCTGCGCCAGATGATCGGGTTGGCGAAACTGGTGCGGGAACAAACCAACCCCGCGCTGGGCTACCGGGTTGTCATCACAATGTACGACCGGCGCAGCCGCATCTCCCGGCTCATTCTGGAGCAGATGCAGCAACAGATGGGCCACCTGCTGATGCGGACCATCGTGGAGGTGGATGCCCGGCTCAAAGAAAGCGCTGCCACAGGACAGCCGATCAGCCGGTATGCCCCGAAGAGTCGGGGGGCGGAACAGTACCGGGCTCTGGCGGCCGAACTGACCTCCGGAGCCGTTCCCTCTGTGCCTCTCATCATTGCCCGATCCCAAACGACCGCCGTATGAGATGAGCGCCCGAAATCCTGCCGACGATTTGCGGAAGCGCCTGGAAGACATGTTCGTTAATGTGGAGGCTCCGCTCTCCACGGCGTCCACGGACATGTGGCAATCCATCGCGGCGCTCTTTTCGGGTGAAAGCGTCCCGGAGGTCCCGACTGCGGATCGGGAAGCCGTCCCCTCCCAGAATCGGCGCGAGAGACTCTCCCGGACTCCCCGTTCCCTCCCCAATCAAGGACTGGGAGTATGGATTTTTGCCGTGGCGGCTCTTTTCCTGCTGGGAGCCATCGGTGTAAGAGGGCGCGCGTTCCTGAACCATTCCTCGCCAGTGGCGGCGGTTATGGCTTCCACTCCATCTCTCACTCCACTCTTCCCCTCGCCGACTCCGTCTCCCTCGCCAACTCCCACCTCCCCCACTCCCACGTCTACCCCCACTCCCACGCCAACCCCGACCCCAACCCCGTACCTGATCACCCCGTCCCCGTTTCCCACCGTCGCAATAGCGGTGCAGATGGTATTCTCTTCGCCGATTCCCATCCCCACCCCGGTGCCTCCCGTTCCCGTCGCCTCCGACGCGATCAACATCGTGGTCCTGGGAAGCGACCGTCGCCCTAACTGGTCGGAATGGCATACCGACGCCATCCATATCGTCTCGGTGCAGACCGGCCGCCCCGCCGTCTCTGTCATCTCCATCCCCCGCGACCTCTATGTCTATATCCCCGGATTCTGGATGAGCCGGATCAACTTCGCCGATTACTACGGAGAGCGTTACGGGTATCCGGGTGGAGGAACGGCACTCCTCCGGGACACTCTGCTGTATAATCTGGGCCTGCGTGCGGATTATTTCGTCCGTACCGATTTTGACGGGTTGATCGGTATCGTGGATACCCTGGGCGGCATAGACGTCCCGGTTCACTGCCGTCTGAGCGACTACTGGCCCTACCCCACCGAGAACGGAGAATACCCCATCCTCACACTGGAGCCAGGAGTTCACCATTTAGATGGGGAGACTGCGCTCTGGTACGCCCGCTCCCGATTGACCACCAGTGTCTTCTCCCGGGAACGCCGTCAACAGCAGGTGCTCCAGGCCATCTGGCGTAAGGCGCGGAGCACCGGGACGCTTCTGCGCATTCCCGCTCTATGGGAACAGGTCAATCGGATGATCACCACGGATCTCCATCTGTCCGAAATTCTGAACCTCGCGCAGGTGGGAATACGGCTGGAGGAGCAGAATATTCGCTTCTACAATATCGGACCGGGGCTGGTGACCCCCTGGACGACTCCTTATGGCGGACATGTCTTTCTGCCCCGCTGGGACCAGATAGAACCCGTTCTGACCGAAGCGATGGCCCCTATGCCGGAGGCCCGTCTGAACCGGGTCTTCAGCCCGGTGGAGGTGTGGAACGGCACTCCCAACCCGGACTGGGACTTGCTGGCGGCCGATCGGCTGATCCGTGCGGGATTCCCGGTCACGATCGGTACTCCGGACCGCCGGGATTATGCCCGGACTTCCCTGATCGTCTTCCGGGCCCATGCGAAAGGCACGGGGGTGGAATCTTTACAGGAGATATTCGGGATTCCCGACGATCGGGTCACATACCAGCCCGAACCGAATTCCCCCGTCGGCTTCCGCCTGATCATCGGCGCCGACTACCAGACCTGCCCCTGGCCCTAAACCCCTGTCCCTCCTCCAAAAGACAACGACCAATCCCACCCCCGCATCCCCTCCTTTCCCCCGCAAGCATGTGGACTGTGGACTGTAGACTGTGGACTGTGGACTGTGGACTGCCCCCCCATTTGCCGACCCGGCGATTTTGTGTTATGATTGTCTTCGTAAAGGAGGCCCCATGAAACGGATTACTCGTCGGGATTTCCTGCGGTATTGTGGAATTGGGCTGGGCGCGCTGGCAGGGGGGCCGTTAATCAGTGCTTGTCGTCCCGCACCTCCAACGACCGTTCCATCTCCTGTTCCGCCGACGGCTACGGAAGCAGTACCCTCCCCTCCTTCTCCGGCCCCGCTACCGACAGATACGCCATTTCCCGTATCCCCGACCGCTGCTCCATCCCCGGTGTCACCGACGTTGACGCCTTCGCCCGTTCCGCCGTCCCCGGTGCCGCCAACCGCAACGCCTTCGCCCATCCCGCCGTCTCCTACCCCCGCCCCGGCGCCTCCTCATCTGGCCGTGGCTCGCGGCGGAGAGCCGGAGGACCTGGTCCGGCGGGCACTGAACGCGCTGGGTGGAATTCGGCGTTTCGTCCATCGGGGCGATAACGTCATCATCAAGCCCAACATCTGTGTGGCCTATCACACCTACGAGTACGCCGCCACCACCAACCCCTGGGTTGTCGGCGCGCTGGTGCGTTTATGCCTGGAGGCCGGCGCCCGCCGGGTGCGGGTGATGGACTACCCCTTCGGCGGGTCGCCCGAAGAGGCCTACGCCCGCAGCGGCATCCAGGAGCAGGTCCTGGCCGCGGGTGGCGAGATGGAGATTATGGCCCAGCACAAATTCGTGGAAACGGATATCCCTGAGGGATGGGACCTGCGCCGCTGTGCGATCTACCGGGACATTCTGGACGCCGATGTCGTCATCAACGTTCCCATCGCCAAGCATCACAGCCTGGCCCGGTTGACCCTGGGGATGAAGAACCTGATGGGAACCATCCAGGACCGCCCGATGATGCACTGGAACCTGGGCCAGCGGCTGGCCGACCTGACCTCGCGCATCCGGCCCGCGCTGACGGTGATAGATGCCGTGCGCATCCTCACCGCTCACGGCCCCACCGGCGGCGACCTCGCCGACGTGCGGAAACTGGATACCGTTATCGCCAGCCCGGATATCGTCGCTGCCGACGCCTTTGCCGCTACCCTCTTCGGTCTCTCACCGGGCGACCTGGATTACGTCCGCGCGGGAACGGCGATGGGCCTGGGCCGCAGCGACCTGGAGAATCTGTGGATCGCGGAGGTATGAACACCCCTTTTCACCGCTGAGACGCAGAGGACGCAGAGTTTTCTTGTTTTCACAGACGGTAACTGTTTCGCCCCCGGCGATGGAAATCGCCCCTGGGGGAGGCTTTCTGCCGGATGTCCCCTTCACAAACGCTTTCCTGGCGACTGTGCAGGCAGTCGCCCGGCGCGACGCGCCCCCTCAGCCCGCAGTTTCAGCCGCCGGGCTGGATCGGACCGGGAGGAAAACCGAAATGCTTCCGCATGCCCTCCGCGCTTTCCGCTCCAGGAGGACGCTTCTTCTCCGCCGTGCCGTACAGTACACCGCGCTGATGGTCTTTCTGGCGTTCGTCGTTGCCGCGCGGCGGGGCGGCTGTCCCCCCGCCCTGGTCAACGCTCCCCTGCGCCTGGACCCGCTGGCGACGCTGGCCCATCTGATCGCCAGCCGGACGCTTCTGGCCGGGTCGGCGCTGGCGCTGGTCACCCTTGCCCTGACCCTGACGCTGGGCCGGGCCTGGTGTGGCTGGCTCTGCCCGCTGGGCACCCTCCTGGACCTGTTTCCCCTCCGGCGAACGAAGGCAGGGGAATCGCCCCGTCTGGACGGCCTCCGACAGGCCAAACACGTCCTCTGGCTGACCATCATCGCCGCGGCGCTGCTGGGAAACCTGACCCTGCTGTTTCTGGACCCGCTGACGCTCCTCATCCGTGCTCTTGCTGCGGCCCTCTGGCCCGCGCTGGATCAGCTGGTGACGGCCGCCGAGAAGGCGGCCTACGCGCTCCCCGTCCTCCGGCCCGCCGTGGATTGGGTGGATGGGTTCCTGCGCCCCGCCGTTTTCCCTGCGACACCGTCCTTTTACCGCGCCCCTATCCTCTACGCGCTGGTCCTGGGGGCGGTGATCGCGCTGAACGGGATCGCACCCCGCTTCTGGTGCCGTTACCTCTGCCCGCTGGGGGGACTCCTGGGCTGGATCAGTAAAGTCGCCCGGGTGCGGCGGGAGGTCACCGCGGCCTGTATCCGCTGCGACCGCTGCGCCCGAACCTGCCCGACAGGCACGATTCGCCCCGAACGGGACTACGCCAGCGACCCCGCCGAATGCACAATGTGCCTGGAGTGCCAGTCAGTCTGTCCGACCGGCGCCATCCGTTTTCCGGCCCGTCCCGGCCGGGTGCCGGGGGAGACGTACGACCCCGGCCGTCGGGAGGTCCTGGCCGCGCTGGGGGTCGCGGTTCTGGGCGTGGGGCTCCTGCGCAGCGATCGCTCTGCGGCCCGAAAACATCCCCGCCTCATCCGCCCGCCCGGCGCGCAGGGAGATGACTTTGCGGCGAAATGCATTCGCTGCGGGCTCTGCGCCCGTGCCTGCCCGACCGGAGCCATCCAGCCGGCGCTCTCGGAGGCGGGAACGGAGGGGTTCTGGACGCCGGTACTGATCCCGCGCCTGGGCTACTGCGACTACTCCTGCAACGCCTGCGGACAGGTCTGCCCGGTGCGGGCCATCCCGCCGCTCCCGCTGGAGGAGAAGCGCCGGATCGTGATCGGCCGGGCCTCCATTGACCGCAACCGCTGCATCCCCTGGGCCGAGGGTCGCCCCTGCATCGTCTGCGAGGAGATGTGCCCGGTGCCGGAGAAGGCCATCATCCTGGAAGAGACCCGGGTGGCCGGTCCCGATGGTCAGGCGTTTACCATTCAGCGGCCCCATGTGCTGGTGGAGCGGTGCATCGGCTGCGGCATCTGCGAGTACAAGTGCCCGGTGAGCGGCGAGGCGGCCATCCGGGTGTTTGCGGTCTGAAGAGAGCGGCATTCCCCACTTGACGGAAACGGCAAAATCCGGTACAATCTTCACGCTTCACGTCCCCCCAGAACCCCAGGTGACTGTCTCCTTTCGGCGACGGTCACCTGAATTTCATTTTAACGGAGGTCGTCGTGAAGGAACTGAGCATCCTGGAACAAAGTATGCTCTACGGCGTCATCGCCACAGCCATCCTGGGTCTCCTTTATGCGCTCTGGCTCTGGCGCGATACGGTGCGCCGGGACAAAGGGAGCAAGGAGATGCAGGAGGTCTGGCAGGCGATCAAGGTGGGGGCCGAGGCCTACCTGCGACGCCAACTGAAAACCATCCTCCCGCTCCTCGGCATTCTGGTCGTCCTCCTCTTCCTCAGCGTCTACGTCGTTGCGCCGTCCCGGGAGGCCCGGGAACTCTTCGGGGAGCGGGCCCAACTGGCCATCGCCCTGGGCCGGGCGGGCGCCTTCATCCTCGGGGCGACCTTCTCCCTGCTGGTGGGTCAGTTGGGGATGCGGGTCGCCATTGAGGGCAACGTGCGTGTCTCTGCCGAGGCGATGCGCCGCAACTACAACGGCGCGCTCACCGTCGCCTACCGGGCCGGCACCTTCACCGGGATGCTGACCGACGGCCTGGGACTCCTGGGAGGGACCGTCATCTTTATGATTTTCGGCCGCGCCGCCCCGGACGCGCTGCTGGGCTTCGGCTTCGGCGGGACGCTCCTGGCGCTCTTCATGCGGATCGGCGGCGGTATCTATACCAAAGCCGCGGACGTCGGGGCTGACCTGGTGGGCAAAGTGGAGGCCGGCGTGCCGGAGGACGACCCCCGCAACGCCGCCGTCGTGGCCGACCTGGTGGGGGATAACGTCGGTGACTGCGCCGGGATGGCCGCCGACATCTTTGAATCCTATGAGGTCACCATCGTCTCCACCCTGATCCTGGGGATCGCCCTGGCTCACTTCACGGGCGACATCATCTGGATCGTCTACCCGCTGATCGTCCGGGCCATCGGCGTCATCTCCTCCATCATCGGGACGTTCACCGTCCCCATCTGGGAACGGTTCCCGCTGAAATTCCTCCGCGCCCGTGACGCCGAGGAGGCCATGTTCCGCTCCTACGAGGTCTCCAGCGTCAACACCGTCTTCTGGTCCTTCCTCTTCGCCTGGTGGTACGCCCACGACTGGCGATTGGCCCTGCTGAACGCCATCGGCGTCGGGCTGGCGGTCAGTTTCAACCCGATCACGTCGTACTTCACTTCCGCCAAGCGCAAGCCGGTGCAGGAGATCGTCCAGTCCACCCGCACCGGCTCCGCCACAACCATCCTCTCCGGCCTCTCCGTGGGGATGGAGACCAGCGTCTGGAGCCTCTTCGTCATCGCCATCACGATGGGCGCCTCCTACCTGATCGCTCATCTCTTCCCTCCGGCCAACATCGCGCATCTGGGCGAGCAGGGGATCACCCTGTATATGCTCTACGGTGTGGCGATGATCGGCATCGGTATGCTCTCCCACACGGGCAACAACGTGGCGATGGACTCGTACGGCCCCATCGCCGATAACGCCAACGGCATCGCCGAAATGGTCCACGCCGACCCCGGTGCGATGCACATTATGGCCGAACTGGACGCGGTGGGGAATACCACCAAGGCGATCACCAAGCAGATCGCCATCGCGTCGGCGGTCATCGCGGCGACCAGTCTGTTCTTCTCCTTCGTCACCGACGTCTCGCTGGTGCAGGACCGGCTGGGGGTGCCCGTCCAGCAGTGGCTGTTGACGACGGGCATCCGGGTCTCCCTGCTGGAGGGCGTCATCGGGTTCCTGGTCGGCGGGGCACTGCCGTTCCTGTTCTCCGCCTTCGCCCTGCGGGCGGTGAGCCGGGGCGCGTCGCTGGTGGTGGAGGAGGTGCGGCGGCAGTTCCGCATCCCCGGCGTGATGGAGGGGAAGGTGAAGCCCGACTACGGCCGGGTGGTCGCCATTACCACCGCCGCTGCGCAGAAGGAACTGGTCAGCCTGGTCGTCCTCTCGGTGACCCTCCCGCTCCTGGTGGGTGTCCTCTTCCAGGTGGAGGCGTTGGGGGCATTCCTGGCGGGCGTCATCCTCTCCGGCCAGTTGCTGGCGGTCTTTATGGCGATTGCCGGTGGGGCGATGGACAACGCCAAGAAGTACATTGAGGACGGCCATCTGGGCGGCAAGGGTTCCGAGCCGCACAAGGCCAGCGTCGTCGGCGACACGGTGGGCGATCCGTTGAAGGACACGGCGGGTCCCGCCCTGAACCCGATGATCAAGGTGGTGAACCTGGTGAGTTTGCTGGCGGCGCCGCTGCTGGTGCAGTACCGCAACCAGCCGGTGGCGCTGGCGGTGGCGGGGCTTATTCTGTTTGTTCTCCTCGTCTGGGCCGTCGGCCAGAGCCGGCGCGGGCTGGAGGTGCCCGGCGGGGCACCGCTGGAGGCCGCGGCCGTCCCGGCGATCGGTGGCGGCAGCGATGGGGAGTAGATGACATCGGCGGTGGCGGCGGGCGGCCTTCGGCCGCCCGCCGCCACCGCCGTGCCGGCAAAGGCAGAGGGGCTTTGCAGCAGGGAGTTGCGGCAAAGCCCCTCTTCGCTTCGGGGAGACCGTCCCTTCGGGAAGGGCCGCGCCGGCAAACGCGGGGCAACTCCGCGGGAATTGCCCTCCGCTGCGGGAAAACCTTGCCTCCGCGCCGTTCTGGGTTATAATTACCTCCATCTGGAAAACAGCGCCACAGGGCACATAGGGGGAACCGATGACCAGCGGTTACGTCTACCACCCCATCTATCTGGAGCACAACCAGCCCGGCCACCCGGAGAACGCCCGTCGGCTGGAGCGGATTATGGAGACCCTCCGGAGCAGCGGGGTGCTGGATCGCCTGACGCCGATCGCGGCGCGCCCGGCGACGGAGGAGGAATTGACCCGAGTGCACACCCCTGCCTACATCGCCCAGGTGCGGCGGGTGGCCGAACGGGGCGGTGGGTATCTGGACGCCGACACTTACATGAACTCCCGTTCCTACGACGCCGCCTGTATGGCCGCCGGGGGGCTCCTGGCGCTGGTGGAGGCCGTCCTGAAGGGGGAGGTCCGTAATGGCTTCGCCCTGGTCCGCCCGCCGGGCCACCACGCCCTGCCCGACCGGGGCATGGGGTTCTGTATCTTCAACAACGTTGCCATCGCCGCTCGTCACGCGCAGACGTTCCCCGGCATCCGGCGCGTCTTCATCGCCGATATTGACGTCCATCACGGCAACGGCACCCAGGCCGTCTTTGAGGCCGACCCATCGGTTTTCTACTTTTCCACCCACCAGTATCCCTATTACCCCGGCACCGGGCACTGGCGGGAGACGGGGGTCGGAGAGGGGGCCGGGACGTTGCTCAACGTCCCGCTGCCGCCGGGGGTGGGGGACGCGGGATTTGCCCGCATTTACGAAGAACTGGTCTGGCCGCTGGCTCGCCGCTTCCGCCCCGACCTCATCCTGGTCTCCGCGGGCTACGATTCCCACTGGCAGGACCCTCTGGCGATGATGCAACTCTCCCTGCAGGGCTACGCCCGTATCGCGCGGGAACTGGTGGCGATGGCCGGGGAACTCTGCGGCGGGCGCATCATCTTCACCCTGGAAGGGGGCTATCATCTGGACGTACTGGCCCACGGGGTGCTCAACGCCTTTTACGCGCTGCTGGGGGATGAGACGGTCTCCGACCCCTTCGGGCTGCCGTTTCCCGCCAGCGAGCCGGACGTGGGAGAACTGATCCGAAGGGTGAGGGAAGTGCAAGGGGTGGAGTAAAAAGTAAAGCGTAAAACGTAAATACGGAATACGCAGTACGCAGTACGTAAGGAGGCGTTATGCCGGAGGAGGGGAAGCGGAGGCGCAGAGCGGGGGTATTCGCCTTTGTGCTCTTTGTGTGCACTTTGTGGGCTTTGTGGTGTGTCGCTCCGTTGCCTGCGGTGGCGCAGACGGGGGGGCCGGGAGAGGGGCTGGAACATGTCGTCGCGGCCGGGGAGACGCTTTTCTCCATCGCCCGGCGCTACGGGACGACGGTGGACGCCATTGCCCACGCCAACGGCATCCCCGACCCGCGCCAGATTTACGCCGGCCAGCGGCTGGTCATCCCGGGCGCGCTGGGGCCGGTGGAGGCCTGGACAACCCACGTGGTGATGCCCGGAGAGACGTTGCAGGGGATCGCCCGCCAGTACGGCCTGGACTGGCAGACGGTCGCCCGGGCCAATTACCTGATCCATCCCACCCTGCTGACCGTCGGGCAGACGCTGCAGATTCCGGCCGACGGGGGGAAAGCGCCTGCCGGCGCCCTCCACGCGGTCCAGGCCGGAGAGACGCTCTCCAGCATCGCCCTCCGCTACGGGGTCTCCCTCTGGGATCTGCTGAGGGCAAACTGGATCGGTCGGCCGCCCCTCTCGCTGCCGGGCCAGTGGCTCATTGTTCCGGGAGCGCGGCCGGCCTGGATGCCCTCCCCCTTCCGGAAAATAGACCTCTATCCCGTCCCGGTGCGCCAGGGAGGGACTCTGGTCATCATCGTCCAGACCGAAGAGCCCGTCCATCTGGAGGGGACGCTCTTCGGGCGCACCGTCCCCTTCGCCGAAGAGAACGGCCGGTATTACGCCTTTGTGGGCGTCCACGCGTTCACCGACCCCGGCCTCTATGAACTGACCCTGACCGCCACCAGCGACCGGGGGAACGCCGCGGTCACCGTGGGGGTAAAGGTGGAGGAAGGGGGATACGGCTATGAGCGCATAGACCTGCCGCCGAGCCGGGCCGGTTTGTTGAGTGCAGAGGTGATCGCCGCGGAGCAGGAGCGGCTCCGGTCGCTGCGCGGGCTCTTCACGCCGCAGCGCTACTGGAACGGCCCGTTCCGCCTGCCGGTGGAGGCGGCGATCAGTTCCGTCTTCGGCACGCGGCGCTCCTACAACGGTGGGCCGTTCAACAGTTATCACGAAGGGGTGGATTTCAACATCGGCGCCGGGGCGCTGGTGCGGGCTCCGGCCGGGGGCATCGTCGTTCTGGCGGAACCGCTACAGGTGCGGGGCAACGCGGTGGTGATAGACCACGGCTGGGGGATTCTCACCGGTTACTGGCATCTCTCCCGCATAGAGGTGACGGTGGGGCAGGAGGTACGGGCCGGAGATATTATCGGACGGGTGGGGAACACCGGCCTCTCCACCGGCGCCCACCTGCACTGGGATTTCTGGGTGGGGGGGATCAACGTGAACGGTCTGCGCTGGACGGCCGCCGACGGCCCCTGGGCCGCCGCGGCGGGAGTTTCCGCGCCCTGACCGGGCGGCCGGGCCGCTGACGGGCCTGGAGCAATTTTCGGGCCTGCCGCTCCCACCGTTTCGGGACCAGCACCTGGACCTCGCCCAGGCCGTCCACGGCGATCCCGATGGCCCGCCCGGCGCTTTCATAACGCAGGATCGCCGGGATCCCGTGGCTGCGCAGGTAGGTGCGGATCACTTCTGCCGGGAGGATTCCCTGGGTGACGGCGATGACCGTCAGATGTCCGATCTGCGAAGTCTGTCGGGCTTTCACGCGCATTCTCCGATGAGAGACAGGGGCTGGCGGTGCGGCGGCTTCGCCGCCGCACCGCCAGCCGATTTCCCAATTCCAGGAGGGATCGCCTATGGCTACCGAGAGAACAATTGGCAATCTGCTGAATATCCTGATTGCCGCCGAAGAAGCGTCGCAGAAGTTTCACCTGCGGCTGGCCCGGATGTTTGCCCATCAGCCGGAGGCCCGCGCCGTCTGGTGGATGATGGCTGCCGATGAAGCCACCCATGTCTGGCTGCTGGAACAGGCGCGGGATTCGTTGACGCCGGAACAACTGGCCACGCCAGTTCCCCCCGAAATCTGGGAGAAGGTGAGCAGTCTGCAATCCATCTCCCCCGAGGCCATTCTGGCGCGCATCCAGAACCTGGAGGACGCCTACCAGACGGTCCACGAACTGGAGCACTATGAATTCGGCGCCGTTCTGGACTTTCTGTTTTCCGAGTTCTTCCCGGCCGAGTTCCAGCAGGAGTTCATCCGTTCCCAGTTGCGAGAGCACCTGGCCCGGCTGGATGGTTTGCGAACGCCGGAGTGGCGCCGGAGCGTAGAGGCTCGTCCGGCCGCGTAATTTCTCCGGATGCATCTCTTTCTGCGCCGCCTCTTCTGCGGAGGAGCAGCCACGCCCGGCGATCCGTCCCGGCGGCGGGGGATTCGCAACACGGCTCTCTCCAGTTTCTTCCTGGGCTGGGCGCCCATCCTGGGCAAACTGGCCTATGCCCAGGGGGTCACCCCGTTCACCCTGGCCGCCTTCCGGACCCTGGTCGCGGTGTTCCTGCTCTGGGCCTGGTACCTGCTCCTGCGACGGGAGTGGCTGAGCCGGCTCAACTGGGGAGAACTGGTCGGCTGTATCGCCGTCGGGGCCATCAACGGCATCGGCTCCCTGCTCTACTACTCCGGCCTTTCACGCCTGGACGCGTCTCTGGCCTCGTTCCTGAACACCCTCTACCTGCTCTGGGTGGTGCTTTTCCTGGCCGCTTCCGGGCAGCCGGTGGGGCGTCTCACGCTGGTTCGGATGGGGCTGGCGATCGGCGGCGTGTATCTGCTCACCGGGGGGGCCCGAGGGGAGCCCAACTGGCTGGGCGCGATGCTCATGGTCGCTTCGGCGGCCACCTTTGGGTGGCACCTGGTGATGGGGCAGTGGCTCCTGGCGGATGTCCCCTCTCAGGCGGCGACCCCCTACATTCTCACCTCTATGGCCGCGACGGTCGGGCTGGCGCGCGCGCTCCAGGGGAAGCCGGTGGAGGCCATCTCTTCGGGGGGATGGGGAGCGATCATTGCGCTGGGGGCGACCACGGCCGTTTCCCGCTTGCTGATGTTCGCCGGATTGCGGCGGCTGGGGGGGATTGAGACTGCGCTGATCAGTCTGCTGGAACTGCTCGTCTCCCTGGGGCTGGCCTTTCTGCTCCTGGGAGAACGGATGACTCCCCTGCAATGGGTTGGCGGCGGCGTTCTGATTTTCAGTGTCCTGTTGGGGGCCCGAGAGGAAAAGCCCCTGTAGTCCGCAGTTCCTGATTCGGGAAGGTCTGCGCCCTCTGCGTCCCGGCGGTGCAATGGTGGCGGCTGAATAATTCCCCGCCTACCGCTCCGGCAGGGGCAGCAAAATGTGCACAGTAGTCCCAGGGAGCCGGACCTCGTCCCGCCCTTCGCTCTCTATCCAGATTCTTCCCTTGTGGGCCTCAATAATCCCCCGGGCCAGACTCAGCCCCAGGCCCAACCCCCCTCCTTTGAAGGCCGTCTTGCTGGAATGGTGGAGAATCGTTTCTTCAATTACGTAGAAACGGTCAAAGACCCGCTCCCGATCCTCCGGGTCAATCCCGATCCCCGTATCCTGAACCATCAGATGGACCGTGTGGTCCACCAGACGGCCGGTAATCCGGATGGTGCCGCCATCGGGGGTGTATTTGACGGCGTTGCTGACCACGTGCCAGAGGGCCTGGTACAACCGCTGCGAGTCGCCCATAATCACCGGCAGCTGCTCCAGCCCCTCCATCTCAAATGTCAGTTTCCGCTCCGGTCCCAAACTGCGGATGTTGCGCACGACGTTCTGCAGCAGCGTATTGAGGGAGACCGGACTGAGGCTCAGTTCCAGTCTGTTCGCCTCAATCATAAAGACGTTCAGGATGTCGTCCACCACCTGGCTCAGACGGCGGGTGGCCCCGACGACCTGCTCCAGCAGGTGACGGGGACTGCCTTCCTCATCGGGACTGCCGGGGATATCCGGCATAGACAGCAGAATCTGGGTGTAGCCGTAGATGGCGGTCAGGGGAGTGCGCAGTTCGTGCCCGGCCAGGATGATGAAGTCGGTTTTCATTTTATCCAGTTTCTGGAGTTCGGCGTGGGCCTTCTCCAGTTCCCGGATTTTCTCTTCCAGCCGCTCCACCAGGCGCCGGCTGTATTCCACCAGGTAGTCTGTCTTCTCCTGGGGAGACTCAATCCGCTCCCGCAAGCCTCCCAGGAACGCCCGCACCTGTTCCGGGAAGCGGTCCACATCTATCGGCTTGGGGATGTAGCCATCACAGCCGGCAATGAGGGCCCGCTCCCGGTCTCCCTTCAGAGTGGCCGCCGTCACCGCAATGATGGGGACTTCCTTCAGTTCCTCCAGAGTGCGCAGCCGGGTGGTGACCTCATACCCGTCCAGGCCGCTGATGTTGATATCCATCAGGATGAGGGCGGGGCGCAGTTGCCGGGCGGCTTCCAGGGCCGAGATGCCGTCGGTGACAATGCGCACCTCAAAACCTTCTGCTTCCAGGACCCGCTGGACCAGGCGGGCGCTGGAGGGGTCGTCTTCTACATAGAGAATGCGTGGCCGCTGTTCCTGGTTCATCGCTCTTCCTCTATGGCTCCGCCGATCTCGCGGAGCAGTTCTTCATCCGTAAAGGCTCCCTTCTGCAGAAGGGCCTGGATGTGCCCGCTCAGCCGGGCCCGTTCGGCAGGGGTCAATTCCTTCGCCGTGACGACGATGACAGGGATGCTCTGGAGGTCCTCATCGGCCTGCAGCGCCTCCAGCACCGCGAACCCGTCCACTTCGGGCATCATCAGGTCCAGCAGGATGAGGTCTGGCCGTTCCTGCCGGATCAATTCCAGGCCCTGACGGCCGTTCTCGGCCTCAAAAATCTGGTAGGGGCCGCGTGCCTGCAGGATGCGCCGGAGCAGACGACGGGCGCCGGGTTCGTCCTCCAGAATGGCGACCCGGCGGACCTCCCGTCCCAGGGATTCCAGGGACCCCAGCAACCCCTCCTCGGGCGCGGGGGCGAGGACCCGGGCCGCCTCCACGGTCTGGACCCAGTCCTCCCCCAGAAGGTGCTTTTCCACCGGGAAGGTGTGCCCGGAGCAGTTTACCACGATCACTTCGTCCCGCCGGATGACCCCCTTGCTCAGGAGTTTGAAGAGGCCGGCGAAGGCCATGGCCGCGGCGGGCTCCATGGAGAGCCCTTCCAGTTTCGCCAGGACATGGATGGCGCGGAAGGCCTCCTCGTCGCTGACCATCTCAAAGGCGCCGCCGTGTTGCCGGATCACCCGCGCCAGGAAGGTGTAGGCCGGGCCGGGGTCGCCTGTGGCGACGGTGATGATGCGGGTGCGGGGATTCCGGATCGGCTCCGCCTTCTCCAGCCCCTTTTCGTAGGAGAGGACCATCGGGGCACATCCCTCGGCCTGGATGCAGGCCAGGCGAGGCATCCGGTCTATCAGGCCCATGCGCAACAGTTCCTCAAACCCCTTCCAGACCCCCACCGGGCCCAGCCCTCCACTGACGGCCTGGATGTACCAGTCGGGGGCGCGCCAGGGGGTCGGGCCGGGGCCCAGGTACGCGGCCAGTTGCTCGGCAATCTCAAAGGCCACCGTTTTCATGCTCTCCCGCGCAGCGATGGAGCGGATGCCCCGGTCCAGATACAGTCCCCGTCGCTGGGCGAAGTCCGCAGCGACCTTTTTGGTTTCATCGTACGTGCCGGTCACCTTGATGACCCGGGCGCCGTAGATAGCGACCTCGCGCATCTTCTCAGGGGGGACCAGACTGGTGAGGAAGGCCCAGATTTTGATCCCCGCCAGGGCCGAGTAGGCCGCGTAGGAGATGGCGACATTGCCGGTGGAGGCGACGACCGCCTCGGTGACGCCCAGTTCCTTCATCACGGAGATGGCCAGGGCGGCCTGGCGGTCTTTGAAGGAGCCGGTCGGCCCCTGCCGTTCGTCCTTAATGTAGAGTTGGGAGCAGCCCAGCATCATCGCCAGGTTGCCCGCCCGCAGAAGGGGCGTGCCTCCCTCCCCCAGGGTCAACCGATGGGCGTCGTTGCGCAGCGGGAGCAGTTCCCGATACCGCCACATGCTGGCGGGGCGGCGGGGGAGTTCCCGCTGCCATATTCGGGCCACCCGGGCGTAGTCATAGATGACATCCAGCCAGTCATTATCGCAGCGGGGACACCGCTCCAGCGGACGGGTGAAGGATTCGCTGTAGCCGCAACGGGAGCATTGAAAACGGGGAAACGCCGGATTTTCCATTTCACCGCCGAGATAAGAGTTCTTTTGCCACAGATTTTCAGGGTGAGGTCTAACAACCTCACTCCCCGCGTCGCCGGAGGCGACGCGGGGCCAGAGGACCTCACCCCCGCGCCGCCGA